>Ga0209427_10006031_pt1 | contig 13865 bp, 12 predicted proteins | sample DeeMarSWOR136_30_FD_187465 | JGI IMG/M metagenome (GOLD analysis project Ga0209427, IMG submission 187465) | Marine sediment microbial communities from White Oak River estuary, North Carolina - WOR-1-36_30 (SPAdes) (version 2) | ecosystem: Environmental > Aquatic > Marine > Intertidal zone >... | reverse complement strand
TCTAGAACTAATGTTGATGACGGACCACATACTCTTGGTTGACGACGACCAGGAAATCATATGCAGCTTTAAATCCATCCTAGAGGATGAAGGCTACGTGGTCTATACTGCCAACGACGCAGAAGAGGCAGTAAAAGTCATGAGAGACAACGATGTACAGCTAGCAATAATGGACTACGTCCTCCCCAAGACCCGGGGGGACAAGCTCGCAGAAACTCTGAAGGCCATCAACCAGAAGTTGAATATAATTTTTGTCTCAGGCTATCTGGAGGTGATTGAGGCTACAAATAGGCTCGACTGCGGTGTATGTGGCGTATTCCTCAAGCCGGTGAGTCCCGAGACGCTCTTGACCCGGGTAAGGAGTCTGGAAACCGACCCGTTGCATGCGGAGCAGTTACTATATCCCTATATGGTTCAGTGAAGAAGTAAGCCTAGCTACTTTCCTCAACCACCATATCGAGTAAAGGATTCTCAGGGGCAGTCACAGATGTGAATGCTGGTAGAGTTATCGTGAAGATCGTTCCTTTTCCCACCGTGGACTCGACATTGATGGTTCCGTCATGGGCGTCGACTATCTTCTTGCAGACCGCCAGCCCCAGCCCGGTGCCCTTGGCTTTAGTCGTGTATAGGGGCTTGAACAGGTTCTCTAGGCTCTCCTCGGGTATACCTATACCTGTATCCTCTATCACGATTACGTTGTCGTCGTCTCTCCTGTAGGCGTTGACGGAGAGCTTGCCTCCGTCGGGCATCGCCTGAACGGCGTTCAGGAGCAGGTTGATGAACAGCCTCTGTATCATGTACCAGTCCACCGCGACCATGAAGTCCTCCGGGAACTCCATCACCATCTCGACGTCTCCCGGGACCTCGATCTGGGTCAAAGCGTTGTTCACCAAGCCTCTAAGGGGGTAAAGTCTGGCGTCGGGGTCCTTCTTCTTGCCGAAAGCCTGCAGGTCTGAGACGATCTTGTCCATGTAGAAGATGCTCTTGTCTATCTTCTCGAAGATCTCCATGGCCTCGGGTTTGTCTGCGTGCTTTTTCTTGAGGCCGTAGCTCAGACCCTTGAGCACCTGCAGCGGGTTCCTGAGGTCGTGACCCACCATCAGGGTGGTCTCCCCTATGATGACGAGCCTCTCCGCGTCTCGCAGCTCCTTCGTCTTCTCCTCTACTATCCTCTCAAGTCTCTTGGAGTACTCCAGCACGTCTGTCATATCTCTGATCACGAAGATGCGTGCCCTCTCTTGTTCCCAGTTGTCGCTCAGGCTCATGATCCTCAAGTCGTAAACCCTTTCCATGTACTCTACGCCTGTCTTCTCCTCGATGACCCTCTTTCTCTTGACGTAGAAGACGTCTGGAAGTATGTCCCACAGCTTCATGTCTAGGAACCTGACGTCGCTGAACCCCGTGAGCCTCTTGGCGGCGTCGTTCAACCAGATTATCCTGTACTCTTGATCGGCTATTATGGCGGCGTCGTTCATCTCATCTATTATGGACTCGTATGCCAGCGGGAGCACGTCGGTCTTGTATAGGTTCTCAGGGTTCACGAGGGCTATGACGCTACTCAGGATGTTGAATATGAGCGGAGTCATGTTACGCTGGTTAGGGAAGTATCCCAGCACAGACAACGCGTATGTAGTTGCGAATATGGCTACGGCGAGGAGGAACGTCAAGCCCCTGATCTTGTAGAGCTTCCTCTTCGACAATATCATGTGTACGAAGAGATAGGTGGCGACGACCACAAGCACATACAGGTGTAATATAGCTGCGATGCCGAGGACGCCATGCTCCACAGCCACCTGGTTATTAGGTGTTATGACTAGGTTGCTCCACATGATGCCGTGTCTGCCGTTAGTAGCGGCGAGCCCCGCGAAAACCAATGAGGGAACGACTATGGGTGTGGATCTTTTAATAGTCTTCTCGTCCACCTCGAAGTACCTTGCCAAGTACACCATGAACAAAGGAGGGATAAGGAAGGAGAAAGCAGTCTGGATGGAGTACCACAACTCGATTTCGACTGGAGTTTCACTGACAATTTGGAGGAGGTATGTGAGGCTCCAGAGGCAGCCGAAGTCGATGAGGAAGCCGCCCACGCTGGACCCGGGCATCCTGTACCTCAGCCACACTAACATGGCCAAGATGAAAGCGACAGCGGCCGACATCAACAAAATAAAGTTAAAAGTAACATCCATCACTAGATCTCCGCTGACGCGTTCGCTTCCTCCGCCTGCCCTGAAGCTTCAATTATAATAGAATTTATGGAGTCGGAGTCTGGTATAGCACCGGAGCCATTCAAGCGTTTGGGGAGCACTTGAATTATATCCTTATACCGACAGATTCCTACGACGTGAAAGTAACCCACGAAGACTCTATGAAGTTATACCGGGAGATGGCTGAGAACCCGCCTGAGGCCCCCGCGGTACCCACGAAGCCGCGCCGCGGAAGCCTCTACGGGACGAGAAGCAGGAGCCAGATCGCCCTCGTGAAGACGAGGGACCGTGCCTCAGGCATCCTTGAGGCGCTACGACTTCTCGGAGGCCTTGAACGGTTAGTCGAGGGCGTCGACGGAGAGATAATGATAAAGCCCAACTGCAACACAGATGACCCGTACCCGCGGGACACCAACCCGGAGACGGTGAGGACGATAGCCGAGGCCCTCATCTCCGCCGGGGCTGATCCAAGCCAGGTAGTCGTCGGCGACATGTCAGGGAGGTTCCGCGGCTTACCTACGCGGGCTACTGTGGAGAACCTGGGCATAAAGGCGGTGGCGGAGGAGCTGGGCCTGGGTCTCACGTACTTCGAGGAAGAGGACTGGGTGCGGGTGCAGCCGCCCCACGCAGAGTATTGGCCGCTCGGGATCACCATACCTAGGCGGATATACGAGGCAGACCGTGTGGTTCTAACGCCCATACTGAGGAGCCACTCGACGGCCACGTTCACTTGCGCCATGAAGCTGGGTGTGGGCCTCATCGACGCGAGGGCCAGGGAATGGCTCCACAACGGGGAACGGCACATAGAGAAGCTCCAGGAGATAAACACGGTTTACAGCGTCGACCTCGTGGTCTCCGACGCCATGAGGATGAACACTGGCCACGGCACGGACCCGGGGGACGAGGTGAGCCCCGGGGTGATAATTGCCAGCGACAGCATGTTCGCCAACGACGCGGTAGCCGTCGCGCTGATGCGCAGCCACGGCACAGTGAGGGTCAAGGATACGCCTGTATGGATGCACGCCCAGTTCAGGGAGGCCGCGAGGCTCGGCTTGGGGAGGCCCAGCCTAGACCATATAGAGTTGAAAACGTCTAACCTCGCCAGCTGCCCCTCGTTTGACGAGCTGGTCGACGAGATAAGGGCTGAACTGGTCTAGTAGACTAGCTCCTTCCATCCGCCGTCGGGGGTCTGGTACCTAATTTTCTTAGGCCAGTCGATGGGCGTGTAGACGGCTTGCATCAGCTTGCCTCTCCATTTCTCGTAGGCGGCCTGCTCTCCGCCGCTCCCCAGCGTCTCGGCGAGGGCTCTTGTGCTCAGCCTCTGCCCCGTTACGCCGTCCCCTCTCTGGAGGGCTAGAAACGTCCACGCGTCCCTGAAGCTCTCAACCATTGAGGCGTCGTCCGCGTAGAGCCGCCTCGTCTCCTCGGGTATATCCTGAGCCTGCCGCAGCGTCATCTCTGTAGGTTTGAGCCTCAGCCCCTCCGGCGCCGAGACGTTGAGGCTGTTGACCGCCACGTTGTGGGGCCTGAGCTCTAGAGCGAGGCACTGGGTGAGGCCCTCGAGGCCGTACTTGCTGGGGCAGTAAGCCGACTCGGCGACGAATCCCACCTCGGCTGACCTGCTGCTTATGTTTATGACGCTGCCGCCGCCCCTCTCCTTCATGGAGGGGAGGAAAGCCTTCGTAAGCGCGAAGGGGGCCCTGAGGTTCACGGCCATGACCTTGTCCCAGTGCGGCATGGTGGTCTCCTCGAAGGTGAGCCACGGGCTCGTGGCGGCATTGTTCACCAAGACATCCAGCCCACCGTATGCTTCGAGGGTACTCTCGATAACTCTGCTTATTCCCTCGTCTGTGGATATATCCGCCGGCACCGTGAGCACGTCACCGCCCTCCGCCTTCATCGCCTCCTCGGCCGATGCAAGCTCATCGACGCTTCGGGCCACGGAGACCAGGCTGGCTCCCTCACGCACATACGCCATCGCCATGGCTCTGCCGAAGCCTCGGCCAGATCCGGTCACCAAGACAACATAGCCCTTGAGTCTTTCCATGAGGGACCATTGTCGCGCTGGGCATAAAAGCCATATTCACATGAGCCGCAGTGAACACAGGTTTACGATATGAGTGATGTTCTTAAGGTTCAGGACCTTACGGCGGGGCCCGGTGAGAAGGTGCAGGGCTACCTAAGCATAGCCGAGAGGCCCGCCGGCAGGCACAGTATCCCCGTCATGCTTGTGAACGGCGTGGGCAGCGGTCCCACGGTGGTGATAAACGGCGGTGAGCACGGCTCAGAGTACAACGGCCCCGCCGGGGTGCTGGAGCTCATGAAGACCCTGGAGCCGGGGGACCTCAACGGAAAGGTCGTACTGGTGCCCATAGTGAATACCTTGGCCTTCGAGGCCAGATGGATGCACGGCAACCCCATCGACTACAGGGACCTAACAGGCTGCTACGTGGAGGAGATACCACGTGGCGGCTCGGGGCCGCCCAAGATCACGTACTACGTCACCACCACCTATTATAGGGAGGTGCTGAGCCAGTCGGACTACAGGCTGAACCTCCACGGCGGCGACATCGAGGAGGACCTCCTTACGGGCACCATGTACAGGATGACCGGCGATAACGAGAATGACAAGCTCAACTTGGAGCTGTGCAGGGCCTTCGGGTGGGAGTGGATACGTGAGAGCCTGCCGAGGCTTAGCAGAAGCCCCATGGAGTTCCCCGTGACGGTGGGCACCGAGGCAGGGGGCATGGGCAGGTGCCAGAGCGACATCGTGTCGGAGGTGGTCCAGGGCTGCAGGAACGTGTTGATGAAGCTGGGCATGTTGGAGGGTGAGCCTGTGGTGCCGTCCAAGGCGAAGGTGTTCAATCCGTACCACCTGTACGCGGAGCACGGCGGCTTCTTCATAAGCAACGTCCGGGCGGGCGACATGGTGGAGGAGGGCCAGACCCTCGGCGTCATAAAGGACCTATTCGGGGAGACTATGGAGGAGATCATTGTCCCCACCGACGGCGTCATCCACATGGTGACCAGCCCCGCCATATGGCAGGGCGACGTGGTCTACGAGATAGGGAAGGACATCAGGGAGATCTCCTAGCCAAACCCACCTTGTTCTATGCTTTGAAACGGGTGTTCTAATCCGTGGGATTATCTAGACGAGACTGTACGTGTAGCCAGTGAAAGTGATGTCTAGACTAGGTAACCGTAGGACCATGTATGGGATCGTATTTGTTCTTCTTGCCGCCTTGGTGGTGGGCTCCCAGCTACCAGCCGTGTCCGACTGGCTCTCAGGGACCACAGCGAAGGAGGATGTACCTGTGCTGGACGACAATGACGCCACCTCCACGTCGGTCGAGGCGACGGTGGAAGCGTATAACAGCTTCGCCTTCGACCTCTACGGCAGGTACAGTGCCGACGACGGAAACATACTGTTCTCGCCGTACAGCATCTCGACGGCTCTCTCCATGACCTACGAGGGCGCCAGGGGCGAGACCGCGGAGGAGATGGAGGCGGTGTTCGGTTTCCTGGAGGACCCCTCATTGCGGCTTCCCTCAATCGCAAGGATATACAACACGCTGAACGAGGAGGGCCGCGAATACGCGCTCCACACGGTGAACGCGCTGTGGATTCAGCAGGGCTACCCCGTGATAGAGGACTACGTCGACGCCATCGTGGACTACTACGGCGGCGACGTCAACGCGCTGGACTTCGTCGCCGAGCCCGACGAGAGCCGGGTCACCATCAACGAGTGGGTGGAGGAGAGGACCAACGACAGGATCAAGGACCTGTTCCCCAGCGGCTCCATCGACGGCAACGTGCGCCTGGTGCTGACGAACGCCATCTACTTCAAGGGAGACTGGCTCTACGAGTTCGACGAAGACGCCACTAGCGAGGAGGAGTTCCACGTGTCGCCGACCTCGACGGTCATGGTGGACATGATGAACCTACGCGACGAGACGTTCAACTACGCCGAGACCGACGAGCTCCAGATCTTGGAGCTACCATACACAGGCGAGGACGTCTCCATGCTATTACTGCTGCCCAAGGAGGGCCGCATTGGCGACGTGGAGGCTCAGCTGTCGGCGGAGAGACTTGGCGAATGGTTGAAGCTGATGGAGGGAGCAGCGGTTAACGTCTACCTGCCGAGGTTCACCTTCGAGACCAAGTACTTCATGATGGAGGACCTGGCGGAGATGGGGATGCCCACGGCGTTCACCGACGCCGCGGACTTTAGCGGAATGAACGCTGAGGACCGGCTGTTCATCGACAAGGTCATCCACCAGGCCTTCATAGAGGTCAACGAGAAGGGCACCGAGGCGGCGGCCGCGACCGGCGTCTCCGTCGCTCTGTCAGCCGCGATACAAGAAGAGGTTTTCCGTGCCGACCACCCCTTCATATTCCTCATACGGGACGTGGACACGGGCGTCATAATGTTCATGGGTAGGGTCACGGACCCCAGCTAGTCCCACCTTCTTTTCATGATTCTCTTCTTTCTGCTCCGCTCCTTTATACCAAAGAACTTGGGGTGTACTCGTATGTCCCTGTACACGGGCCTAGGTATGTTGGATCGGGGGAAGTAGATGTCTCCCCCCGGGTCGGGCGACATGGCCGGGTACTTGGGGCGCTTACTTCTCTTCCTGCGGGGCATCTGATCTAGGCATAGGTTTAGGTGAATAAAATTGTTTAATAAACCAGGGGCCGTGTGTCCTCCCGAGGAAGAAATTAGAGCTTGAGGAGCCTCGCGGCGTTATCTCCGAGGATGAGCTCCTTCTCCCCTGGGCTGACGTCGAGCTCCTTGATGCGGGACACGGCTTTCTCTATGTCCCCTATCTGGTGGGGGTGGTCCGTGCCCAGCATCATCTTCTCGGCGCCGCTGAAGGCCAGCGCCGACAAGAGGACGTCGTTGTCGTAGATGATAGAGTCCATCCACACCTTCTTGAGGTACTTGGAAGGCGGCTCCTGAATGTGGAGCTTGCACTCGGGGTACGCGTTGAAGCCGGTGTCTATACGGCCGCGGAGGAACGGGAAGACTCCGCCCACGTGGCTGGCAACTAGTTTAAGCTTTGGGTTTCTCTTCAGGGCCCCGCTGAAGACCAGCCGCAGTACGGCGAGGGAGGTGTCCACGCCGAAGCCCATGATGGGGACGAGCCTGTAGTCGTTCATCCACTTGTCGTTGATGGGCGAGGTGGGGTGTATGTAGAGGGGCACGTCCAGCTTCACCGCCTTCTCTATTATGGGCCCGAACTCCTCGGCGTCGAGGGGCTTGCCGTTGACGTTGCTGAGGAGCATGGCGCCCCTGAGCCCCAGCTCGGTGACCGCCCTCTCCAGCTCATCGACGGCGGCCCCCGGGTCCTGGAGGGGCAGGGTGGCGAGCGCCGTGAACCTGTCGGGGTGTTCGTCGATTATCTCGGCGAAACCATCGTTGGTGAGCATGGCGAGCTTCACGCCTCTCTCGGCGGCCTCCCGCTCCACGCCGGGCGTGGTCAGCGTGAGCACCTGCATGTCTATGCCCGTCCTGTCCATGTCCCTGAGCCTGTGCTCTATGTCGATGTGGGGCCCAACTACGACGTTGTAGTCACCGGTGTAGTGGATGAGAAGCCTGCCCTGGGGGTCCGTGGAGACCGAGGCGTAGCCCTTCTCCCTCTTCAGCTCCTCGACGTATGCGCCGGGGTAGAAGTGGTTGTGGAAGTCGATTATCAAACGATTCACCGAGACCCACAGGTCTTCAGGGTATTAAAGGGAAACCGGCAGGTGGAGCTGCCCACCTAGTCCTGGAGCTCCGGCATCACCTTCTCGGCGAACAGCCTCAAAGAGCCGAGGTCGCCCTTTGCCAGGGTGGGTATCTGCATGACGAACTCGGAGACACCGAGGTCCCTGTACATGTTTATCCTGTCTATGCACTCTTCGGGGGTCCCTATGAGGTGGTTCATGTACGCCTCCATGGTCAGCTCGTCGGGCTTGTACTCGGCGACCTCCCTTCTGAGCTCGTCCCTGTCCTCCGAGACGTGGAGTATGTCCCCCATGGACAACGCTATCCGCCGCGGGTCCCTGCCCGCTTCCTCGCAATGCTTCTCCAGGAGCATCCGGTACTCGACGTATATCTCCGGGGTGACGTAAACGGCCGGGGGCCAGTTCCAGACGTCGGCGTGCCTAGCCACCACCCTGAGGGTGAGTTCCCGGCCTCTGCCTCCTATGAGTATCGGCGGATATGGCTTCTGGACGGGCTTCGGATTGCATATGGCTTCTTTTATATTGTAGTATTTGCCTTTGAAACTGGGGCGCTCCTCGGTCCACATCTTCTTGGCTATCTGCACGGACTCTTCGAGCTGCCTTATGCGGGTCGCGGGTCTGGGGTAGGGGACCCCGTACATGGTGTACTCCCGTTCGTTGTAGCCGGCGCCGATCCCGAAGATGAGCCTCCCCCCGGATATGTTGTCCAGGGTGGCGGCCATCTTGGCGAGCAGGGCCGGCGGCTGCCTAAACGAGCTGCAGAGCGTGAACGTGCCCAGCCTAACCTTCTCGGTCTCGACGGCGAGGGCGCTGAGCAGGGTCCAGCACTCCAGATAGGGGACGTCGAGGTCGTACTCGTCCCTCTCCGGGTAAGGTGTGTTGGGCCTCGGCACCATGTGGTCCGACAAGTATATGGCGTCGTAGCCCAGCCTCTCGCACTCTAGGGCGGCCTCTCGCACCATCCCGTAGTCGGTGTAAAGCCCAGGCTTGCCGTGGGGGACGGAGACCCCGAATCTCATCCCCTGCACCCCTCAAACAACGGAATCATCGAGAATAGGTTACGTCGTACCGATGATAAGATTATGGTCGAGAAAAAAGGGAAAATGTAAGCTCTAAGGGGGTCCCCGCTGCGACCTTTTTCCTCTACCCAGCGGGTCTACGGGCATCTGGATGTCCTCACCGAAGCCCGGTGTGGGCACGCTCTCCCTTATCCAGTTGAACTCCATGAGGCGCTCCTGGAGTCGAGTCCGAAGGCCTTCCATATCAGCGATTAGCTGGGTGGCGTTGCCTCCCTGGCTCTCCACCTGCTGGACCCTGTACACCATCCTCCTCATGTGGGTGCCTATGGAGTTTACACTGGACTGGGCCGCCCTGTCTATGCCATGTCTCGCCTGCTCCGGGGCGCGTGCCCTGAGCTGGATTAGCACCCGCACGTGGTTCATGTACCGCTCCGCTATCCGCGTCTCGAGGTCAAGGGAGTCCGTGGCGTTGACCAGCGCCAAGGTCTTGTTCATCTGGAGCTCGTACCTGTACCTGAGCCTCTCAAGGGTGGCTGCATCCGTCCTGTTGCATATTGCCTCGATCTCGGCTAGCCTCTCCTCGGAGAGCCTCAGCCGTTTCTCCGCCTCGCCCAGCCGTCCACGGGTGAGGCGGGACAGCGGGACCTCGATGTTTTCCTCTATGAACAGTTCCACTCCGTAGAGGGGGTGCCCCGGCGCGAAGCCTGGGCTGGGCATCTGGAATCCGTCTGGCCGCGCCTGAGCCCACGTGAATGTCATAAACGCCAGCGTGAGCGCCGCGAGAACCAGCGCTGAATTCTTGACTCTTTGTTTCATGTTTTCACCTTGGCTCACCAGTGTTCACGGCATATATTTAGGAACCCGCTGGAACATACCGGAAAAGATATTCCAGTTGTTGAGCGGGGCCGTGTGAAGATGGTGGGGTGTGCAACGAGGGCTACTCAAAAAGATTATACTGATACTAAGGGAATCCTTAACCGATGGAGAAGACAGTCACCCTGAGGGATGGTCGACGCGTCCACATCCGGCCACTGCACGAGGAGGACGGGGAGGGCCTCCACGGGATGTACCAGTCCATGAGCCCCGATGCCCTCAGGTGGAGCATGGCTCCCTACACAGAGGAGACCATCGACCGCTGGATCGGAAACCTGTCTAACCTGATATCGCTGGTGGCAGTCCACGACGGCGACATAGTAGGTTACGCTTCCGTCCAGAAGTTCACCCACCCCCGCCTAATGGGGACAGGGGACCTCAACATCTACATCCACCAAGACTATCAGGGCGCTGGCCTTGGCACGGCGCTGATGGTCATCCTCCTCAATGCGGCGAACGAGCACAGCCTCCACAGGATCAACCTGGAGGTGGTGGCCGATAACGAGACAGCCGTGCACCTGTTCAGGAAGTTCGGGTTCAACATGGAGGGGCGGAGGGTGGACGCCTACAAGGCTATGGACGGTGGGCTGCACGACATACTCCTCATGGGTAAAACTCTTAACAGGGTGCCCGGCGGAGGCTTACGCCCGAGTCCGTAAGCTAAAGGGCCTCGGCTTTTACGTGTCTCTCGATCTCCACCGAGTCCAGAGGCTCCCCGTCCCAGTCGATGACCTTGCGGTGGTAGCCGCAGACGTGGAACCCCAGGTGCTCGTAGAACGCGATGCTCCCTGTGTTATGGGCCATCACCGCGGCGCCGACGTGGGTGAAACCCTTCTCCCTGCACCATGGCAGTACCCCACTCTCCCAGAGGGCTCTGCCTACGCCCTTGCCTCTGTGGCTGGGAGTTACCCATGTCCCTATCTCGGCGCAGTGCCTGCAGCGGTCGGTGTAAGTCCACCTCGCCGCAACCCCCGCGAAGCCGGCGAACTCACCGTCGACTATCGCGACGAAGACGGCGTCCCGTGGCCCCAGGCTCCTCAGGTACTCCGCCTCCTCCTCAGGCGTGTAGGCGTTTAGGACGGTCCTCCTCTCGGCCCTGCAGACGCCGATTAGTCGGCTGATGTCCCCGGCGTCACTTGCGGGGTCTGCATGCTCCACGCAAATATTCATGGTTAATCAGATGCGTGAAACTAAAAATAGATTTTATGTTGGGTTCCTACCTCCGAACACTTCCATCCCTTGAAGCTATTCTGTTGTCTGGGTTTCGTTGAATTGATTAAATACACGTGGGATCATTTGCAGCTTGATGTCGGTTGACGCTTGCCTGAGGCGGCGGATGGTTCAGGCGTTGCTTGTCCACGCGTTGTTCTCGGTCATGGACGCGGCCTCGACCCTTATTGGTTTGACCATGTTCGAGCACGTGGTGGAGGCAAACGTCATCGTAGGGCCGATCGTCGACGCGTTTGGGCCTTGGCTGGGTATGGTGGTCTACATCGTCATCATGGGCGTGGTGGGCGCCTGTGCGTACATGGGGCACATCGTCCTGGGAAGGCACCCGAGCTTACATGTTCTGGTGCTCAGCTTTCCCCTGTCAGGGCTCTGGATGATCAACGCCGTCAGGGTCTCCGTTGTGCTGGGGAACCTCGGACACATATACAGCATCTCCTCCCTAATTCCCGGGAGGTACGACAAGTGGTTCCTATACGCGTTTGGCTTCGTGTTCGGGCAGGTCCTCTACAGGAACTGCAGGATCGCTTCCCAGACATCTGAAGCATGAACCACATTTATCATAGATGTGGTGGCCTCTTTGTCGCTTGCTTTCTGGGTCTAGCTCTTAATGAATCGTTTCTCGTAATCCGTCAACATATCTTCGACGGCTATCTCCATGTCCGGGTTGTAAGTTGCTGCCAAGACGAGTATGCTCCATGTGAGGTCCGCTAGCTCGGCTGCGAGTTTCTCCTTGCAGTAGGGCTGCTAGTGGGGGCTGTAGCCTTCGAGATTCTTGACGGCGTCGGCTACCTCCCCGGCCTCCTTCAGTATGTCCACGACCGTCCCCACGGACGGCCACTCTAGTTGTTGGCGCAGATCCTGTTGTGGAGCCTGTACACTTTTCCTTGGGCCTTGCTGATCCTCGTGAGTTACAGGTTACGTGACGGCTTGTTAAAGGCTTGCGATGTTGCCTGCACTCGGGTGAACTGGCTCAGCTTTACACCTGAGTCACAGGCCTAGGGCTAGCCTTGAACGGGTGTCGTCCAGTGTTTCTCTAGTGTTGACATGGGATTTGTCGAAGAATTTCTGTAGAGTTTTGCAGGTGTACTCGCTGCAGTGAGCGCAGTTGGGGTTACCTTTGCCCAGGGCGCTCTCTCTCATCAGGTAGTTCTCTATGTACCAGAAGGCGCGAGGGCTCTGGGTGGATCAGCCGTCGCAGCTGACGTCTTCCACCTTGTACTCCCAGCCGTACAGTTCATGGAATCTGTCGCCATGTCCCCAAACCTATCTGGCGGTGATACACAGCCGCTCTCAGTTCTTAGTCTTGGCTCTGGGTTGCCTCGAAGACCTGACATGTGCTGCAGATTAAGCCGCAGCACCCAACCACATCATCCATTGTGGAGGCTTCAACATCCAGTGAATATAAGTGAGATGAGTAAATCGGATCACGTATTATGGTATGAATCAGGCGCGTTAAATACCTCTGGACACCGTATCTCTTCATTGGTGGTCCTATGTTTAACCCCCTAGAAGTGGAGCCTGGCTCAAAGGAGTTCGGATACGTCACCGTGGTGGACAGCCTAGCTATCACGGTCAAGATGCCCTTCGGCGTAGTCCATGGAGTCGAGCGCGGGCCCACCCTCTTGGTCACGGGTGGCCTCTACCCCACCGAGTACTGCGGCGTCGAGGCCGCCAGCAGGCTCTACAGGATGCTGGAGCCAGAGGGGCTCCGGGGCCGCTTCATCAGCGTGCCCGTCATGAACATGCACAGCTTCCAGTGGCGGACGCGGTGGATCAACCTCAGCAGCACCGGCGCCACTCCCTTCGACGGCAAGAACGTGAACAGCGTGTTCCCGGGGAGCCCTGAGGGCTCCCTAAGCGACAGGATCGCGCACACCCTCTTCCAGGTGCTCAAGGACTGCGACATGCACGTGGACTTCAGGGGCGGCGACCTCCCCGAGAGCCACCTAGTCCACACGATACAGCTCAGGGTAGGCAAGCCCATCGACGACAAGACGCTGGAGCTGGCTAAGGTCTTCGGCCTCCCCTACGTCCTCCCGAGCACCCCCGAGATCGGTCACACGAGCCCTGGCACCATGATCCACGAAGCCGTGGAGGCCGGTGTCGCCAGCATCATCAGCGAGGCGGGCCTCGGGTACCGTACCCAGCCCCTGGAGGAGTTCATCGCGGCCCACGTGGACGGCACCCTCAACCTCCTCCAACACCATGGCATGATGGACGGAGAGCCGACGAGGCCGGAGAGTCAGCGGTTCCTAGATATGGAGTGGGTCGGCGTAACAGCTCCCGAGGCGGGGGTCTTCCATGCGCACGCTGACTACGGCGACATGCTTTCTGATGGCCAACTCATCGGCAAGATCACGGACCTCGACGGCTCGACGCTAGCTGAGGTCAGGAGCCCCATCGACGGCGTGGTCCACACCATGTACCCCCGGCGCCTCGTGTTCCCCAGCGACCGCCTCTACACCCTGCTGCGCGTCGGCGAGCCCACAGGCTGGTAGAACCCTATCTCTCAGCCCTCTTATGATGGACCCTGATCCGCCGCCTTATCGAGGTCGGCCCTACCGGGTCGAGCTGGTAACCGTATGTTCGGCCTTGGCGCGCACCCTCTTTCGGAGGTGGGGCACCTAATGGTGACAATGTTGAACTAGGCTGCTTCTCACAGGAACTATATGAGGCGCGTCGCGGCTGCGCCGGTGAGTGGCTGCCCATTGGCAGAGAGCTAGCCCTCGCGCTCGTAGTAGCCTGGCTCCTTCTTAGAGCCAAAGCTCCTGAGGCCATCCTCCTTCAGCTGCCTGCGCAGCCGGACGGCCTC
>Ga0209427_10006029_pt1 | contig 13865 bp, 11 predicted proteins | sample DeeMarSWOR136_30_FD_187465 | JGI IMG/M metagenome (GOLD analysis project Ga0209427, IMG submission 187465) | Marine sediment microbial communities from White Oak River estuary, North Carolina - WOR-1-36_30 (SPAdes) (version 2) | ecosystem: Environmental > Aquatic > Marine > Intertidal zone >... | reverse complement strand
GGCTGAAAGCCTGCGTGATCGAAAAGAACAAGCCGGGTGGCGTGTGTTTGAACATCGGCTGCATCCCCTCCAAGGCGCTCATCCACCAGGCTGAGGTATTTCGCTCGATTTCAGACCTGGAGCACATGGGTGTAAGCGTCGACAGGAAGAACTTCGATTACAGCAAGGTGTTTGCAAAATCGAGAAAGGCTTCCGATACACTCTCCAAAGGAGTGGGCTTTCTTTTAAAGAAGAATTCGGTGGAGCTCATCCAGGGTAATGCAGTGCTCAAGGGTCCGAACGAGGTTTCGGTGAATTCGGGGAAGACCATCACGGGGAAACACATTATTGTTGCGACAGGCTCCCGTCCCCGCTCGATTCCGGGATTCGATTTCGACGAGGAGCGGGTGCTCTCTTCAGACAGGGCACTGATGCTCGAGAAGCTCCCTGAGAGCATAATCATTCTGGGAGGCGGGTTCATCGGTGTTGAGTTTGCTCACATCATGAACGCCTTCGGGGTAAAGGTAACAGTTGTCGAGCTTCTGGAGAGACTGCTTCCTCTTGAAGACGCGGATTCTTCAGAGGTGCTCACACGCGCTTTCAAAAGGAGAAAAATCGATATCCTCACCTCGACAAAGGCCCTCTCGATGAAGAAAGAGGGGAAAAAAGTGTCACTCCTCCTGGAAAAGAAGGATGGTGGACAGACGAGCATCGAGGCAGAGAAAGTACTTGTGGTTGTAGGGAGGGCACCAAACACGGAAGATATCGGGCTTGAGTCAGTGGGAATTACTACGGAAAAGGACTTCATACCGGTGGGCGACTACTACCAGACAAAGGTCCCGACGATCTTTGCGATAGGAGACGTGGTCGCAACGCCGCAGCTTGCCCACGTGGCGTCTAAAGAGGGTGAAATCGTGGTCGAGCACCTTGTAGGCAAGAGTCCTCCCTCTCGCATAGATCCGCTCCTCATTCCCTCAGCAGTCTATTGCGAGCCCCAGGTGGCGAGCATCGGGTACAAGGAGTGGCAGGCCCAGGAGCAGGATGTAGCCTACAAAAAGGCATCATTCCCCTACAGGGGTGCGGGGAAATCGGTTGCAATCGAAAAGATCGACGGCATGGTGAAGGTGCTCTACGATCCTGAATCTTCAGAGATTCTCGGCGCCCATGTGGCAGGAAGTGAAGCAACCGAGCTGATCCATGAGATACTTCTTGCAAAGTCCGCAGAACTCCTCCCGGGAGATATCGCAGCAATGATTCATGCCCATCCGACACTCTCCGAAGCGGTGATGGAAGCGATGCGAGCGGCCGAGGGATGGGCGATTAATATATAGGCTATACATTTGCTGCAACAGGATTACCTTAGATTCTCACGGTACGTTGTAGTACGAGGGATCACTCGTTTCAGTCGGCGATTTCATACATGCTTCCCATTCTACTGATGAACCCCTCTTTTTCCAGCTCTGAAAGCACCTTCCCCACCCTATGACTCTGCGTTTTTGTCCTGAGTGCAATCTCATTTTCGGAAAGATGCGGTTCAGCCACGAGGACCTTAAGTACCTTCCCCCGCACCTGCCGGTTCGAACCTTCGAAGGGCGGCTGCTTTTTGTAGGATTTACTTCGGATGTTTGGATTTTCCCGGAATTTTTTCAGCATCGTGCCGTAATCCATGAGCGCGTAATACCAAATGCGGGGGGAGCTTCTGTCAAGGGTTTTTTCCACACAGGTGAGAAGTTCGGCATCCGGAACACGCTCCCCCTGACCGAAGAAGAAGTGAAGAAACACACTCCGGATGTTGGTCTCGATGAAGATTGTCGGTCTGTCATAGGAAAAGGTTACGAGCGCCGATGCAGTTGCTCTTCCGATTCCGGGAAGCCTCGAAAGCGTATCAACAGAGTCTGGAAGGGCGCCCCCATGTAGGGTATAGATGATTTGGGCGCACCGCTTCATATAGATACACCTGCGGTTGTATCCAAGACCCGACCAGAATGAGAGCACCCGCAGGAGCGATGCACGGTGAAGTGTTTCGAAATCGGGGAACATGAGGATGAAGTGACCATATTTTTTCAGTACCCGCTCCACCTGTGTCTGCTGGAGCATGAACTCCGATACGAAGATGTGATAGGGATTCCTCGTTTGTCGCCAGGGAAGGTCCCTTCCGGACTCTTTGTAGTAATCGTAGATAACGTGAGTGAAGGTGTCCCTGTCCTTGTGGGATGTAATCGCAAGAGGGAGCTCACACTGAAGACTATTCATAGCAGTTCTTCCATGGATGAATTTAACTCTCACGATGGTGAGGGTACATGTATTAATTGAGTTTTGCCCTCGTCGAGATGTATGTATGGGGTGGGGGAGGAGGGAAAAAGGCTTGACTTATCCCATACTGGTTACTATGGTCTTAGCAATTATGTCAAAAAGTTAGCTGTGTTAAAATTAGCTGAACGAAGCGTTCATGAGAATGGTCGAGTCAGCTCGTTAGATTTATTGCCTATGTATCACAGTTGTGAAAAAACTCGAACCGTACTTATTGATATCCAATCGATACGGTGCAGTTCAAAATGAGTATAATGTCTTTGAGGACGAAGGAGGAAAGAATGAAAAAGATATTCCCTGTAACATCTATCGTTCTATTCGTGTTCTTCTGCGCACTCCCTGTATTTGCAGGGGGCGGGAAGCGGGAAGTAGAGACGGGGAAGGGTCCTGTAACGGTTGCATCAAAGATCGATACAGAGGGTGCCCTTCTTGGGCAGATGATAATTCACATGCTCCAGGCGAACGGATTCACAACCGTGGACAAAACGGAGTTTGGTCCAACTGACGTCATCAGGAAAGCGATCATCAACGGAGAGATCGATATATATCCTGAGTACACCGGCAACGGCGGCTTTTTCTACGACGACACAGATCCGACAATTTGGAAGGATCTGAAAAAAGGGTATGAAACTGTAAAAAAGCTCGAAAAGGAGACCCACGACATCGTATGGCTTAAACCCGCTTCAGCGAATAATACATGGGCAATTGCAATCCGGATGGACATCTCCAAATCAGACGGGGTCAAAACCCTAGAGGATTTTGCCAGATACGTGAATAGGGGAGGCAGGGTGAAGCTGGCAGGTTCTGAGGAGTTCGTTTCTCGCCCAGACGCGCTCCCTGCCTTTGAAAAGGCTTATGGTTTCAAGCTTTCCAAGGATCAGATGATCATTCTCTCCGGGGGAAATACTGCACAGACAGAGAAAGCGGCTGCAGAAGGAACGGATGGGGTGAATCTGGCCATGGCCTATGGAACTGATGGAGCACTCGCGGCGCTCGGACTCTGGGTACTCGAAGATACAAAGGGAGTGCAGCCTGTCTACCAGCCTGCACCGATTGTAAGGGGAGAAGTGTTTAACAGGTATCCAGAGATCGAGGGGATACTCAATCCCGTGTTTCAGGGCCTTGATCTTGTTACCCTCCAGACTTTAAACGCGAAAATTGCCATTGAGGGTCAGGATGCTGCAACAGTGGCGAAAGATTATCTTGAGGAGAAAGGATTTCTGAAATAAGGGAGGGTGCTTTTTCTTTGAAGGTTGAAAAGGTTTCGCTTGGGGGAATAGGAATCGGGCTCCTTTCTCTCGGCTTTCCTTTTCTCACACTTAAGCCCAACAGGCTCGCCCAGGGGAGCGCCTTTTCCCTATGGAATGTATTACCACCTGTTGAAATATTTGTGCTCTTACTTCCCTGGATTGTATTGATTGCTCTAGTACTGATAATCTCTGAGCGCCCTTTTTACCCACTGCTCGTGGGTGTGGTGGCGAACGTTGCAGTGCTTACCGTATTTCTCCTTGTTGGCCGTTCGGCAGAAAGGTTGATGATCGGGCAGGAACCATTTGCGCGGGTTTCCATGAGTTTTGGGAGCTGGGGCTTGGTGGGGGCATCGGACATTCTCATAATCGACGCCTTTCAGAAGGCTCGTGCTTACAGACCAGGCAGGTTTCTGATCGCCTTCTCTGGACTGCTCGCAGTACTTCTACTGCTCAGCACAGGCTATCTGAAAGAGCTTTCGATTCTGAAGGAATATGCAGTAAGGAAAGACCGCTTTCTCCTGGAGTTGGGAAAGCACGTTACTCTCTCCGGTGTGGCCGTTCTGCTCGCAGTGGTGATTGGTACTCCCCTTGGAGTGCTTGCTTTCAGGAGAAGATTGCTTGAGAGACCAATCTTTTTCGTGGTAAACAGTATACAGACGATTCCTTCCCTCGCACTCTTTGGGATTATGATCGCTCCGCTCTCGGTGCTCTCCTACAAGGTTCCCTTTCTACGGGAGATGGGCGTGAAGGGCATAGGGAGCACTCCTGCGCTCATTGCACTCACCCTCTATGCGCTCCTGCCAATCACGAGAAATACCTATACGAGCCTGAAGGTTATTGACCCTGCCATTCTGGATTCAGCAAAAGGAATGGGAATGAACAGGCTTGAGCTCCTCCTCACTATCCAGCTTCCCCTCTCCATTCCAATAATTCTGAGCGGAATCCGGGTCTCTATGGTCCAGGCCATCGGAAATACAACGGTGGCAGCGCTCATCGGTGCAGGGGGATTCGGGGTTTTTGTATTCCAGGGACTCGGTCAAGCGGCCTTTGATCTGATCCTGCTGGGCACTATTCCTGTGATAGTGCTTGCAATTTTTACAGATAAGATAATGCAGCTCCTCGTGACACTGCTCACCCCTGAAGGCCTTAAAAAGGCGGGTGAAATCTTACGGTAAGGAACCGCGATGATCGAACTCCGTTCCGTCACAAAAAAATACGGTGACCAGGCCGCAGTAATGGACCTCACGCTTACTGTTTCAGAGGGTGAGGTGTGTATACTTATAGGTCCATCGGGGTGCGGAAAGTCGACGACGATCAAGCTGGTAAACCGCATGCTTGAACCCGAGAGCGGTGAGATATTCGTGAACGGAAGGAATGTGAGAGGCTTCAAGCCCGAGTTTCTCAGGCGGCGCATTGGATATGTGATTCAGTATGTCGGGCTCTTTCCACACATGACGGTTTCTGATAACATCGCTGTAGTCCCGAAACTCCTCTCATGGGAGAAGGGGAGAATATCAAATCGGGTGGATGAGCTTCTTCACATGGTCGGGCTTCGACCGGAGACCTACAGACATAAGTATCCCCACGAGCTCTCAGGAGGTGAAGCCCAGCGAATTGGGGTTGCGAGGGCTCTTGCTTCCGATCCACCCGTCCTTCTCATGGACGAGCCTTTCGGAGCCGTTGATCCACTAAACAGGGAGAGCCTCCAAGCCGAGTTCATGAAAATCCAGAAAGAGCTCCAGAAGACCGTTTTATTTGTGACTCACGACTTGGATGAAGCAATCAGGCTGGCCGATAAGATAGCGCTGATGCGTGACGGAGCGATCGTTCAGTACGATACCCCAGAGAACATCCTTGCCCACCCAGCGAACAGGTTTGTGCACGATTTTGTGGGTACCGACCGGGCACTGAAACGGCTTTCACGCTATTCCGTGGCCACAATTATGCGCAGAGCATATTCGCTCAGTATGCACGATTATCCGACAACGGTGCATGAATACCTGAAAAAACAACCGTGGCTTCGTTTCCTCTGGATCGTGGGAGAAAAGGGTGAGCTCCGGGGGTGGCTTGATACACGAGACTTCAAAGAGCAGGGAGCCGAAGCGGAGGTGATTACGGAGGTGAAGGACCCGCACTTTGGGTTAAGTGACGATTCGACTCTCAGAGATGCGCTTTCACGCATGCTCGCCGAAGGGGTGAAGGTACTGCCCGTCCTGGACAGGGAACGGAGGGTAGTGGGTGAGATAAGTCTGAAGGACATCGAGAGGGTAACTGAAGAGGTGACGGAGCGGTGGAGCGAATAGAAGGAAGCTTATATACACGCGGTATTCATTTATCGGGGTGGCTCTATATTCTAGCCCTATTTTCTATTCTTCTCTTCCTTGTGCTGAACATGGGTCTCTGGCAGCATTTTCTGGGTTTTCTATTCCCGAAAGAGAGTGAAGTGATCTATCCGAGAGCGGATCTGTTCACACTGCTAAGAGAGCACGTGCGACTCGTATTCGTGTCGAGTACGGCTGCAGTTGCAGTTGGAGTAGGAGCTGCATTATTTGTAACCAGACCCTTTGGAAAGGCTTTCCTCCCTATTGTGAACGATCTGAGCTCGCTTGCCCAAACGATTCCACCTGTTGCCGTACTTGCCCTTGCGGTCCCTTTTATTGGTTTCGGATTCAAGCCTACGGTGCTTGCGCTTTTTCTTTACAGCATCCTCCCTGTACTCAGGAATACCATTTCGGGTATCGAGTCGATATCCCCAAACCTTATAGAAGCAGCCTTTGGAATGGGAATGAAGAGGAGCCAGATTCTGGTTAAGGTGGAGCTCCCGCTTGCCATTAAGGTGATCATGGCGGGAATCAGAACGTCGGTGGTAATTAATGTCGGTACAGCGACTGCTGGAGCCGTCGTTGGTGCGGGCGGTTTTGGAGCACCCATTATATCGGGTCTGGTGAGGGAAAATCCTGCTTTTGTGCTTGAAGGAGCGATATCTGCGGCGATTTTAGCCTTTGTTCTGGATCAGACGCTCGCCAAGTTCGAGCAGTCTCTGTTTCGCGGGTAGGTACTACAGCACATCAAAAGTCCATAATAATCAGTGTAGGTGCGGTGAGGTTTTAGTGGATATGTCCCGATTCTATATGGAAAAACCTTTATCCATGGATAGCAGTAAGCGTTAGAAAAGAAATCCCTTGGGAAAGGAAACGAGAAGGAGTTTGGAAAAGAAGAGGTAGAAAGCTCCGACAGTCACTCCGATAATGAGCACCTTGACCGTGATTGCGAGAGGTGTTCTCTTTTTTTTATCAATCAAAACGTTGATAATGGATATGAAGAGGATGCTGCTCACCACGAATCCCATGAAGCGGATGAGTGCGATCCAAGCAATGAAGAGGAAAATGATCAGGAGTATGAAGCCGTAACGCAGGGTCTTATCGCGAAAGACTGCTCTATCCTTCGGTTCGATAAAGCTTACTACGAACAGCACGCAGGCGAGGAGTCCAAGTATGAAAACGATGACCTGGGGAAAGAGCACGCCATACTTGCCGAATCCTCTTGATTCGATCCAGAAGTAGATACAGATTCCTATGATAACGAAAAAGGAAATCCTATCCGCGTTTCGCATATCTGCGTTTCCCACCTGTGAACTTACGAATGACTGGCCACCCTGCAGAAATTATTGTCAGGAAGATAAGAATGATCGAGATAGGCCGCGTAAAAAAGATCTGGAGAATAGAGCCAGCCGCCCTCCCCATGAGGATGGACTGCACGAGTCCCTCTTCGCATATTTTCCCCAGGATCAACCCCAGGACGATCGGCCCGGGGCCGAACTCTACCTTCCTGCCAATATATCCAACAAGTCCAAAAAAGAGCATGACATACACGTTAAAAAGATTCCTGTTTATCGAATAGGAACCTATGACGGAGAGAAAGACGACAAAGGGTGCAAGAAAGGCAACCGGTATGTTGGTGATGAGCTTTGAGACCAGCTTACCGCTGTAGATGCCCATGGGCAGTATCAGCAGGTTGGCGATAATCAAAGAGATGATGAAGGTGTAGGTGATGTGTCCGTGAACGCTGAAAAGCTCTGCTCCCGGTCTCATCCCCTGGAGGAGAAGGGCGCCCAGCAGAACGGCTGCGGGTGGAGCACCGGGTATACCGAGGGTCAGAAGGGGGATGAGCGAGCCGGATACCTCTGCATTATTCGACGCCTCCGCTGCGGCGACACCCTCGATGATCCCCCTCCCGAACTTATCCGGGTGCTTGGAAGCTCTGACCGCCTCGTTGTAAGAGACCATTGCAGCGATGTTTCCCCCTGCTCCGGGAATGATACCGACGATAGTGCCGATGACTGCCGATCTGATGAGGAGGATAGGGCGTTTCAGGAGCTTGAGGGTCACATTTTTCACTACATCCTTCTGTTTTCTGTAGGGGATTACGTTGTAATGGGTGTCCCTCTGCTCCACCATATTGATGACTTCAGGGATGCAGAAGATACCGATGAGAGCAGGTATGAGGCCGATCCCGTCCTGAAGACTCAGTGTTCCGAAGGTGAACCGCACATTCCCTCCGATGGATGCGATTCCGATGGTGCTGACGAGAAGACCAAAGGCGCCTCCGATAAGCCCCTTCAGTATGGATTTAGAGGCGAGGGTCGCAATGATGGTGAGTCCGAAGACTGTGAGCCAGAAGAATTCAGGTGGCCCGAATTTAAGAGAGGCCTTGGAAAGGGGTGGTGAGAGAAAGATGAGAAAGCATACTCCGATGAGCCCCCCGATTACAGACGAGATAGTTGCGGTAACGATCGCTTTGTAGGAGTCACCCTTTTTCGCAAGGGCGTATCCGTCGAAGGTGGTGGCAATTGCGGACGGTGTTCCCGGAGTGTTGATCAGGATCGCTGAAAAGCTCCCGCCGTAGATTGCACCACAGTAGATCCCGCCGAGCAGCACGAGCCCATGTACGGGGTTCATGGTGAAAGTGAACGGGACCAGGAGGGCAATTGCCATGGTTGCAGTCAGTCCGGGAAGAGCGCCAACGATGATTCCCGATCCAACTCCCAGGGCTATGAGAAAAAATGTATTGGGTGCAAAAACATTAAAAATTGCCTTTATGAAAAGCGAATGCATGAGCCTTACGTTCCCTGCTCAATCATGAGTTACTAACTTCTTACATTTATTTTCGTTATTTTAAAACCAAAATCTACATACTGTGAAAATACGCATTCGCCGCCAGAAACTAATTAAATTTCGCCAAGCTCTTTTAGTGTTTCGGTGATTTCAACCTTCTTCTCGTCTATGTATCTTCTGTACTCCTCGGATTTCATCTGCTGCACCACGAAACCGAGCTCCTCCATCTTGCTCACGAACTTCTCCCCTGTACACACCTGGGCAAATATGTCCTCGAGTGTTTTGACGATCTGTGGGGGCGTTCTAGGCGGCACACAGACTCCCCTGTCGATACCTGCAGTCATGTTTATCCCCAGCTCCCTGAAGGTGGGCACATTGGGGAGCGGAGGAAACCGCTTTTCTGTTCCCATGGCAAGCACGATGATCTTATCCGAATGCTGAACGAGATCATTGGAGTTTGCAAAGAGTGCCGTGGTATGCCCGCCGAGAAAGTTGGCAACTGACGGAGCTGCGCCGGTTGACGGTATGTAGGTAAACCGCGTACCTGTGAGCTTCTGCAGTTGCAGAAGGGCAAGGTGGTGGCCGCTGTGAGTTCCTGATCCTCCAATAGTGATTTCTTCGGGATGGCTTTTGGCATAAGAAATAAATTCCTGAAGGGTTTTGTATCTGCTATCCTTCAGTACTGCAAGTCCTATAGGAGTGGTCTGAAAACAGTAAACGGGAATGAGCTGGTCTGTTTCATAGCCTCCATTGTCGCGTACAAGCGGCTGGATGATTATGTGGGGAATATTGTTTCCGCAGATGGTGTAACCGTCTGGTTCAGTTTTCGCCATACTTGCCCACGCAACAGCTCCCCCCGCTCCTGGCATGTACTTGAGAATAATGTTCACCCCGAGTGCCTTCTGAAGGTCGTCTTTCTGGTACTGTGCAGTGATGTCCGACTGTCCTCCAGGATTGAAAGGTATGACATAGTCTATGCTATGGGTCGGATACTGCTCTTCCACTTCTTTCGCTCCCTCCGCATAGAGGCTCGGTATGACAGCGAGCAGAAGGATCGAAAAGATACAGAGAAAATTGATTGCTTTTTTCATGAATTTCTCCTCGTTGTTTTGTAATACAATGTATGGTAATGAAAATAACTCCAGCAGTAAAGACTGTGCCCGGGGAGAACTTAAAAAAACACTTATATTTTAGCCTAATTAATAAGTATCTGTTATGGCTTTTATTCATATAGAACCTGAACAAAGTCCTCATTCACCTTGAACTAATGAGTCTGCACTTCCCCTGAAACAAAACTTAAATCTTACGTGTTCTATAAAAATTAAATGCTTAGGATAAAAGAGACTCCACCATGGGACAGGCCAAGAGAGCGGCTCTTCCGGAACGGTCCCGCCTACCTTTCGAACGAAGAACTCGTTTCAATACTTATCGGAAGTGGAACCAGAGGAAACGATGTCTGCGCACTCTCAAGAAAAGTGAGTGTCTATCTGGAAGAGAACCTCCTTTCCATGCAGGAGGACCCTATGGCCTTTCTCCAGGGGCTTTTAAGAATAAAAGGATTGGGTCCTGCAAAGTCCTCGCTCTTTGCAGCTTCCTGCGAGCTTTTTTCGAGACTATTCAGCAGGAAAGCTGCCGTAATCAGGAATGCACAGGATGTACTGCCATTCCTTCTCCACCTGACCACCAAACGGCAGGAGCACTTTATGAGTATTCACCTGAATGGGGCGAACAGAATAGTTTCCAGCAATGTTGTGAGCATTGGTTTGATCGATCAGACACTGGTGCATCCACGGGAGGTTTTCTCAGAAGCGGTGCGGGTGAAGGCGGCAAAGGTAATCGTTGCACACAATCATCCGGCAGGGGCGCTGTATCCAAGCGAGGAGGATGTTGAAATCACGAAAAAGCTTTCCAGGGCGTCTGCTATTCTCGGTATCGTCCTTCTCGATCACATAATTATTACTGAAGAGGGCTACTTCAGTTTCAGGGAGGAGGGACTTCTGTAAAATATTCGTTGAAATCGGTTGAGTTGACAGGGATCGATATGCTCTTTCCAGGTTTTTTCATCTTTGATTCAATGACCAGATTTCCAGAGAAGAGAAAGGTTGAGGGGGTAAAAAAAGATTACAATAAGGGAAAAATGGATCTTTTCATTTCTAATTATCTTTTTTAATAAATTGAATCAATAGATTTATATTTAGTGAATTAATAAAAATCACCGTGTGGTGACAAATCAAGAAAAAATGAGATATTTTGACTTTTATTGAGTGCATCAATATTTTTTTTATATGCCACATTTCAGGTTGAATGCACCCTTTGGTCCCAAGGGAGACCAAGCCCACGCAATAGAGAAGCTTGGCGAAGGAATTCTTCGAAACGAGCGATATCAGACTCTTCTTGGGGTAACCGGATCGGGAAAAACCTACACCATGGCAGGGGTCATCGAGAGGGTGAACCGTCCCACCCTGGTTATCTCGCATAACAAGACACTGGCAGCACAGCTCTACAGGGAGTTCAAGGACTTCTTTCCCGATAACGCGGTGGAGTATTTCGTGAGCTACTACGACTATTACCAGCCGGAGGCGTATCTCCCTGCAACCGATACCTTCATAGAGAAGGACTTTTCTATTAACGATGAGATAGACAGGATGAGGCTTTCTGCGACCTCCTCTCTCATGGAGAGGGAGGATGTCATTGTGGTGGCGACCGTCTCATGTATATACGGTGTGGGAAATCCCAGAGTATACAAGAAGATGCGACTCATGCTTGAGACCGGTGCTGAATACGATCGTGATTTCATATTCAGAAAGCTCGTTGAAATCCACTACTCCAGAAACGATTATGAGTTCACCCGATCGACCTTCAGGGCGCGGGGAGACGTGATCGAGATTTTCCCCTCCTACTCCAAGAACGCGCTGAGAGTTGAGCTTTTCGGTGATGAGGTGGAACGCATCTATCTTTTCAACCCGCTCAGCGGGGAAGTAATGGAGGAGCGTAGAAGCGTAATCGTGTACCCCGCTTCCCACTACGTGGTTGAGCAGGAGAGCATGGGTGATGCCGTTAAGAAAATTGAAGATGAGCTTCAAGAACGCTACGAGTATTTTCTTTCACGGAATAAACTCCTCGAGGCCCAGCGGATCAAGACGAGAACGGAATATGACCTGGAGATGATGAGAGAGGTGGGGTACTGCAACGGCATCGAGAACTATTCCCGCCACATCTTCAATCGTGATAAGGGTGAAAGACCCGCGGTTCTCCTGGACTATTTCCCGGATAGTTTCATCATATTCATCGATGAATCCCACGTAACGGTTCCACAGATCGGCGGCATGTACGAAGGCGACCGTTCGAGAAAATTAACCCTGGTAGAGCACGGCTTCAGACTCCCTTCGGCTCTCGATAATCGTCCCCTCTACTTCGAAGAGTTTAGCAACATGGTGAACCAGGCGATATTCGTTTCCGCGACCCCCACTAACTATGAGAAGGAGAAGAGCATCCAGATCGTTGAGCAGATCATCAGGCCGACGGGGCTTGTGGATCCTGAAATTTTGGTAAGGGAGTCGAGGTATCAGATCGATGATCTGATCAAGGAGATCAGGGAGCGGGTAAAACGAAAAGAACGGGTACTCGTAACCACGCTCACGAAAAGGATGGCAGAGGATCTGTCACAGTATCTTGCAAATACGGGGATTCGGGTGACATACCTTCACTCTGAAATTCACACGATCGAACGCGTGGATATCCTCAGGGACCTCCGTTCCGGCCAGTATGACGTGCTAGTGGGTATCAACCTCCTCCGTGAGGGGCTTGATCTTCCTGAAGTGTCACTGGTTGCGATCCTGGATGCAGACAAGATCGGGTTTCTTCGGTCGACAACCTCGCTCGTTCAGACGATAGGAAGGGCTGCGAGAAACATCAATGGAACAGTGATCATGTATGCCGACAGAGTGAGCGAGGCGATGCGTGAAGCGATCGAAGAGACGAACCGGCGGAGGAAGATCCAGCAGGAGTATAACCAGATGCATGGGATCGTTCCGCAGAGCATCAAAAAGGGTATAGTCGATCTCCTTCAGAAAAAGCAGAAGGAAAGAGAGGACATATCACATCAGGACCTTTCCATCATTTCACGACAGTACAATCTTCTGAATCCTGTTCAGAGAAAGAAATATCTTCGGGAGCTCGAGCATGAGATGCTTGAGGCGTCCAAAGACCTTAACTTCGAACGGGCGATCGTGTTTCGGGACGAGATAGAGCGGTTGAAGACGGAGTACGGAACATGAAAAGAACTATTGGGGTACTGTTCGTTCTACTTTCCTTTACTGTCGCATGGGCGGAAGAGGAGAGGATCGTTGTTTGGGGGGACTATCCCGTAGTGGAGGAGCTTTCCTTCGAACCACGGGGAGATGGTGATACCTCTCCCCTTATTCCCTATTGGAAGGGAGACGGATACAGGGGGAAAGCGCTTCAGGAGGCGCTCCATCTCCTGAGCGCCAACGTGTACGGGTACACCTTTCTATACAAACCGGGAAGTGTCCTGATGAAGACCGAAGAGACCTTTGACATCGAAATCAGGGGTATGATGGGGATGGAGAACGTGCACATCATCGGTGAAGGTGTCGAAGACAACATCTACAGAGTGAAGATCCAGTTTCAGATAACACCTTCGGTGCGCAGATGGCAGACCGCCTTTCATACCAATACCATACGGCTTCTTGAATCTGAAGGGACGTCGGATTTTTACACAGGATGGGAGGAGAGAAGCGATGCACTGCTCGATTCTCTTCGTAACCTAGTACTGATTGCTGCAAAGCTGCGTTTAAGCTCACGGCCCCTCCTCCTGAAGGGAGATATCCTCATACAGGGAAATCCCGAGTTTTCCGTGGGGGCGGGTCGCCACTACTGCAGGCTCAACGGCTATGTGAACTTTGTTGAGGTTATAACCTACGATTGAAGTGTCCGTTAATTGCCTGTTAACCAGTGCCTTCGATAAGTACCGCTAGTACCTACCGCCGGTGCATACCGCCGGTGCATACCGCCGGTGCTTGTAACTGCCCTATGGGGGCCGGTTCTTAGCAGCCGGTTCTTAGCGGCCGGTTCTTAGCGGCCGGTTCTTAGCAGCCGGTTCTTGGCTTCAGGCATTTCCGGAAATAATTGTGGCCACACATCTTCTTTCCCTGCTATACTATAGATGCATCCCCCATGACGTAAAGGTATG
>Ga0209427_10006028_pt1 | contig 13868 bp, 15 predicted proteins | sample DeeMarSWOR136_30_FD_187465 | JGI IMG/M metagenome (GOLD analysis project Ga0209427, IMG submission 187465) | Marine sediment microbial communities from White Oak River estuary, North Carolina - WOR-1-36_30 (SPAdes) (version 2) | ecosystem: Environmental > Aquatic > Marine > Intertidal zone >... | reverse complement strand
AGGGATGTGGACGCAAACCTGAGAAGATCTGGGATGAAGACAAGCTTCAGAGCTTATATCAGCTTGGCAACTCTCATGACTCTGCTGGCTTCACTCTCCATTCTGATTCTCATTCCTTCTATTCTCCTCTTTCTTCTTCATCTTCCTCTCATCCCCTCCGTTCTCTTTGGGATAGGGGGAAGTCTGCTCGCGGGAGCTCTGACGCTAATCGCGTTCTATGCCTATCCCATTTACAGCGCGGACACCTTGAAGAGAAAGTTGGAAGACGGACTTCCGTTCACCACGGGGTACATGGCCATACTAGCAGGTGCGGATGTTTCGCCCGACCGCATCTTCCATTCCCTGGCTCATGTTGGAACCCAATTGGCAGTCTCCGACGAAGCCAGAACCATAGTGAGAGATGTGGAACTCTTTGGCTTTGACATCATTTCAGCTTTGAAATCCGCTTCCAGTCGAACACCTTCCACCAGGTTCAAGGGACTGCTCGAAGGTTTCATAGCCACCATCCATTCAGGTGGAAGTCTGGCGAGATATCTCACTGACAAGTCACGCGAATTTATGAGATTGAAAAGAATCACTCTGAATCAGCTGTCAGAAACCTTCGCGGTGTTAGCGGAGTTCTACGTGACCATGCTGGTCGCTGGTCCTCTGATCTTAGTGGTTATGCTTTCGGTGATGGCGATGCTTGGTGGAGGCGCGTCGGGACTGCTCAATCCCCTTCTGTTGCTGTATCTGCTGACCTATCTTGGGATACCCATTGGGTCCCTTGTGTTTCTGATAATCCTAGACGTCTTTTCTCCGAGGCGATGAAATATGCCTAGAGTCGACGTGCGAGAGAAGAAGATCGCTTGGGTCGTGTCGGGCAGCCTGGCTTTGATAATATTCGCAACCGCGTGCTTAGTCTTGTGGGACAGCCCCCTCTTCGACGAATACATTCTCTTTGCTCTAGTAGTCGGCGTTTTCCCCTCGGCTGTGCTGGATTACGCGGATTATCGTTGGAGGAGATCAATAGATGAACACCTGCCCGATCTTTTCCGAAGCATAGTTCAGGCTCAGCAAACAGGCATGACCCTGCCGCAGGCTTTGGAGGAGGCCTCAAAGAGAAGCTACGGGTCTCTGACTGGGGAGCTGAAGAGGATGGTGGCTCAGATGTCTTGGGGGTTGCCCTTTGAGAAGGCGCTTCAGTCTCTGAGCGAGCGTGTTCATACCGTGCTGGTCCGACGGACAGCGCCGCTGGTTATCGAGGCAAGCAAGTCGGGTGGCCAAGTCGAGAAAGTCTTCGAGCCTATGGGTAGGTTTGTGCAGTCTACCATGACATCGGAGAAGAAACTCAAGGCTCAGATAAGGCCCTACGTTGCGATCGTCTATATCGCCTTCTTCGTCTTCCTCTTCACGATCATCATACTTTTCAAGACCTTCTTCTCTCAGATAGCTGAGGTTACTGCAGTAGGATTCAGCTTTTTTACGGCAGAAGCGGTGAGGAGAACATTCTTTCACATGAGCATCCTCGAAGCCTTCTTCGGCGGGCTTGTGGCTGGAAAGATGGGGGAGGGAACCGTAAGCGCGGGGCTGAAACACAGCGTAATCCTCCTCACAGCAGGTTACGTGGCTCTGAAGTTCTTCATATAAGGGTGAGACTGATGTGGGGGGATAAGAGGGGAATCACGCCGGTCATGAGTAACCTACTGCTTACTGTCATCGCTGTAGCTGCCATGGCGATCGCCACAACCGCAACATATGTCATCACCGGTAACCTCCACGACACAATGGGCGAGCGCTTCATAATAGAGGACGTGTGGTTCAAGCAGAACAACGAAACGGCGATCTACCTTCGCAACGTAGGCAAGATAGCAATCAAGATCATAACGGTCTACATAAACTACACCCACCAGAGTTTCACACCGTTCGAACTGAAAATTGGTGAAAGTCAATGGTTGAACGTGACTCACAGCTGGCGATCAGAGTCTGTGTACTATGTGGAAGTCTTCACTGATAGGGGAACGAGAGTCGCAGAGTATTATAGAACAACTTAATGCAATGTCACAAAACGACAGATTCAGAGGCGCACAGAGGAGTGCAAACAAGCCAGAAGATAGAGGCTCTATTTCTTCAAAGTAGCTTTCAAATGTTCCAGAGCTTCCTTTTGGCCTTTTGCCTCAATTAGTTCGATGTCATAAAGGGTCGCAAGCCGCTTCCCGTCTGCACTCATCTTGGGGACTGCAACCAGGTACGCCTGATCAGGTAATACGTCATACACTTTGGCGAACATCCCGATCACTGACTGCTCTGAAACTGCCCCCTCAGTTGCGGTTGCGAGGTCTATCACAGTCACACCTTGAGGTACCTCATCCCGAGAGGCTATGATGTCAAACATGTGTCGTGTGCCGGACTTCCCTTTCAAGAATCCGGGAGCTTCGACATCGAATCCATGCTTTTCCAGAAGCGCTCTTATGGGGACAATGAGGATTAGACCGAGGGAGGCTTCCTTCATCGTTTCATCGCTTAGCTTGTAGAGGTACGCGTCTTTGTAGAGGGCGTCCTCAAACGGGAAGTTCTGATGGCAATCTCGACAGAAATGGAGGGGAACGGGTATGTCGAAGCTCTTGCTGCAATCGTTGCAGGTGCACCAAACTCCAGCTTTCCTGTAGTCCACATCGGGTTTCGACAGCTCTTTCCTGCATTTTGGGCACACGAGCTTTCCCTCTTTGCGAAACTTCTCTTCGGCGTCGATGTATCCACAGGGAACATGCTCCACTAGGGCACTTTTCCTGATGTTGAATGATCTGCAGTAGGGGCAGCAGTAGTGGACGGACGCATTCGCTGAGTTGCAGTTTGGGCAATAGATCGTCTTGTCGTAGAGCTCTCGCTTCAACACGCCAGCATCAGAGAGAGTACGTAGGAATTCGTTGGTTGTGGCAGGTTCTCCGACGATTTTTTCGGCAATCGGATATCTGTATCCGTGTTTAGGATCATAGAGAGGAGTTAGTTCTGTGAGTTCTCCGCTTACGAATCTGCTCAGAAGTAGCTGTGTACGACGGTCTTTGTAGACCTCGGACTTGTCAGTCTTCGAACCTTTGGACATGCTCCTTCAACCGAACATCCAAAGGCATAGTTAATCGCCGAAGGCTGTTTAAAACTTATGGATACGAGATAAAGGTTTTAATAAAGCCATAAAGCGCTTCTCTACGTAAGCGAGGCATGAAGGAGTCTGTTATGGCAGGGAAGAAGCAAATTGTGCAATGTCCAAAATGCAATTTCACCTTCGACATATCATACGGCAGAACATTCGCATGCTCAGGATGCCCGTCTGTGGTTCAATGTGGCTTGGCGAAATGTCCGAAATGTGGTCACGAGTTTCCGCTTCCCAACCAATATCAGCATGTCTACCCTAATCTCTATGGGCGTGCTAGCTCCGAGAATTTATAGGTTTAGCCCTCTTCGATGCGATGCGGACCTTAACGCTTTAAGTACTAGACTACTCAGCCAATCGACGATTATGCAGGCGCAGAGCGTACGAGTTGGCTTGCTACGTCAGCTTGTGTGGTCGTCTCCGAATCCTTGCGCGGAAGCCCCTTTAGACTAGTTGCCGTTCGAGTTCGGTCAAACGTCTTTCTACGATTCGGCATATCTCGAAAACTAATAAGATACTAAAAAAGATAAAAGGACAGGCTGATTTCAGCCTGTGGTCTCAGAATGAATACCCCTAGGCGCTGCTAGTACTTCTTCTCTTCTTTCTTCGCGGGCTTCTTAGCTGGCTTCTTTTTGGCCAAGCTTGTCACCTCCGTCCCGTCCCTCACTCTGTGTTTCGCGCGCGCGTCTACTGGCAGCGCACTCCTTGGCAGAGCCTACCACTCCTCTTCTTCCCACTCTTCTTCTTCCTCTTCTTCCTCTTCCTGTGCTGGTTTCTTCTTGGACAATACGTTCTCCTCCTTTTAGCGCGCACTCACACGCGATAGATTTTTGATCAGAATCTCTTAATAAGATTATCGGTTGAGAACGGAGTTCTTAAAAAGATATATATGGAAATAAGCTTATCCTATAACCAAAGGTTTGGTGCGTTTAGCTTGAAACTCGACGAGATTGACTGCAGAATACTGGAGATTCTTAAGAGGGACGCTCGGACACGGTTCACCGAGGTCGGCAGAGATCTAGGGATATCCGATGCTACAGTTCACGTTCGTGTGAAGAAAATGAGGGAAGAGGGTATCATAAAGAGGTATACTGTAGTGGTCGATGACGAGGCGTTGGGCCGCAAGGTCCACGGTTTCGTATTGATAAACGTGAAGCCGGGCTCCATAGAGGACGTAGCGAACCAACTGAGCGAAACTGCAAACGTCAGCGAGGTCTACGAGATTCATGGGCCGAACGACCTCATCGCAAAGATTGGGGCAGGTGACCTCGACGAAATCAGGGCCTTAATGCTGAGAATTCGAGAGATACCAAACGTGACAACCAGCGAGTTGATCACAATATTCAAGATATGGAGAGAAAAGAACGCCTAAGAGTGGCTTTAATGGTTAGGCACCCGCGTGTGCAGCTACAATTCTGGTGCTGAGAGAATCCTTATCTGAATCGTAGAAGTATCTTCTGGCTCGAGGCTCTGAAGTGGGGCTTGAAGAATATCAGAAGAAAAGGGATTTTCGGAAGACAAGCGAGCCCAGTGGCAATGAGGTTCGATCTCATGGAGGCATTTATGTGATTCAGAAACATCAAGCCACACATCTGCATTACGACTTGAGGTTAGAGATGGATGGAGTGTTGAAGAGCTGGGCCGTTCCAAAGATGCCACCCACAAAGAGTGGCGTGAGGAGACTCGCGGTGCAGGTGGAGGACCACCCTATCGAATACGCGAAGTTTGAAGGAACCATTCCGGAAGGACAGTATGGGGCAGGCACTGTGGAAATCTGGGACAATGGACATTATGTCATGAGGGACAGCAGAGAAGACAAGCTGATTTTCGAAATCGAAGGCAAAAGACTGAAGGGTACCTACTGTTTGGTAAGGTTTAAAGAAAGAAAGAACTGGCTCTTCTTCAAAAAGAAAGAATGATATTCGTTATCTCGGCTTACAAGCCTTTGCACATCTGACGGATGAAGCGGAACGAGCAAAGTTGAAGAGGATAATTACTTGACAGCAGATGACTATCGCTCCAGAATGGACAACGCCGAAGGGTACGGCGAAGTCTGGGAAATAGTGAAACACACGGCGAAAAGCGCCCTGGGAAAGGAAAGGGCAGGGATGATGCTTTTTCTCGACGATCTTCCCCTTCGTCTAGGAGCATACCATTCCTTAGGAACCAACAATATAGTCTTGAATCGGAGTCTAGTCCACATAGTAGAAGCGACAACGAAATCCAAGCAGCTGAAGAATGCCTTCGTTTATGTTCTTCTGCTCCATGAGTATCTGCATGCTCTGGGATTCGTCCGTGAGTCTAAGGTGAGACCGTTGGTGTATCAGATTTCAAGAGAGTGCTTTGGGGAAGATCATGTTGTCTCAAAGTTGGCCAAGGCGGGACCATGGTCATTGCTGAAGGATATCCCTCTAGACGCCATTGAGGTACGGAAGCAGGTTATGGAGATCGTTAAGGATTTCGAAAAAGCAAATCAGAGATATATCGCCTAGAAAGTGAAGGCGGAGGGGCAGAATTCCTTCAAGACGCATTGTCCGCACTCCGGATTTCTTGCAGTGCAGATGTTTCGTCCATGGGCGATTAACAAGTATGTGAAGTCGAACCACTTCTCCTTTGGAATGATCTTCATGAGGGCTCTCTCTACCTTGTCGTTCTGCTGCTCCTCGCTAAGCCCAAGCCTCTTCGAGAGCCTTCTTACGTGCGTGTCCATTGCGATGCCTTGATTGATGCCGAAGGCGTTTGAGAGCACAAGATTCGCTGTCTTCCTCGCGACGCCAGGCAGTTTTGTCAGCTCGTCGATGTCCTTAGGGACTTTCGAATTGTGCTCTTCAACGAGCATCGTGCAGCATTCCTTGATGCGGTTGGCTTTGACTCTGTAGAAGCCAGTTGGTTTGACTGCTTTTTCCAGCGCTTCAAGATCAGCCTGTGCGTAGTCCTCTGCGGTCTTGTATTTTTCAAAGAGAGCTTCAGTGACCTCGTTTACCTTTTCATCTGTACACTGGGCAGCAAGGATTGTGGCAACGAGAAGCTCTAAGGGCGTGCTGAAGTTGAGTGTCGTAGCCTTAACGTCAGGATACTCCTCTCTCAATAACTTGATGAGGTCTAGGACATTCTTTGGGAACATTTTTCCACGATTTTCTCTCGGACTGCATTTTAGGTTACGGAACAACTTGGAATTAAAAGGATATGTTCGGCGCAGGAGGAGTCACATGGAGCCCTGTAATTCAGTGAGTGAAGATGGAATGTGCACGTAGAAGATTGAAGCCTCAGACAGCTGAAAGTGATAAATATCTGAGAGAAAATAACCGTGGGCGGCGCGTACTTTGTCTGTGGTAAGACTGCCAAGGATGAGCAAATCTGAGATAGATAGACTTATTCGAGAGCAGATGCTCTGTCGGATAGCTTTCAAGGGAAGCAAGCATCCGTATATGGCTCCCTTTCAGTATGTCTTCGTTGATGGCTATCTTTATTTTCACTTCACCGACTACGGCAAGAAGATGAGGCTGCTAGAAAGGGATAAGCATGTCTGCGTTGAGATCGAGAAGTATCGACCAGACCTGAGCGAATACAGCTTTGTTGTTCTGAGAGGAAGACTGAAGGTCATTACTGATCCAGAGGAGAGAGCGAACGCCATAAGAAAAATGGCAAAAGAGGGAAAGCAAAAGCTCTCAACAAACTTCCTTGCTGCTCACGGTTTCAAAAAGGAGGAAGGCTGGTCTTCGCTCACTCCAGAAAAGCCCATGGTCATAGTTAAACTTGAGAAGATAGAACAAACGATAGGTCTTAAATCTCCAACTGCAGGTTTGGCCTCTAATGGAGGGTCATGACCACACTTAGTTCAAAGAACACATGCTGCATGCATGCACACCAAAGTGAGAAAGGAAGGCGCGACTACAGCAGAGCTCAGTGCTCTGCAATATGCGAGCCCAGACTTAGGCGCACTATTTCTTGCCTCTGGTTACTAAGCAAACTCCGACGAAGATTAGGAGCCCTCCAGCTACGATGGAGAAGCTCAGCCTTTCTCCCGCAAACATAATCGCAAACAACACAGTGACTAGGGGTTCAGCAAACAGGAATGAACTGGTGACAACGGCTCCTACTCGCTTTAGTACATAGAACCAGACGTAGTATCCTATAAGAGAACAGGTAACGGACAAAAAGAGGATGGCCAACCAACTGTTGAAACCCATTGCGAAAACGCTCTGTAGAGACTCCTCAGCTACAGAAAGAGGAACCAGACACAGTCCTCCTGCTATAGTTATGTGTGCGACAACGAGAAAAGGATCATATTTCTCCAGTATCCTCTTTCCCATAAGATTGTACGCTGTCCAGAGAATCGGTGTAGAAAGAAGAATAAGACTTCCCAACAGGAATTCATTGTTTCCCTGAATGTCCAGAGTTCCCCCTGCAATAATAATCAACGTGCCTGCGCCTGCGATTCCCATCCCACAGACTTGTTTTCTGCTTGGACGTTCCTTCAAGATTAGAGTGGAAAGAGCAGCGATTAGAATTGGTGAGAGCAGGCAGACGAAGATGGCGGCGATGGAGGCTCCTGCCATCTGAATGCCTATGTATTGGGCACTGAAGAACAGCGTGACGCCTGAGAGTGCAAGAAATAGTATAGCTGGTGCATCTTTCCCTTCAACAAGAAGTCGATAGTCTCGCTTTCGAGTTTTCTTGAAGAGAAGAAAGACAAGAAATGCTCCTCCTGCAATGAGAAAACGAAATGTAGCTATCGCAATTGGGGTCAGTCCTTCGCTCAGGACGAGTTTGACAACTACAAAAGAACTACCCCAAAACGTTATCACAACTAGCATCAGCAACGCATTGAAGAGACTGATTCCTCTAGTCGCCATAGTCAATTACTCTCAGCAAATCATGAAATGCATGAGTGGTCAGACTATTTCAAGGTCTTCCCACACGTATTGCATGTGCTCAAAAATGGTTATGGCGTAGATTGCGCATATCTTCGTCTACATCTTGAGCAGCGATTGATCAGTTGTTTCAGGTTCTTCTGTCTGTCTATGGTCCCTGTCTTTGCGGCTTCTTTCCATTTCTTATCTATCTCAGAGTCATGTCTGCAGTTTCTTCGTTTCATCTCTTGGACAAGTTCTTCGTGACGATTAAACAAGCTGTGGACCTCCAAGAGACCCCTCTCCACATATCCCCTGATAGAACGGCCGCGGTCAATAGTCCCCACAAACATGTGGATTTCGGCATGCTCTCCCAAGAGATGCTCTCTACACATGATTGTGGGATTGACCATCCACATTCTCATAGTTGTTCACTAGCGAATCCGCATTTCGAGCTGCTTTGCCTGCTGATTCAGATCTGACTGCCTCAGACTCCACTCCATCGCCTGACTAATCTGTCGGTTTCTGTTATTTCTGCGTCATAGATTTCTTTGAGGTATTCCAGTCCTTGTTGGTATTCTTGTTCGCTGAGGGCTTCTGTGGCGTCCGAGGGCACTACTATTCTGTAGCCTCTGAAGAACCCGTCGGCGGCGGTGTGTCTTATGCACATGTTTGCGTGTAAGCCTGTGAGAACTATGCTGTCCACATTCAGTTCTCTGAGCAGGAGGTCTAACCCTGTCTCGAAGAAGCCACTGTATGTCCTCTTCTCCAACACGTAATCGCCCTTGTTTGGCTTCAGTTGTGGTATGACCTCTGCCCCTCTTGTTCCTTTCATGGCATGTTTTCCCCATTTCTTGAGTTCGGAGTCCGCTGGGAGGTGGGCATCGTTGGCATAGATAATGGGAACATCTGCGGTTCTGGCGACTTGGATGAGCCTCTTGATGTTCGGGACTATGCGTTTAGCTCTCTCAGCTTTCAGCTTGCCGGTTACGAAGTCGTTAAGCATGTCTATAACTATCAATGCTTCCACAAGACACCCCTCACGAGAGCGGGAATCTGCTCAAGGGACTGATATAAAAGTTGAGGATCAGAGTTTCAAACATCAATTGTGTTCATGCAGAAGCTATTGGCACGGGGGATTAGTTTAGGCATCTGTCCAAATTCTCGGCATGCATGGATGCGGGGTATCCCGACAATCTAAAGGCACTTGTAGAGTCTAGTGCGGGGGGTGGGATTCGAACCCACGAACCCCTACGGGACAGCCGCCTCAGGGCTGCGCCTTTAGCCAATACTTTGACCTGGCTTGGCAACCCCCGCCTCAAAGCTAAGGCAACCAAACGTCGCCTTCAATTAAATCTTGTCAGATTAATCCTTTATTATTTCCGTTCCCAAAGAAACCTCGACAAACGATGTTCTTCGGAAACGGAGGAACAGAAACATCAAACGTGAGTCAGCGTTTCATAGGAGTTACACACTTCCTCTGTTGAAACGTGATCAGTGAATTTTGCGTCCACTATCTTGACGCATCACATTCCAAAAATGCTTATCAATCCTCACGAACATCAGGGGGCCTTTGCTCTCGGAAAGCTGGCGAGCCCTCTTGAACAGGTTGTTAACAACATCCACCAGATCATTCCTACGTGTCTTCTTCTTTACACTGCCCTGCCTAAACTCAGACTTCAACAAGCTCTCGGCAAGGGACATCGTACCACATATCTCGCCGTTCCTAATCAGCGCCTCCAAAGCCATCTCCTCAACTTCCCGCCAGTCCTCCAAATGCCTCCACCTGAACCTACCCTCCTCCGTCAAATCATGAATGTCCTTCAAGCTCCCATGCTTCGCATCTCCTATGACGAGCTTGACTCGCTCATTCCACTTTCTCAACCACATGCCCGTCCAGAGATCCACCATCTCCTCAAGCTCCTCTACCCTCTCATGAAAATAGCGATGCACCTTCTCCCTCAGCTTAGATTCAGAGTCCTCTGTGCCCACAAGATTCCAATGGACCTTCAAATAGTTCCTCAAGTCCTCAATGGCGATGGACATGATCTTTCTATCTGTGCCAACCAAGTCAAGTTGAGGCGCCCTCTTCCTCAGACTTTCTGCTAACAGTAGAAGAAGAAAATTCATCTCTCCCTTCCCCTATGCTACATGAAAAAGTTGGCGCTGAGCGATATTATCGGTTATTTCGATTTCTACCATATTCCAGGTCGAAATTTATGGAGAATCTAGAAAACACACCCAAAGGACTAGCAGCCCTCTTCTCAATCCGTGCAACTCCCCCGAAGAAGAAGGGAGAGCCACAAAACGCGAGTCCAAAAGCTATAAGGCTCACACGGATACGCTAATATAGGATTTTAATATTCACCATACAGAAGATCACACCCTGAGGAACGTGTAACGATGAGTGAAGCCCAAGTGCGAGTTGGAGACGCGAGACAACGCGACGTAGGCAGAGGAATCGCAAGAATCGATCAGAGAACCATGAAGAAGCTGGGAATCTCTGCAGGCGACGTAGTCGAAATCAAAGGCAAAAGGACCACAGCCGCAATAGCCTGGCCAGCCTACTCGGAAGACCAAAACAAAGACATCATGCGAATCGACGGCTTCACCCGCAAGAACGCGGGAGTCGCAATCAATGAATACGTGGTCGTCAGTTCAGGCAAGGTAAAAGATGCGACGAGCGTCATCTTGGCTCCAATCGATATGCGGCTAAACGTTGATCAAGACTTCACCAACTTCGTCAAGAACAGGCTGATGGAGAGAACCTTCGTTGAAGGAGACTCCACCCTCGTGATGATGCTAGGACATGCCATACCCTTCACCGTAACAAAGACCCGCCCCCACGGGATAGTCAGAATGACGTACGACACAAACCTGCAGATTCTGAACGAACCGGCTCCCGAGACTGGAGGGATGCCCCGCACCACCTACGAAGACATCGGCGGGTTACAGGAGGAGATCCAACGGATACGAGAGATGGTTGAGCTTCCACTACGGCACCCCGAACTCTTCCAGAGACTCGGCATAGACCCCCCAAAAGGAGTCTTACTGCACGGTCCACCAGGCTGTGGAAAAACTCTGCTTGCACGAGCAGTCGCGAACGAGTCAGAAGCAAACTTCTCTACCATAAATGGCCCAGAAATAATGAGCAAATTCTACGGCGAGTCAGAGGCAAGGCTTCGGGAGATATTCCAGCAGGCTGAAAAAAACTCGCCCAGCATCATCTTCATTGATGAACTCGACGCCATTGCACCCAAAAGGGAAGAAGTCACAGGCGAAGTGGAGAGGAGAGTGGTTGCTCAGCTTCTTGCATCGATGGATGGCCTTGCAGGAAGAGGCAACGTGATAGTCATCGGGGCAACGAACAGAGTCAATGCCCTTGACCCTGCTCTCCGAAGACCTGGAAGATTCGATCGCGAGATAGAAATCGGAGTACCTGACAAGAAGTCGCGACATGAGATTCTGCAGATACACACAAGAGGAATGCCCTTAGCTGAAGACGTCAAGTTGGAGAAACTTACCGACATGACGCACGGCTACACAGGAGCAGACTTAGCAGCCTTGAGCCGCGAAACAGCCATGAAAGCCTTACGCCGCTACTTACCAGAGATAAACTTGGAAGAAGAGCGCATCCCCCCTAGCGTCTTAGAGAAGATGGACGTAAGAATGGAGGACTTCTTGAACGCCTACAAAGAGATCACGCCTACAGCGATGAGAGAAGTGTACATCGAGGTTCCAGCAGTTCATTGGGATGAAATCGGCGGCTTGGAAGAGGTGAAGGAGGAACTCATGGAGGCTGTTGAATGGCCTCTGAAGAATCCAGAAGTCTTCAGTAGAATGGGGATCAGACCCCCCAAGGGAATTCTGCTTTTTGGACCGCCTGGCTGCGGGAAGACACTGTTGGCTAGAGCCGTCGCCACCGAGAGCGAGGCTAACTTCGTTACTATCAAGGGTCCAGAGGTCTTTTCTAAATGGGTCGGAGAGTCAGAGAAGGCGATTCGAGAAGTCTTCAGAAAAGGCAGGATGGCTGCTCCAGCGGTGATCTTCTTTGATGAGTTTGACTCTTTAGTGCCGAAGAGGGGCATGGGTTACGGAGACAGCGGCGTATCTGAGCGCGTCATCAGTCAGTTGTTGACGGAGATGGATGGAATCGTTGCCTTAGAGGATGTTGTGGTCATCGCCGCGACCAATAGACCGGACATCGTTGACGTCGCGGTTCTTCGGCCGGGTAGGTTTGACAGGCTGATTTATGTTCCTGCTCCCGATGAGAAGACTAGGCTGGAGATTTTCAAGGTTCACACTAAAGGTATGCCTTTGGCGAAGGGTATTGATTTGGCTATTTTGGCAAAGATGACGGAAAGTCACTCAGGCGCGGATATCCAAGCTTTGTGCCGCGAGGCAGCGATGAACGCGTTGCGGAGCGACATCAAGTCGAAAGAGGTCGCGTTGACAGATTTCAAAGAAGCTCTGGTGAAGGTTGGCCCTACCATTTCATCGGAGATGGACGCTTGGTATAGGAGCTTCATGAAGCAGGTTAGGCGGGTGAGCAAGCCCGCGACCCCAGTAGCTTAGGAAGGGTTGAGGGTTGTCGACGAGAACTTGGAGGTCTGCGCCTCTGGATTTGAAGGTCGTGGAGTTTCTGGAGAGTAAAGGCGCTTTGACGGATGATGAGTTGTTTGACCTGTTGAGGGCGGCTTATGGCGATGTTGGGTTTGGGGAGCTGAACAAGGTTTTGCTCAGACTCGAGATTGAGGGCAGGATTCGTGTCTCAAGTTCGGTGAGAGGGAAGAGGCGAGTCGAGCTTAGACAAAAGAAAGAGTAGGATATGTTAATCCGGACGCTCTAGACCAAGTTGTCCAAGTAAAATAATAGCTATGACCTGTGTTCAGTGGGACGCAGAAGACACCTGAGGAGTATCAAGACCTTCTGAGACGTGTGCAAAACGCATATATATGACGTACGTCATATTTCTATTGGAGCAGACCGCCCTGTGCATATAAGGAAGCCTCTCTTGTTAGGAGTTCTCCTTCTATCAGTAGTTACACTGAGTGCCCTCGTTGGCGCTAGGATTTGGATTGACAAACCAAGAAACGAGACTGGCATACTAGACTCCGCTGAGATTGCAGAATACGAGGGACAAATGCTCTCATCAATAGAGGATTTCAGAGAAAACTCGATCAAAGGCCCCCAGGCCCTCAATGAAGAAGAATATAGACTTACAGTGACTGGACTCGTCAACAATACACGGGTATACACGTATGATGATGTTCTGGATGGACATCAGCGTTACGAGAAAGTCGTCACAATACATTGTATAGAGGGGTGGGAGGTCACGATTCTCTGGGAAGGCGTGCTGGTCAAGGACCTAATCGAAGAGGCAGGGATTGATCCAGCAGCGAAAGTAGTGAAATTCTTTGCGTATGACGGTTACTCAACAAGTCTGCCGCTTGAATACATAGTTGATAATGACATATTGATGGCTCATAAGATGAACGGCGTCGTTCTTCCACCTGAAAGAGGCTTTCCTTTCCAGCTTGTAGCAGAAAGCAAGCTGGGCTACAAATGGATCAAGTGGATAACAGAGATTGAGCTATCTGATGATGCGAACTACAGAGGGTATTGGGAGAGTCGTGGCTTTTCGAATGATGCCGATTTGCCATAAGAGCTTTCGCAGACAGTGGAATGATGGGTGTTCGGCCAAAGGATGATTTGCCCTGCAAGTGGACAAGGAGGGATGTAAACTGAATCAAAGGCTAGTCAAAAAGACTGTGGACTGGTCCTTTTTTGCTGTGACCTTTGTCTATCTACTTACAGGATTGGGCATTACTCACTATCGGGTCGTCGACCCTTTGACCTTTGGATTACTGAGCAAGAACGTGTCA
>Ga0209427_10006027_pt1 | contig 13869 bp, 13 predicted proteins | sample DeeMarSWOR136_30_FD_187465 | JGI IMG/M metagenome (GOLD analysis project Ga0209427, IMG submission 187465) | Marine sediment microbial communities from White Oak River estuary, North Carolina - WOR-1-36_30 (SPAdes) (version 2) | ecosystem: Environmental > Aquatic > Marine > Intertidal zone >... | reverse complement strand
ACAGATAAGTCGCTGAAAAGACCAGGCCGGGAGCCTCGGAACGTAAGAAAAGCCCCCTGACCCGTAGAAATGTAAACAATATTTTGCTCTCCTTAATATTATAGATTTTTGGTAGCCCTAAGAAAACCTTTTTATAAAATCGCGCAGCGATTTTATAACTTGTAAAAAGGGCATCATTTTACCTATGATTGAAGCATCGTCAAAAAGAAAGGAAAAACCCATGCTCCAGCTTCTCAACCTCAAAAAGGTGTTCCTCTTATGTCTCGTTGTTCTTGTCCTATGCATCGGGTGTACACAGCCGGAGAACCCGGGGAAAGCGGCTCCTGATTTCTCCCTGGAGGATTTGTCCGGCAACACGGTCAATCTATCAGCCTCCAAAGGGCACGTTGTACTTCTGGATTTCTGGGCCACCTGGTGCCCTCCCTGTCTCATGTCCATTCCGGAATTGGTGGGGCTTCAACAGAAATATGGTGGCGAGGGCCTGGAGGTGATCGGGATTTCCCTGGACGACCCTGAGGAGATCTCGAATGGGGATCTGCTGGATTTCAAGAAAAGGCTCAAAATAAACTACAAGATCCTCAGAGCCGATTGGAGGGTGGTGGAGGATTACTTCGGCTCTGAAAGCACGTCCATACCGACCCTGTTCGTCATAGACCGTGAGGGGAGGATCGTGGAGAAGCATATCGGCTTCAGCCCCGGACTCCTGGAGAAATCCCTCAAAGACCTGTTCTCATGATCATCGACATCCATACGCACATATTCCACCCTCGCTTCAGAAAAAACCGAGATCGCTACTTCGCTGAGGAACCTGCCTTCAAAAGCCTCTATGGGTCTCCGGATTCTAAACTGGCGGGTGTTGAAGAACTCATTGAGAGTATGGACGCGGAAGGCGTTCAGAAATCTGTGGTGTTTGGATTCCCCTGGGAGAAGGCGGACCATTTTCAGAGGCACAACGATTACATCCTGGAGTCTGTGGAACGTTATCCGGATAGACTGATTGGCTTTTGCTGCTTTTCACCGCGATCTCCCCGGGCATCTGAAGAGGCCGGGAGGTGTCTTGAGGCAGGGCTTTCAGGCATAGGGGAACTGGCCGTTTACGAGTCGGGTTTTTCCTCTGAAGAGCTGCCGGCTCTAGAAGACATCATGCAGACATGTTTACACTTTAATGCTCCTCTCCTTGTTCACACCAATGAGCCTGTGGGGCATCTCTATCCCGGGAAAACACCCATGGATCTATCTGCGCTTTACAACTTCATCCAGCAATACCCAGCCAACCGGATCATCCTCGCGCACTGGGGAGGCGGGCTTTTCTTCTATGGTCTCATGAAGAAAGAGGTTCGCCAGGCTCTCCGGAATGTGTGGTTTGACACCGCAGCCTCCCCCTATTTATACGTGCCCGAGATATACAGAGTGGCGGGTGAGATCGTCGGGTTTGAAAAGATTCTGTTCGGGTCCGACTACCCCCTGCTGAAGCCGAAGCGTTACCTGGAAGAGATGGCCTCTGCAGGCCTGTCCAACGAAGCCATAAGCAAAATAGCAGGAGACAACGCAGCCCAGTTACTTTTATAAAATTGCGGAGCAATTTTATCCATACCATGATCGGTCAAGACTCACAAACTGAACTGGAAGGGCAGATCGAGAGAGTCACCTATTTCAGCGAGGAGACGGGCTACACGGTCGCCAGGCTCAAGGTCTCAGGATACGCTGACCCTGTGACGATCGTAGGATCCCTCATGTCGCCGACGCCTGGTGAGATGCTGAGGGTCAAAGGCAACTGGCTGGACCATCCGCGCTTCGGTCGTCAGTTCAAGGTGATCACTCACCGTCCGGTTCTTCCCGCTACTGCGAGCGGGATCAAGAAATACCTGGGGTCCGGTCTCATCAAAGGGATTGGGCCCGTCATGGCCTCACGAATTGTGAAAGAATTCGGAGATCAAACCCTGGATGTCATCGAGAAACGACCTGAAACACTTATGAAGATCGGCGGCATCGGCCCCAAGCGAATCGAGATGATCGAAAGGGCATGGAAAGAGCAGAAAGAGATCCGAGAGGTGATGATCTTTCTTCAGGAAAACGGGGTCAGTCCCGCCTATGCCACAAAGATTTTCAAAAGATATGGATGGGATTCCATTGCTGTGGTCTCCAAGAATCCCTATCGATTAGCCACCGATATCTTTGGAATCGGATTTCTCACAGCCGACAAGATAGCGCGGAAAATGGGATTTGAGAAAAGTGCCCCGGTTAGGGCGGAAGCGGGTGTTCTTTACGTCCTGAATCAGCTTGCAGAAGAGGGTCATGTCTACTATCCCTACGAATCGCTCATGGAGAAATGCAAAGAGACTCTGGAAGTGGACGGGGACGTGGTTGCCCAGGGAATCGGCACCATGGCCTTTGAAGGAAGAATTGTCATTGAAGACCTCAATCAGGGTTTTGAGGCCTTTAGACCGAACCAAAAGGCGGTTTACCTCAAGCACTTCCACGTTTCTGAGACCGGCATTGCCCATCACCTATCGCGCCTCCTCGCCTCGCCAAGACGCATTCGCAAGGTTGATGTCGACAAAGCGATTATGTGGGTGCAAGGAAAAATAAACCTGAAATTGGCACCCAAACAGGCCGAAGCGGTGAAAAAGGCTGTTTCGGAAAAGACCATGGTCATTACCGGGGGACCGGGCACGGGAAAGACAACAATCATCAACGCCGTTATCAGGATATACAGAGAATTGGGTGCCAAAATCCTCCTGGCCGCACCAACGGGGCGAGCCGCCAAGCGCATGAGTGAAGCCACAGGCTATCCTGCAAGAACGATCCACAGAATGCTGGAATTCAGTCCCCATAAAGGCGGCTTCCAAAGAGACCAGGATCATCCCTTGGAGGTTGATGTGCTGATTCTCGATGAAACGTCCATGATCGACGCGGTCTTGATGTATCATCTGCTCAAGGCGGTGCCGTCCAAGGCCTCGGTGATCATGGTGGGAGACGTGAATCAGTTGCCCTCTGTGGGTGCAGGAAGTGTATTAAAGGATATTATTCGATCAAAAGCCGTGCCGGTGGTAAAACTCACCGATATATTTCGGCAGGCGGGCGCAAGCCGCATTGTGGTCAACGCCCACAGAATTAACGGGGGACTTTTGCCGGAGCTTTCTTCGGGCAGGACGTCACTGGAAGACTTCTACTTCATTGAGCAGGAGGATGCGGAACAGGCGCTCAAGATTGTTCTTGAGCTTGTGTGTGAGCGAATCCCTCGTCGGTTTCAGCTCGATCCCTTGGAAGATATTCAAGTCCTCTCACCCATGCACAAGGGCACTTTGGGGACGGATAATCTGAACAGGGAGCTCCAGGCTGCGCTCAATCCGTCGAAAAAAGCGATGGCCAGAGGAGACAGGGCGTTCAGACTCAAAGACAAAGTCATGCAGATTCGGAACAACTATGAAAAGGAGGTGTTCAACGGGGATATCGGAAGAATCACGGCTATTGATCTGGAAAACCAGGAACTGACGGTCACCTTCGATGGGATGCCTGTGCCCTACGATGCCTCTGAGCTGGATGAGATCATGCAAGCCTATGCCATTTCAGTCCACAAGTCCCAGGGCAGCGAATATCCGGCTGTCATTATTCCGGTCTTGGGACAACATTACCTACTCCTTCAGAGAAACCTCATCTACACCGCAGTCACCAGAGCGAAAAAACTGGTCGTCATGGTGGGCAGCAAGAAAGCCCTGGCCACCGGGATAAAAAACGACAAGATCATGAGGAGATATACGTATCTGGCTGAGAGAGTGATAAGACCACAAGAAACCGGCGCACTCGGGAAGTCCTAAGAGCTGTTTTGGGTATTCGCCGTTGCAACGTTATGAAAAACCCCCCAGGTAGAAAATCGGAGCGCAAGTATTATTCGCCATGCCAACACATATGAACGATACCAAACCATGATCTTTCTCTTTGAGAGGGCATAAGCGCTTAGCCTGTGGATGATATACTTACAAGAAGAAAGGGCAACGTGACGCTCCTTAGGCTAGCGCTTGTGCCTTGAGGCGGGAGAGTCTAGGGGGTGATGCTGCCTTTTCTTTCGTACCGAGGCTCCCGGGCTGGTCTTTTCTAATGACTTATCCACGGGGGAGTTCTGCCCCCTCCGCATTCCCTTCGACAAGATCAGGGCTGCGGTTTCCCCCATGGATAAGTCATGAAAAGACGGCGCCCTCCCGCCAGGCACGTCAGAAAAGGCAACATCACCCCCTTATTTCAGCGCTTATGCTTTGAAGGAGGAGAGGCTAGGTCAGGAGGTTACGGGGCGGCATCGAGGACAACCTCCCGCTCGTGCATCACCTCCTTGAAGCGGGTTGCATCGCCGAGTACCTTTCCAATGATATTGACTGCGCTGGCCGGGACAATTTTCTCGGGTGTGCTCATGGGGGTTTGCCCGAAGAAAATGCAAAAGGCCGTTCCCGTAGGCCAGTACCCCAAATCTCCCAGTTCCACTTCTTCCTTAGCGGATTCGTCCAGGTCGGCCTCAACCGGAATCGCAAAATAGATCTCTTCACCCCAGGTGTTGAAGGCGGTCCTAATGGGTAGCGCGTTCGCGACTTTTTGGGCGGTGGGTGTCTCATTGAGTTCCGCTTCCATGGTCAAATCACCCACGCTGATTCTGATTTTCATGAAAGATACCTCCTAATGGGGTTTTTGTTGGAACTTGAAGAACAGGGTCCTCAGGGCGAGGGTTAACAACAACAGTGGCTTTGCTGGTAGAAAACGCACCTGTTTTGGAGTACTGGAACGAACAAAAAAACGACGGCTGACAGAGATTGAAAATGTCAAATGACAAAAAGGAGCGAGTGTCGTACTTTGGGATTTTGGATTTTGACATTCATTGGACATTTGGATTTTGGCATTTGGCATTAATGCGCATCTACTTTGCCGAATTCCATTTCTTCGACCCCAACATTCCATCATTCCAATATTCCTTATATCCATCGCATAAAGCAAAGACCTAGGAAAACCCCCTGGGGGATGCCCGAAGCCAGATCCTCGGGGTCCGGGATCTTCACTTTCCTTTACTCCCTCTTCTTAAAGATCAGTTTGATCGGTGTGAGTTGGAGGCCGAGCTTTTCTCTTAGCTGATTGATCATAAAGCGCTGATAAGAGAAATGGACCATATCCGGCCTGTTCACGAAAACCACAAAGGTCGGGGGTCTCGTCCCGGTCTGGGTAGAATAGAAGAGCTTTAATCTGCTTCGCCCATGCTCGGGTGGCGGTCTCTTTAAAATCATCTCGCCTACGGCCCTGTTCACCAGCCCGGTGCCGATCCGACGACTATACTGCTCGTAGAGGCTCTCCATGTGTTCAAAGAGATCCATCACGCCCTCGCCGGTGAGCGCGGAGACGTGAACGCGGGGGGCAAAGGAGATGAATTTCAACTGACGCTCCATGGCCTGACCGAGGCGATCCCTTTTCTCCCCGTCTTTCTTGATCAAATCCCACTTGTTCACCGCCAGGATAAGAGCGCGGTTTCGTTCAAAGGCATGGCCGCATATGCGGGCATCCTGGTCCGCGATCCCGGACTGGGCATCCAGAACAATGACAGCCACGTGGCAGCGGTGCAGGCTTCCGAGGGCCTTGATCATGGAGAATTTGTCAATCTTTTCCTTGACCCGTGCTTTTCTCCGGATACCGGCCGTGTCTATAAGCAAGTAGTCTTTACCACGCAGGGAAAAGTGGGTGTCCACAGCGTCACGCGTGGTTCCCGGCAATTCGCTCACCAGAAGGCGTTCTGAGCCCAAGATCCGATTGACGAGGGACGATTTCCCAACATTCGGCTTTCCGAGAATGGCGACCCTGATGCGCTCATCTCGCTCTGCCTCAGCCCCGAGTACGGCCAGGCCCTTAACCACTTCTTCCATGAAAGCATTCACGCCGTAACCGTGCGCGGCGGAAAGAGGATAAACCTTGTCCAAGCCAAGTCTGTAGAAATCAGACAGCAGGTGGTCATGCTCAGGCCCATCGATTTTGTTAACCGCCAAAAAAACGTCCTTTTGGCACCGGCGAAGGACATGGGCCATGTCTTCATCGCCCGGCATGATGCCTTCACGGCCGTCCACCAGGAAAATAATCCTGTCGGCCTCCTCGATTGCCTTGACCACTTGCCCTTTCACCTGCTCTGAGAGGGGTTCATCGCCGGGACCTTCGAATCCTCCGGTGTCAATGATGGTCAGGGCGTGGTCTCGCCATTGGATCAGGGCGTAAAGACGGTCCCGGGTGACGCCCGGCTGGTCATCCACGAGGGCACCCCGGGATCTTGAGAGCCGATTAAAGAGCGTCGATTTACCCACATTGGGACGACCGACTATGGCCACAATCGCATTCATAGCCCTAATCTTAGGTGTTTTCAGAAACGGGTCAAGCTAAACCATGTTCGCAGTCGTTTTTCGGTTAAGGCCGCATTATTCTCGAGAAGGTTTTGGAGAGCCCTGGATTTCTCTCCTTGACTGTCAGTAAAAAATCCCATATATTGGGTTTGTCAAATGTCGAGATCTCACATGTTGTATGTTGACCCTTACAGAAAGGGGGCAACTTGAAAGAAGGGAGCTCACCCAGCCTCCCTCGTTCATAAGACGTAGGGCCTTCGGCTCTGCTCTTGCCATCTGAGAATTACGCGCTATGCCCACCAAATACATTATCGTAACCGGCGGCGTTCTATCAGGCTTGGGAAAGGGGATCGCTGCCGCCTCCATGGGCCACCTTCTCTCCTCACGCCTCAAAATCGTCCCTATCAAATGCGACGGTTATCTTAACGTGGATCCGGGAACCATGAACCCCTTTGAACACGGGGAGGTCTTTGTTCTGGATGATGGGGGTGAGGTGGACATGGATTTTGGACATTACGAGCGGTTTCTTGGGGTAACCTGCAAAACAAAGTGGAACCTGACCATGGGCAAGGTGTTTGATATGGTCCGGCAGAAGGAGAGGCGGGGGGACTACCTGGGAAAGACGGTTCAATACATTCCCCATGTCACGGATGTCATCAAGAACCACATCTTTGATACCGCTGAAGAAGAAAGTGCCGATCTCATCATCGTGGAGATCGGGGGCACGGTGGGGGACATAGAGAACGAACTCTTTCTCGAGGCGATGCGGCAGATGAAAGAAGACGTGGGGAAAGAGAACATCGTTTATGTTCACCTGACCTACGTCCCCATCCCGCACGGCGTCAACGAACAGAAATCAAAACCCACCCAGCAGAGTGTGAATTTGCTGAAACAGAGGGGAATATTCCCTGACGTGATCATAGGCCGGTGTGCCGAGTTCTTGACCAAGGAGATAAAGACGAAAATATCCAATTTCTGCGATGTGGAATCCGAGGCTGTGATAACGGGACTGGATGTGGAAGACATCTACGAGATTCCCCTTATCTTCGAGCAGGAAGGACTCGCGGAAATTTTGCACAAAAAACTCAACATTTACAGCCCACCGGACATGCGGAAATGGAAACGGTGGATCGAAAACCTCCGAAGCCCGAAGCGCCAAATTACTGTGGCCATGTGTGGGAAATACACCAAGCTGGTGGACTCCTATGCCTCCATCATTGAGTCCTTCAATCATTGCTCGGCCCATCTGGGCTGCAAAATCAACCTCAAATGGGTGGAAACCACGGATCTCACGGACACGGCCTTTCTTGATGACGTAGCCGGTGTGGTTATTCCAGGCGGATTCGGACACCGCGGCACAGAGGGTAAGATTGAGGTTATTCGAGCAGCCAGAGAGCGGGATATTCCCTTCCTGGGGCTTTGTCTCGGCCTTCAGTTGGGTGTTATTGAGTTTGCTAGAAACGTATGCGGCCTTGAGGGGGCCAATTCCACGGAGATGGACCCACACACACCCCATCCGGTGATTGATATCTTGCCGGAACAGAGAGAAATCCTTGAAAAAGGGGGAACCATGAGGCTCGGCGCCTATACGGCTGTCTTGGAGGAGGGCAGCCTGGTCCGGACCCTCTATCAATCCAGTGAAGTCTCGGAAAGGCACCGGCATCGATACGAGGTGAATCCGGCGTATCATCAAGTCATCACCGAAAAGGGAATGGTTTTTTCAGGGTGTTCCAGAGACGGAAGATTGGTGGAGTTCATTGAGCTCCCTTCGCTGAAGTTCTTTTTAGCCACCCAAGCGCACCCGGAACTCAAATCCCGCATGGAAGCGCCCGCCCCACTCTTTTACGGCTTTGTCAAGGCTTGCCTGGACTAGCTTGTTTCCATCCAGAAATAGCTCTTTTCCGCAACCTCGGTGTCAATCTGCGGGATTCCTTGTGCGGCGTACAATCTGTACGCCTCCACGCAATCCCTTGATTTCCTTGATCTTGCGAAAAACTGCTCATTTCTGAATTGGAAACTTAAGGTACTGCCCATCGTTGCAGCACGAGCTGGCTGTCTACATAGCTCAAGATCTTAAGATCTCCCCGCCTCCTGATAACCCTGCGGATATCGCCTGGAGGGGAATGGCCATCCCTGCCGAAAGCCTCGTCGTTTTGAGGCAAGGCTTCGCTAGTATTCGGGTTTCGCTTGTTCATAAAATTTAGTAACATAAGAGTTTGTAGAAGTCGTTTTCCTCTTTTTCTATGGGATTGCGTTTGAGAAAGGTGGGACCAGTTGGACAAGCAGTATCGCATTGTCTTTCTCGGTTTGCTGAGGGGCCAAGAAGAATTTGCCCAAGGGATGGCTAGACTCGGTTTAGGGCTTTCAATTGCTGAAGAGATGATACAGAAAGCCCCTGTCGTGCTCAAGGGCGGTATGACATTGAAGGAGGCCCGTGCCTATGCAGATGCCGTGCAGGAAGCCGGGGGCCGGGTGAACATTCAAGAACACGGTTTCTTTGAAGAGCCGAGGCAACTCCGCAAGGACTTGGAGATCAAACCGCTGGAGAACTTCACCGCGTGCCCTGAGTGCGGCTACAAACAGCTGAAGAGGGATGCGTGCACGAAATGCGGTTTTGTTTTCCAGAAGGGGAAAGAAAGCGCGTGACATGGTGATGGGCGTCATTGAACTCGATAAGGTCCGATTGGATATAGCGGTCCGGAAGGGATACCGGAACTGGAAGAGCCAGTTTAAGGAGGATTTTGGCCCGGATACAAAACCCTCTGACCTTTCCACAAAAACGCTCGGCCTGCTGGCCCGGGGAAAGGATATGAGCACATTTTATTTCTTTGACCTCATTATGAATCTTGAGAATCTGGGCTCGGGCTTTGAGTTTGATGACCTAGCGCCGAAAGATAAAATGGCGGTCATGGACCGCTATTTGTTCTTGCTGGACCGGATCCGATTTGAGTATATGAAGCGTTTGGGTTGGCTGCAAACATATCCGGGAGAGACATTCTCGCTGGTGGAACTCGTCATTCGCTTCGATGAACTGGCGCCTCCCCTTCAAGCCGATAGGCCTCTCCTGCGCAAAGACCATGAAGCTTACGAGGCCTTTTCCAGGATGAACGACTTTGAAAGGGAAGAGTTTATTCGAAAACTGATCGCGAAGGTTCTGAAAGGGATTCAGTCAACCACCTTGTAGACCTTGTCGTTTTCCCGAACCCGATCCTTGACCTTGATCCCCACCAGATCACCCACTTTGGCCTCTTCCACCGCCTGGTTATCAATTTCTATGCTCGCCACTTCTTCCGTAAAATCAGTGGTATGGCCTTTGTACCGCAGGAGATCACCCTTCTTGATGCCGCCAGTGGTGATTTCCACGGCGGCGACGCTGGGCTTGGCAAAGAATTTTACGATCACACCCACCTGTTCTTCCGGCATCACTGACCTCCGCATGAAAAAATGAGCGAATAAAATGTCAACGAACCTATATCGATTTTAGCTGAAATTGTCAACAAATGACTGGTGTTCGCGGGGACTCAAACGCCATGGCCTCCCGTGAGGGTGTTCAGAGTTCATTCGCGATCCCAACGCTTTTGAAGGGTACGAATTCGTTTAGGCTGTCATTCCGGAAGAGCGCCTTCGAAAAAGGGGGACGAGTCCGCCAGAAGCGGACAAGTCCACCAGAGGCGGATAAATCCACCAGAGGCGGACAAGCCCGCCAAAGGCGGACAAGCTCCGGAATCCAGAGAAATACAGAAGGAATTGCTGGCCAACATGGCGCTTGAATGATGCGATCAGATGGATTAGTATGCAGCTATGGAAGATTACAAGAAGAACTTGGCCCTTACTTTGGCCGAAACAGGTGCCCTATTCTTTGACAAGAATCTCATCCTGAAAGACGGGCGGCCCACGCCTTATTTTGTGAATCTGGGCATGTTCAGGACAGGGCGACTGAGCATGGAAATGGGCTCCTTTTTCGCTGAAATGATGGTGGATCGGGGCTTGGTCAACGAAACGGATATTGTCCTGGGGCCTTCTTATAAGGGAAGTGCCATTGCACTGGCCACCGCCATAGCGCTGTATGTTCATCATGGCTGCGATCTGTTTTTTGAATATGATCGCAAAGAGGTGAAGACGCACGGTGAGGGAAGCCAGTCGGGAAGCCTTTTCGTGAACCGAACCTTTTTTGAGGGCTGCCGCATTTTTGTCGTGGACGACGTGGCCACATCCATGGGAACCAAACTCGACCTTATGGAAAGGGTGACCATGGAAGCCAGGGCTCAGAACATGGCCGTGAAGCTTATCGGCATCGGGATCGCCGTAGATCGGGAGCAGACAACGGCGGTGTATGATGCGCAGGGACGTGCTGTGCAAGGCAAGAAGGGAAAGAACGCCATCCAGGATTTCGTAGAGCGCACGGGTATTCCGGTTTATACGGTGGCGGGCATTAGGGAGATCGTTGAATTTCTGTATCAAGAGCGTATACCCGTCGTGATCCACGGGAGCCGAATGCCGCTGGATGAAACCGTTAAAGGTCAGTTTGATGATTACATGAACACCTACGGCGTCGATCGAGGTGATGTGGGGTTGTAAGATCATGAAAGAAGATCCTGAGAAGAAAACAAAAAAACTCAGTTTGGTGGACAAGGGAAAAGGCAGGACCTCTTCCAAATCAGAGAAAAGGTTGGACTCCTCTGAATGGACCAGCATGGTTATTAAAGAGGCCATTTCCATGGCCAAGAAAATAGGCGCTGACGCGATCCTGTTTTACATGGACAGCACAAAGGACCTCAGGCCCCTTCAGAAGCTCAAAAGCGACATTAAGGTGATACTCCTGACCAAAAGAAAAGAGTGTATGGAAAAGTCGGCGGAACTGCCCATTCATGCGGTTATGATCCCGGACGTCAAGTTGACCCGGGCCGGCTACCTGAAGATCGGTTTTCTTTCCGCTATTTCAAAGGGCCTCTTAAAGAACGGGGATGTGATTGTTTGCGTGGGAGGCGTTCCCGAACAAGGGTATATGGATACGATCATGATCGTGGAAGTGAGCTTGGAATCCGAGCTGTTCAGCGGTCGGGAGTCTGTCCCTTTCCCTACGGAGATAAAGCCGGCGGTGTTTGAAACCCTCTTGGGTATCGTGCTGGAACTCGCCAACGAAGGGAGAGAAGGAAAACCGGTGGGCTCCATTTTTGTCCTGGGGGACCACGAGAAGGTGCTCTCCCTGTCGAGCCAGCTCGTTTTCAACCCTTTTCAGGGCCACCCTGAAGAAAGCCTGAATATCAGTGAGTCGCAGGTGAGAGAGAGCTTAAAGGAATTTTCTTCCATTGATGGGGCATTCGTGATTCGGGAAGATGGGGTCGTTTTGGCCGCGGGAAGGTATTTGAATGTGAGTTATCACGGAGAAGCGCTCCCGCAGGGCCTGGGCACGCGACATGCAGCCGCCGCTGCAATCACGCAAGCCACCGAATCCGTAGCCATGACCATCTCCGAATCGAGCGGAAAAGTGACCGTATTCAGAAAGGGGAAGATACTCACCGAGATCGAAAAGGCATCTCCACCCACAACCTCCAAGGTTTTGTCGGTTTGAATGATAGTAAGGTGATGGCGAAGCGAATTGAATTGTCAGTCCTGCTTAGGGACATTTTGAGCCAGAGGCCTCCCAAGGAAATTGAGGATAAGGGGGCCGATCACAGGCATGCGGCTGTTTTGGTCCCCTTTTTTAAGGCTGATGGGGAGTACGGTGTGCTCTTTACCAAGAGGACGAACAGGGTGGAGGCGCATAAAGGCCAGATATCTTTTCCCGGAGGTGCTGTGGATGAAGAAGACAGGTCTTTCGTGGAGACGGCCTTGAGAGAAGCGCACGAGGAAATCGGCCTACGACCTGAGGAAGTGACGATTCTGGGCCAAACCGATGATACCCGGACGGTCGCATCCAATTTTATCATCCATCCTTTTGTGGGGCTGGTTCCTTATCCTTATCCTTTCAGGATCAATGCGGGAGAAGTTAAGAAGCTGATCGAGGTGCCTCTCAAGGTTTTTCTGTCCGACGAACTCCAAAGTCGAACCATGCCTGTTGAATACGAGGGCAGGACCTACGAGGGTGTCGCCTACCCTTATGACGGGGATGTGATTTGGGGGGCAACCGCCAGAATTATGGAAAACCTGGTGGAGATCATCAGGGAAGGAAAAGGCAGCGTCTAGTTTATCAATCAAGCCTGAAATCAACAGCTTATGCAGTGTTCCTGATCACCATCAGGGTATGAGATGCAAGGCGCCGAGGAGCGACGACTGAGGCGGATGAATGAGGCACGGGGCGCAGGGCCTAAGGCGCAAGGCGAAAATGAGTGATTTCTCTTTTGTCTTTTCCTTGAGCCGTGAGCCTTATGCCTTTGGCCATGAAAAGTCATACGCCGCAAGGAGGAGCGACCGAAGGCAACGCCGCAGATCATGCCATGATGGTGGATCAGGGGGAAAAATAGACTTGCTTGCATAGAAGGCATCAGATATAAATAGATTTTGTCGGGACGTGGCTCAGTCTGGTAGAGCACCGCGTTCGGGACGCGGGAGTCGCTGGTTCAAATCCAGTCGTCCCGACCATTTCTTTATGAAATCACTGCGCGATTTCATGTAACGTCCCGCTTCGCGGGACTTTCAAAACAGCGGAGCCAGAATACACTGCAGCCTGCTGCAGTGATGAATGGCGAGGCGAACCGCGCCGAAGCGCGCAAGCGCGAAGGCGGGTTTGGCTTCGGCGCAATTCCGCTCAGATACCCCGCAGCTCGCTGCGGGGAGCTTCATTGATGTGAAAAGGCTCATTATCTCACAGGCGTTTATGACAACTCTATGGACGTGAACCTGTTGCTGTCATTCCTCACCAAGATTCATCCCCAAATGCTTCCCCCATTCCCGGCCCTTCGGGCTTTGAACATACCCAAATTCGTGAAGCCATCCATGTCGAGATTGACGTGTGCACGCATACAGCCTTTCGCTATGGGAGCGATAACGTTGCGTTAGATGATATCGGGTAACGATTTTTTTAGAAGGAGGGAAGAGGTAGGGTATGAAGAAAATTCCGCGAATTGAAGAGCTCATGACGCCATTCAACCACACCATCCAGGCTTCCAAAAGCGTGAAGCAGGCCAAATCGTATATGTATCAACACGACATCAGCCATCTGCCGGTCATTGAAGACGGGGAATTCGTCGGCGTCGTTACGGACCAGGACATCAAGCTTGCCCAGGCCGTGGTTGATGCCGACCACTTCGATGAAAAGCACCGCGTGGGAGAACTCTGCCTCAGCGAGCCCTATGTCATTCCCAGCACAGCGAGAGCAGACAAAATACTTTCTGAAATGGGGCAAAAAGGATTGGACTGTGCGCTGATCATGAAAAACGACAAACTTGTTGGACTTTTCACAGCAACCGACGCCTGCCGGTTTTTCTTGAAATTCCTGGTTTCCCAGTTGGGGAGCGATGATGTTGATAAAGACGGGGGAGCTTAGTGCTTCGATTCGCAAAGATGGATA
>Ga0209427_10006025_pt1 | contig 13874 bp, 14 predicted proteins | sample DeeMarSWOR136_30_FD_187465 | JGI IMG/M metagenome (GOLD analysis project Ga0209427, IMG submission 187465) | Marine sediment microbial communities from White Oak River estuary, North Carolina - WOR-1-36_30 (SPAdes) (version 2) | ecosystem: Environmental > Aquatic > Marine > Intertidal zone >... | reverse complement strand
GCTTGTTGATGATTTGTTCCGGTGTGTACCCTTTTCTGACCATTTATTCCCCCTTTTTACGATATTATATCTGGTACCGTTTTCGGGGGGCAGGTCAGGTACCTTTAAAGCCTTAGCTAGAGCAAGGACTTCAATATCTAAGACTGGGCGCTGTCCATTTTCCATCTTAGATAAACCGGACTGGTCTATAGTCATGTTCTGCAACTGCAAACGTGCTACCAAGTCATTTTGAGTAATCGGTGGCTTAGCGGCTTTACGGGCTTGCCGGACGCGTTCACCTACAATATTCTTCTTCTCCACAAAGAAAATGATAGAAGATATGCTTGTAGATAATATTCTCAATGAGCATATTTTATTGTATAATGAGTAATAATCCTCCTTGCCGGAGTAGAGATTCATGAAGGTAATAAGCACAGAAGGGGAGTGGATAGGCTTGGCTCATTGGAAAGATTGCTTATACCAGGTTGATCATTTCTCCTCTCCAGATGACTTGATGTTCGGATTTGAAATAATACACAGGTTAATTTTTTACACGTCCGAGTTAAGGGTGATAGAGAAATTCAAAACGTGTTTCAAAGAGGCCTTTGGTCTATCTGATACCCACTACGACTTGACTCAACAGCTACAGTCGGGTAGTAGCGTGTTCTGGTATATATATTGGGATAGAGAAGGTTTCGACCTCAACCTATTAGAAGAGTGCGAAGTCAAACTTAACCAAATTGCTGAGATGACCGAAACGAGAGTTGTGGTCTTGGGAATGTCCATAATACCCAGATCCTTGGAATATATTAACGCTAAAGTCAATAAATAACATACTTACCACTGGATACTCGCCAACCATCATTAATGAATTGAAATAGGTCGACCCAGGAGACTATGGATATAGTCAACTAAATATCAACCACTTATTTAATATGATGTAACAATTCGATGAAATGTATGATAAATAATAAGGGGTAGGTACCATAGCTATTAGGTATCCTACCCACTTATCATCTAGGCTTAAAATTACTAGTTAGGTTTTACCAATTCGGAACATCTTCGTTCCACAATTTGGGCATGTTCCCTGGGTCGCTGGCTTACCATTCTTCATGGTTATAGCCTTCGGGTCTTTCATCTCTTTTTTAGATCTACATTTTACACAATATGCCTGTACCATATCATACCTCCTCATATCTGATTGTTGTATGAACAATACAATATTCTCGTGCGTAATGTCAATACTCTTGATAAATTACACGATCTGGCTAATTGTCCATTAAGCAGACTTGTAATGCTAACATACGTTAGTCAATTAACGGGGAGATGGGGGAGAGTCGAACTCCACCTAAAATACTTCTTTATCTAGTAGTTACTTTTGAATCCACAATATGAATTCCCATTCCAATTCATTCATAATAGGTGGAAACCATTCTGTTGGAATTAATATAAGAATTTTAATTAGGGCTGAAACTGCCCCACTGTCGCTGACCATATACACGATACTACAAAACGATGCTTACTCTAAGGGATCGGTGTTGCTTGGTGCAAGCAGAATGTATTAGTATAATAATACTCAGAGCATCTACCGCCAGTCTCGCATATATAGTAACAAATGGAAAAGCTTTTTAATAATGCATGAACAAAGCATTGTCGAATCTCTTTTTACTCTGGCACTTGAAAACGCTGAGAAAGAAAAAGCCAACAAGATTATCAGGATTAATCTTGTTGTTGGCGACCTCTCCGGCGTATTTGAAGAGGCTATGAATTACTATTTCAGTTTTCTTAGAATAGACTCTATTGCTTCAGAGGCTACTCTTGCCTTTACCCATACTCCGGCGATATTACTCTGCCGCAATTGTAAAAAGCCTTTTATATCTAAAAACCTAAATTTTAATTGTCCTGATTGTAAAGAACAGCAAGTGGATATTGTTTCTGGACGTGAATTATATGTTGAAAGCATAGAGGTGGAATAAATAGAAGGTAAGACCAGTCTTATTTTTAAATACGTAAACCGTTTTAAAGCGAAAACCTGTATCGCGATTTTAGAAGGTGGAATCAAATCGACAATCGATACCGATGAGGTAAGTAAGCTAGATGTCCAGGCAATTCAGATAAATTCGGCCGGTGCTTGCTAGGGCATTAAACATTTTACTTAATAAGGAGGTACGTTATGGAGAATAACGATGTATATATAAAGGCAGTTGAAAAATTAGGTTATCCGGGTTCTGAAAGTGGCGTGAATTATCTGAAGCTACTTATGACACCGGAAGAATGCAAGTTACTTTGCGAATTTGTAACTCCAGCGACTTGCCAGGAAGTAACAGAGAGACTGAAAATCAATGAGCAAAGCCTTCAAGCTAAGCTTGATGATTTTGTACGCAGAAGGCTGCTTCGCCACGGTAAAACGCAATATCATTTTCAGTTTGGTTTTCATGTATCTTTCAATGATCTTCCTCAAATGCTGAAGAACGAAGAGCTTCCTCTAGGATTCTGGCAGGTATTTGCAGATTTTACAGAGGAAGAACTGGAGAAGTATTGGATGCCTGCCATGACCGAACGTGCTGAAAACACTACAGTACCGGGGAGCAGGGTTATTCCGAATCGGTTGGCTCTTGATGCCAGCCCGAAGATTCGCCCGGAACAGGTCCTGTGGTATGAAGATTATCATGAGCTGTTGAAAAAAATAGGAAACGAAATACCCGTCACTGATTGTCCCTGCCGTCAAAAATATCATAATTGCGATAGGGCCATACATGTATGTTTCGCTATTAAGGTAGAACCTGACCCTGAAAAGAGATTTAGAACGGAAGTAGTCTCTCTGGAACAAGCGATAGCTTTATCTGACCAGGGTGAGAAAGATGGGCTTGTTCATCTAACCCCATTTCCCATGGGTAACCATGATTTATCAGTTTCAGGTCGAGGAGCGGTAGCCTGCAATTGCTGTGCCTGCTGCTGCACCGTGTTGAAGACAGCCATACAATCCGGAAGACTACGTCAGTTATATTCTCCCAGCCGATATTTGGCCGTTGTGGATACAGACCGTTGTAAAGGTTGTCAGGAATGTACCGGAAGATGCTTCTTTAACGCCATTACGATGCGAAACACTTCAAATTCCCCGAAGAAAAAAGCACACGTGCTTCCCGAGAACTGCATGGGGTGTGGTTCATGTATCGTCGGGTGCAAGCAAAAAGCGATAACGTTTGAATTGGTGAGACCCCCGGAGCACATCCCCAGTGAAAAGACGGTGACCCCTGTTAAACGAGGATATTTCTCATTCAGTCGTTCTCCTGCTTTTGTAGTTCTCAGGTAAGTCGACACTTTAGTGAAGCCTTGGCTGGTTTAGTGGCTTCTGCATCAACAACAGTTTATTAAGCTTTTAAAAAATTTAAAGGGCATGAAAGAAGGGGGTATATTGTGGATTCAATAATAAGGTATATGGCGGGAGATTACGATGTATATACTGAGTTGGCAAAGAAGGTGAGTTTTTTCAGAGAAGCTCAAGTGTCCAAGCGTTTTCTGGCCATTCTTGAGGAGATGTTTACGCCTGAAGAAGCCTATATTTGCCTCGAGTTATTTGAACCGGCAACTTGTCAGGAACTAGCAAAAAGACTGAATACCGACGAAAAAAGTCTTCAAGCCACGCTTGATAGTCTGGTAGACCGAGGGATGATTTACAATGGAAAGACACAGTACGGTTTTTCCTCATCTCTACATCATGACGTTGTGGCGGACACAGGGGTTCATACTGGACCACACGCAATTTCTCAAAAAGTTAAGGATTTATGGGCGGATTATTTCCGGAATGAAGCGCCAGAAAAATTCGTAAATATGATACCCAAACCCGGAGAAATACGGCGGGGGCCTATGATATGGCCAGCCATCAAGGCTCTCGAACTTAGTCCTAATATCCTCCCCGAGCAAATTCTACCGGAGGAAAATTGGAAGTTGAGGATCGAAAACGCAAAAAGGAGAATCATCGCTCCCTGCGGTTGCAGGGTAGTTTGGGGAGTGTGCAACCATCCATTGGAGACATGTTTTGCTAATTTTGATAACCCCAGAGGCGAATATTTTCTCGGCAAGCCCGGGCGTTTGCTGAGAGAAATTTCTCTGGAAGAAACAATGCAGATTGTCTATGCGGCTGAGGAAGACGGCCTTGTTCATTGGGGGCAGTGCTATTGTTGTTCATGTTGTTGTGAAAATCTCTTCCCTATCACCAAAACTAAGAGATTCGACCTGATGGCACCCAACCGATTCCTCGCTGTTGTGAATGAGGAGCTCTGTAAAGGTTGTCAGACTTGCGTCGAGCGTTGTCCGTTTGAGGCCATTGAAATGCGGCAAATCGCAAATTCTAAAAAGCTTAAGGCTGATATCAACAGCGATAAATGTAAAGGGTGTGGCCTCTGTATAGTAGGTTGTAAGCAAAAGGCGATAAGATATGAGATAGTAAGACCGCCTGAGTACCTCTTAGCTCGAAACGAAATTGAGATTTCTAATTGGGGTTTTTATGATCTCAAGTAAGTGATATAAGAATACTGAGGCTTATTATAAGTTTCATACCTGTGTACCCAAATGCGCATTACGGCGCTATATAGGAAAGACATTATGGTCAGTCCTTCTGATATAAAAACAATGAAGAAGAGATAACTGATATGACCTCCTATATCATTCGCAGATTGTTGCAGGCTCTGGTTACTCTCTTTATAGTCAGTCTACTGATATTCCTGGGTATGCGCTTTCTGCCGGGTGACCCGATTCTGATGTACATGGGGCAGGATACTATCACTCATATGTCCTTCGAACAAGTGGAAGCCATCAGGCACCAGTTCGGGCTAGATAAGCCGCTTGTGTCACAGTATGTTAGCTGGATATATGGTGTCATTCAGGGTGATTTTGGAGTCTCGATTGCGTATCGTGAGCCTGTAATAGACCTGATGCTCAAACGATTGCCTATAAGCATACATCTTGGCTTTTTGACCTTAATCATTTTCAACCTCATAGGCATACCAGCCGGGGTGATATGTGCGATAAGGCGTGGTGGATGGCTGGATACCGTGATAACTATTCTAGCAAACCTTGGGATCACCGTTCCCGTTTTCTGGCTTGGTATCTTGATGATATACTTGTTTGGCCTGTACCTAAACTGGCTTCCAATTTATGGCTACACTTCCCCTTTCACCGATTTCTGGCTAAGTACCAGGCAGATTATCATGCCACTCATTTGTTTGTGCGTACTCCCAATCGCATCGACCGCACGTCAAGCCCGTTCCAGTATGCTAGAGGTTATGCACCAGGATTATATTCGGACAGCCTGGTCTAAAGGTTTGAGAGAGCGAGTAATAATTATGCGACATGCCATGAAAAATGGACTGATTCCAGTTGTTACCCTGACAGGTTTGGGAATCGCCAATGTTATTGCGGGAGCAGTATTGGTCGAGACCGTATTTAATATTCCGGGTTTTGGCAGGTTAGCGGTAACCAGTGTTCTTAACCAGGATTACCCAATTGTCCAGGGTGTGGTCTTAATAGTATCTACAGTGGTTGTCCTCACGAATCTGGCTGTAGACCTCTCCTATGGCTGGCTGGACCCCAGAGTACAATACAGATAAGAAGGTATAAGAGATGTCAGTACAGGTAAATATACCCACCGGTACGGCAGAGAATCTACCGCGAGTTAGTGAGTGGCACCGCTTACTGAGAGTATTCTTTTTCAGACGGGTGGTGATATTCGGTACAATTGTGATCCTGGCCTTTATAATAGTTGCTATCTTTGCCCCCTTTATAGCTCCTTACAACCCTTATAAGCAGAACTTGAACGAAATCCTGGCTCAACCCAGCAAGGAACATCTCTTGGGCACCGATAGCCTCGGCAGAGACACGCTAAGCCGCATAATCTATGGCGCGCGCACTTCAATCGTGATCGCAGTCACTACACTTAGCTTAGCTGCTGCAATCGGTATGACCCTGGGACTATTAGCTGGATATTACGGTGGCTGGATTAATGTGATTATTATGAGGTTCATTGACGCGCTTATGAGCTTCCCCATGCTTTTGCTAGCACTAATTATCGCAGCTATGCTCGGAGGAGGTCTGAAAAATGTTATAATAGCCTTAGGGGTTGGCATGTTACCTGGATACGCCAGGTTAATGTGTGGCCAGGTTCTTTCTGTAAGAGAAAACGACTATGTTCTTGCCGAATATGCCATCGGTGCTAGTAATATGCGCATAATTTTCCGTCACATTTTCCCCAATTGCATGCCGCCGCTCATAGTATTGATAACCATGATGATGGGGTTGGTTATTCTGGCAGAAGCAGGTCTCAGCTTCCTTGGCATTGGCATCGAGGCTCCTGCTGCCGCTTGGGGAGGTATGGTTGCCGCCGGTTATGGGTACCTTAGAACAAATCCGATACTTTCTTTTGCACCTGGCTTAGCTATAATGCTAGTAGTATTTGCCTTTAATATGGTAGGCGACGGCCTCAGGGATGCATTGGATCCGAGACTTAGAGGAGCATTATAAAATTTGAGCGGAATAGCTTGGATTATTACTATCTCGAGCAACAGGCATATCATCTGCCAATATTGTAACTACGCCAAATGCAAACAGAACCTTGTTTCGGATTAACAATCGTAATACCTGAGGTTGCTCTGGGATAATGCCTTAGCCATTCGTTATATACTAAATCACAGACTTCACATCTATCACAAAGTGTGATACTTAAACAGACACAACTTGAGATGAGGGTTCTGACCTTGACAAAAGATATCAGTCGGGATAATAATTTAACCGCGTGTATATTATTATTACCATTTAAATTTTTTTACCATTCAAAGGAGGGTGACAATGAAATGTTGACGATGCAGCACTCGTTTGAATGTAACCTTAATAAATAATTAAGGAGGATGAAAGCAGTGAAAGGAAGACTCTGGATAATCCCGATTGTAACCCTGGTTTTGCTGGCATCATTGATAGGTTGTGCCGAACCAGAAGCGCCGGCACCGGCGCCATCACCAGCACCGGCACCGAAGCCATCGCCAGCTCCAGCTCCAGCACCGGCACCGAAGGAAACCGCCAAGCACGGCGGAACTCTGATAAGGGTATGCGGGGCGGGCCCTCAGGCACCGATTGGCTATCCCCCGGAAACTGATGGAATCGGTATGTCCCACGCGTGGCCTTGTTCTTTTGATGGTCTTATACTCATGGACAACAAAGGGAATCAGTCACCGAAACTGGCGACTAAGTGGGAAGTGGCTCCAGATAAAAAATCTATTACCATCACCCTAAGACAGGGGGTTAAATTCCATGATGGGACTGACTTTAATGCCCGAGCCGCCAAATGGGCCATGGATCAGTATATGGCCGCAGTCCCATCAATATTATGGTCCTCAGTGGACGTTATCGACGATTACACTATTCGGCTCAATCTTAAACACTGGGAAAATTCGGTATGGGACACTCTAATGCTGCGCCTTTACATATCACCAACAGCAGTGGAGAAAAACGGCTTGGATTGGGCCAGGTGGAATCCAGTTGGCACCGGGCCCTTCAAATTTGTCAAATTTGAAAGGGATGTCACGCTGGAGTACACCCGCTTTGATGACTACTGGGACGATGATTTGCCCTATCTTGACGGGGTAATAACCAACTATGTTGTGGATCCGGCGACGAGGGATGCAGTCCTCTTATCAGGACAGGCACATGTCGGGATGTTTATAGGTCTCAAAACAACGGCCGAGTGGAGAGATTCGGGCAAATTCGTTACCGGGGCACATATATACGGTGGAACTCAGGGAGCTTGTGGTCTAGTACCCGATAGTAAAAACCCCAATTCACCTTTTGCTAAGAAGGAAGTACGCCTTGCGGTAGAATATGCCCTAGATAAGGAAGCGATATGTAATGCTTGCGGCTTTGGCTTCTGGTTCCCTGCTTATCAGGTTGGCATGAAGGATGCACTAAGCTATAATTCTGACCTGGAGCCACGTAAACACGATTTAGCTAAGGCAAAACAATTGATGAAGGATGCGGGCTATGAGAACGGCTTCAATTGCAGGATTATTGGCTCCCCTGGACTTCCCCCCCAGGATGCCGTGGTGGCGGTGCAGGGTCAGCTTGCAGAGATAGGAATTATCGCTACGGTAGAATTTCCGGATATGGGCAAATTCCTTTCCTATAGTATGAATGGGTGGGACAACGCATTACTCTTTGGCATGATTTCGCGGGCAAACCCGAATCTTGCCGCCGATATTCCGTATTACCTTTCACAAACTGCATCGCAGTTCGTCAGTGTCCAGATACCGGACTCATATCAGGCTGCAATTGACGCTGCGCTTCAAACAGTTGAAGTGGAGCGCACCAAGCTGCAAGTGATGGCAAAAGAGTTATACGACAATCAAACGATTATCCCCGTGTTTTTCCCCTGCCAGGGTGACTTACTTGTCGATGGTCTTCATGACTATGGCTTCCATACTTTAGCGGACTTCAGCTATACTCCAGAAATCTGCTGGATTGAAGAAAGCGCCCGGATAAAGTAAGTAACAAAGATTTTGTGTCACAATCCACGGATGGGTTGGGGCTTGGTCTCAACCCGTCCGTGGGCTTATCGCAGCAATTCATGTAACTCGAGGTAGACGCTTTCGGAGACTTTTTATTAGTCTAATCCCTAACTTTTGCACGTAAAGAAATCAATGAAGGGAAAAGGAGAAAAATGGCTGAAACAAAATATGGGAAATACTTTATCGAATATGACCCCAAGCTGTGGCCTCCGCCACCACCAACAAAAGGGGGAAAAGACACTCGCCCAACGATTGCCCAAATAGATGACCATATTGCTAAAGGAGCCTTCTTCTACAGAGTTCACTGGATGTTGCCCGGTGGTGAACCCGAAGGGATTGGACACCCGCCGCATATCCACAAAGAGGCGGAACTCCTGTTTCATATCGGCACGAATCCGGATGACCCGATGGACTTAGGGGCTGAGGTCGAGATGCATATGGGGGAGGAGATGGAAAGACACGTCTTCAATAAGTCCACGGTAATCTGGATCCCGGGAGGTTTGATACATTCACCGTGGAAACCTCTGAAAATATTCAGGCCCTTTATCATGATACAGGTTAATCAAGCCGTGAATAAGACCGAAAAATTCACCCTCCACATATTGCCTAAGGAACTAAGGGACAAAGTAGATATGTCTATGATTAAGGACGTGGGTTTTTGAGAAGGATGGTAGCGAAAAAAGAAGGCATATTATTTTATTCTATAACACCTTATAGCCAATGGGTGAAACTTATGCCGGGAGAAAGGGTAAAACAGGGAAGAAGCGGGTGTTGAGTGAGCTTGGCGAGGGTGAAATCACATTCTAGGACAATACTTAATAAGGAAAGAGAACAAAGATGGCTGAAACAAAATATGGGAAATATTTTATCGAATATGATCCTAAGCAGTGGCCTGCACCGCCGCAAATGAAAGGTGAAAGCCCGTATCGGGTGATTTCACGCGTAGATAACCACGTTGCTGAAGGATCCTTCTACTATGTGGTTCAATGGGTATTACCTGGTATTCCCATGGGCTTTCATCCGCCACATATACATAAATATGACGAACTTTTATTTCACATTGGCGCGAACCCGGATGACCCAATGGACTTAGGTGCAGAGGTCGAGATGTGTATGGGCGAGGAGCTGGAAAAGCATACCTTCAACAGGTCCACCGTATTGTGGATTCCGGCAGGTTTAGTACATTCCCCGTGGACACCGGTATCATATAAGCCTTGGATTGTAATAGAAGTCCACCAAGGACCCATGCATACATACAAAGGTTGTCACCATTTATTACCCAAGAAAACAAGAGAGCAATATAAAGACACGTTGTCGAAAGTGAAGGATGAGGGTTTTTAATAGGTGATAAACCACATTTAAATTATCAGATTAAGTTCGAAACTAATTAAAGGAGTTTTAAAAAGCGGCTTATAAAGTTACAAAAGAATGTCTCAAATGCGGAATATGTGTGCCTAAATGTCCTGAAGGGGCTATCATCGTAGATAAGATCATTAAAATTGATGAATTAACTCTTCAACCCGTCCGTATTGATCCGAAGAAATGTACAGATTGCAGGATCTACGTTTCCGAAGAATACTAGTGTCCAGCGCAAGCTATTGTAAAGATATAAACACCTGACTATACAACAGTCCAGATTGTGTAATGTAACAATAGCTTATTTTGTTTAACTATCTGCTCAGAACCTGATTAAACGATTCTGACTTTCGTACAGATAGGATGCCTGCTATAATGCCCCTTAGTAGGATTATGGCTAGTAATTGTGCTAATCCGTACTGCCCGAGTCCTAAGGGAGGTATGCGGCCACCAACCTCTGAGGAGATTGGCCGATTCCGAGGCGAGCTTGACCGGGGATCTCTTGATAGGTTGGATAGAAACGAAATTACCCTTCAGGTATGTGCAACTTGCGGTACTTGGGCGGCTGAGACTTGGGACAGCCATCGAAACGCAGTGGTTAGGCAATTCGTAGCAAGCCCTTTCAGGTTCAACGTGGAAGACCGAGTTAAGGTAACACTAGAAGGTAAGCATCACGGCTTGGAAGGTGTGGTTACCAGACGAACGCGCTGGTCAAAAAATATAATACCGCCCCCTCCACCCGAAAATGTTTACTTCGTCGTCTTAGAGGAGGATAGCACAGAGCACGGGTACGGAGAGGCAAATCTTGTTGGTGCTCGAGGGAACGAATAAGTGAGACAGAGCTGAACGAGTAAGTAGCGGTGGAGCCAGTGCGTGTAGAGCCTCCCAAGAGGCATGCCGAACGTCAAGGCTTTCTCCACTAACGTCTTTTCGTTGCTACCCTGAATGCATTTATGTATCAGGTGACATTTCTCGGTTTTGTGCAATCCACTACTTCTAAAAATAAGTCATAAGGTAAAATTTCAAGAATTAGCTATTATGTCGGCAGTCCCCACAAGGCTGAAAATAATTAAAAAATATTGAGCAAGTAGATACTTCCCAGAGGATGCCTCTTACGCGTATTATGCTCAATTTGATCAATTTCTTCGAGCTTTTTCCCAATAGGAAATTACTATAAAATAAAGACGAAAACTGAGCAAATTTGACTAAGAAGGTTTCATTTTATGAGCAAGTTAAGTTGAATTTTATATCTGGATGTCAGTACATATTATGAGAAAGGAGGCTGAGAGTAAGATAAAATAAACCAATTGCCAAGCTAATATTTTAATTAGAAATAAATAATTAAGGAGAAGAAAGACAATGGGTAAATACGATGAGTATTTCATACAATATGGTATAACGACGCCTAAAATAGAGACTGAGCTCAGGCCAGTAATCGCCCGTATTGATGACGCTGTGGCAAAAGGAAGCTACTTTTATCTAGTTCACTGGATGTTCCCTTTCGATGAAAAAGACGGTTTTTATAGTGGCGTTACACGTAAAGGGGACCTCTGGAAGAACAAGTACGGCGAACTCCCGGATATAGTTTTTAAACATGAGATGGCTGGCCACCCCCCGCACATACACAAATATGCCGAGCTCCTGTTTCACATCGGAACGAATCCGGACGACCCGATGGATCTGGGCGCCGAGGTCCAGATGTATATGGGACCAGAGATGGAAAAACACGTGTTCAATAAATCTACTGTAATCTGGATTCCGCCCAATTTCATCCATTCTCCGTGGAAACCATTGAAAACAACGCGACCTTGGATATTCATCGAAGTCAATCAAGGACCCGTGCATACGGAAAAGTCCTTCCGGCAGCTATTACCTAGAGAACTGAGAGAAGCCACCCCTTGGGATAAAATGTGGCCCGACGAAGGCTATACACTATAAACAGAACAGGAAAATCATTTCCTTAAAATTGAAAAGGAGTATAATATGGTTTATAAAATTACGAATAGTTGTCTTAAGTGCGGTATTTGCATCGACCAATGCCCGGAAGGAGCCATCGTCGTGGACGAAAAGGTCACCGATTTTGATGGACTGAACCTGTACACAACCAGAATTGACCCTGACAAATGTACAGATTGTGGAGTCTGCGTTTCCTACGAATGGTGGTGCCCAGCAAAAGCCATTATCAAAGCATAAAAAATAAATACGACGAGAAGAGAAAAGACCTAGTAAAGAAAATATTTACGGCCTAGATAAGGAGGATATATCTAATAGCAAACACAACAAATGGTCAATATGAGGTTCTCAGTCCACGGGCAGAGGCCGATCCAGTACCTGTGAAAGGTATTTCGCCTAGTATTCAGTTTACGATTGCACAAAAAATCAAATTGTGACATTTAGTTAAATTGAAAAGAAGATCTTTTCACAGCTAAACCCATGCAAACATTCCGATGTTTGTTCGTAGTTAACATTCAAGTATTTTGTGACATCTGAAGAATTTCTCAAACTGACTATCAAACTGGTTTGGGGTTAAACGTTATTCTGCGAACTAGAGACTATAGATATAGTCAACTACGACTTCGTAAATTCGCTGGTTCGAGTCCTGTTTGATAGGCCGTGCAGGTCAAAATCAAGAACTTTTTCAGCCTCTTTCACACTTTCCATTTAGCTGCATTCGCCTCATATTCCGGCGTTCACAATATGACAAAATGTTACTCGCAGTAGTTTGTAAGGTATATATCAGAATAAATCGTCAAGCGTCTTGGCTTGCTGTAATCTAGCAAAAGATGCATACCGCGGTGCTTGTGGTGCTTTTACCCTGCTTTTTGGAACCATTTTGATATGCTCTATTTCCCTCGCTGGTTCGGTAAAATTAACCACGAATTTTCCGGTATTTTCCCAAGGTATTATATCTTTTACTGGCGCCCAATGAGTTATAGCAGAAATCGGGGCTACTCGATAGGCAGCAATATACCTTATCCGCGGAATCATGCTTTGATGTATTCGGATTTGATACCACCGGTTTTCCCCCAAGAAAACCTCTTGGAAACCATCCTCTTGGGCTGGTACAACAATTGTATCTACTCCAGACACTCCACCTATCGGTTTCATTTTTTCGGATGTTGCACGTGGTACACTAAGCGAAATTGGAGTAATCTCAATCTCCGAGGTCCTAGCCCATAGCTTACTGAGAGCTTTCTTAACCTGTGCTGGTTTTATGGAATCATCTCCTATACTTGATCGTACTAGTCTAACCAAGGCGCTTGGTGGTTCCGTAAAGATTTTATCAAGGGCTTTACGTATTTTCCCCATTGTAAATGTCTCTTTGCCAATTTCGTCAAGAACGCCTTTTGACATTAAATCACGTGAAAAACGCGAAAGACGTTCTGCAACCTGTTGGATTGGCATGCCCTTATTCTCTTTTACGTCAATAGACACTTCAAAAAGGAGCTTTTCAGGAGCTTCCGCCTTCTCAGTACTGTGATAGACTTTATAAGTAGCGCCATTAGTAAGGACACACCATTCAACACCGGCATTAGCAGCGTAACCCACAACTTGAGTAATGGATTTTACATCTATAAGTGGGTCATTCAGTGGTTTCGCTTCCACGAATAATACCGGTTTGCCGTCTATTTTAAGTGCATAGTCAACAGACTTTCCATCTATTGTTGGGCACTCAAGTTCTACTTCGTCCGGATTTCTTACATCCCAACCAAGAGCCTGTAATAATACATCAGTAAATATTATTCTGGTTGGGGTCTCTTTCAGGTCATCCTTTCTATGTTTTTCTAACTTTGCTTGAAGACCTTCGATGCACATAACTATAGTATCCATTTGTCACCTCCCGAATTGTCCCACCTTTATAAAAACTTATATCAATCTTGCTGTCTTATCAGCCTGCAGTGAACGTAGGCCTAGCTTCTGTCTCAAGGCCTCAAAAATTCGCTGCTTCAGCTTCCGATCTTGAGTCCGGGAAGAAGCAAGCTCGTC
>Ga0209427_10006024_pt1 | contig 13876 bp, 8 predicted proteins | sample DeeMarSWOR136_30_FD_187465 | JGI IMG/M metagenome (GOLD analysis project Ga0209427, IMG submission 187465) | Marine sediment microbial communities from White Oak River estuary, North Carolina - WOR-1-36_30 (SPAdes) (version 2) | ecosystem: Environmental > Aquatic > Marine > Intertidal zone >... | reverse complement strand
GCTGCCTTGGTACGACGCCATCTTATCCGCTACGGGGTTCGCGATAGGCCTTTATGTGGTGATCTTCTATCCTGAGATCGTGGCGACATCAGGTCTCACACCTGTGGATAGAACGATCATGGGGGCGATTGCCATTCTCTTCATCCTCGAGAGTTGCCGGCGATTGCTTGGCTTGCCCCTATTAATAATAGTTGTTGTATTCATTTTGTATGCCCATTTCTCCTACCTGTTTCCCGGACCCCTTTATAGTAGAGGAGTTCCGTGGGTTCGTCTGGCAAATTATCTCTACTTAGATCCTGGCGCTTTGTTTGGTGTACCTGTCAGGATTGCCGGCACAATCGTCCTTGCCTTCATCCTTTTTGGCCAACTCTTTTTTAATATCGGTGGAGGAGGCGTCCTTACAGATGGTGCTCTGTCGCTTATGGGAAGATTCAGAGGGGGAGCGGCCAAAGTGGGAATTCTGTCCAGTATGGCCTTTGGAACCATATCAGGAAGTGCTGTTGGGAATGTAGTCACCACTGGCACTTTTACCATCCCATTGATGAAAAGAATTGGCTATCCTCCATACTTCGCAGGGGCAGTAGAAGCAACGGCATCTACAGGAGGGCAGATCATGCCCCCGGTGATGGGCGTGACTGCTTTCCTCATGGCTGAACTCTTGGGTATGGCTTATGCCAAAATCGCATTGGCAGCCATGCTGCCAGCCATTCTTTACTATATTAGTCTATTTGTGCAGGTTGACTTAGAGGCAGGAAAAAGAGGACTTAAGGGTCTCCCCGGTAAGACGCTCCCTTCGTTAAGAAAAGTTCTGTTCGATGGGTGGATATTCATCATCCCAATCATCGTCCTTGTTTATACCATCTTCATCTTATATCTCGACCCTGATAGAGCAGGGTTGTACTCCGTGGCATCAGCATTCGTCGTATGTATATTTAGGAAAGCGTCACGGATAAATCTAAAGATGCTGCTTGCCATCTTAGAGAATGTCGGGGAGGCCTTAATAGAAATAGGCATCGTTGTTGGTGCAGCTGGGCTAATTGTGGGGGTGATGGCAGTATCCGGGCTCGGTTTTTCTTTCTCCTTGGCACTTACTGAATTAGCTGGAGGAAATTATTTCTTATTACTCTTTGTATCAGCCTTTGGCGCTAGTATATTAGGGATGGGAATGCCTGTGTTGGCTTCCTATATTCTGGTGGTTCCACTCGTCGCTCCCTCCCTCATCCATTTAGGGATGCCCCCCATTTGTGCCCACATGTTTGTATTCTATTACGCTGTTTTATCCTTCCTTACTCCTCCGGTATGCCTATCCGTTTATGCTGCGGCCTCGATAGCCGACTCAAAGCTTATGCCGACAGCCTTGCAAGCATTGCGTTTGGGTGTTGCGGCTTATATTGTGCCTTTTATCTTTGCATATCGTCCCGCACTGCTTCTTCAGGGGACATTCCTCGAAGTCATCGTGGCCGTAGTAACTGCTTTGATTGGGATTGGAGTGATTGCTATTTCTGTAGAAGGTTATTTATTTCGGCCCTTGAGCTGGCCCCGGAAGATCCTTCTCTGCGGGGGAGGATTTCTCTCCCTCATCCCAGGATGGAAAACGGATTTTTTAGGACTTGCCGTCGCTTTACCCATTGTTTTTTGGGAGTGGAGACTGAATCGTAAATCGGTTGAGCAGAGCATCGAAGTTCCTTCCAATGGAAGATTCGGCTAATCGATTGAATGAGAATCGGAAAAGAGGAAGCTTATAAGAACCGTTGTGATTTTTGCGTCGGGAGGAATCTGGAGTCTATTTTCTAGAAGGAAATTTGAAGTTGACGGAAAGGCCTACCAACAAGGGTTCCGTTATGATTGCTGAGAAAGTTTCTTGTCAAAGGTGTAAGAACCTTTTTGTCTCGCTGGAACATCACCAAGAAATTTTAAAGATTGCAGAAGACAAAGGATTAGGCAGCTATCGGGCTTATTTCTCGCTCTGCCAGAACTGCCGAGCACAAGCCTTTGCGGAACAGATGATTGGAAATCACCTGGAAAAGGTAAAACGGACCGAGCATGTCGCCAAGCGTAGACAAGAAACATTTTATACGATTAGGGAAGATACCAGACTTGGGACGACCGTTTATAAGACGGAGTGTTTCATTTGTAACCAAGGGTGTGATGCACTCGTCCATGTGAAGGATGGAATGGTGGTGAGGGTCGAGGGGGACACCAGTTCAGAGGTGACGAAAGGGACATTGTGTGCAAAGGGGCTTGCTTCCAAGGAGATACTCTATCACCGCGAGCGGCTGCTCCACCCGATGAAGCGGTCGGGGACAAGAGGCGAGGGGAAATGGCAGCGCATAACATGGGACGAGGCGTTCGATACCATTGTCAACCATCTTCGATCCATTGAAGAACGCTACGGCAGCGAGAGCATCGTGCTTGCGACAGGGACTAACCGCGGTTGGGTCCGTTACTTCACAAGGTTTGCAAACGCGTATGGTAAGCAGTGGATCGGCCCGGGCATTGCCCAATGCTTTTACCCAAGGATATCAGGCCAGATGCTTGTCCTCGGCACCAACGCGATGGAGAATCCTGACTATAATGCCACGCGGTGCATGATCATATGGGGCTGCAACCCTACAACCACATGGCCGGTAAAGGGTCTGGGCATCATGGAGGCTTGGTGCCGAGGTGCACAGATGATCGTGATTGACCCGTTTTTCAGTGAAGCCGCCTCCAAGGCACACCTCTGGCTCCAGCTCAGACCAGGCACCGACGCAGCTCTTGCTCTGGGGATGTTGCACGTCATCATAACTGAGCGGCTTTACGACGAGACGTTTGTTGACAACTGGTGCATTGGCTTTGACGAGCTTGTCAAACGCGTCGAAGAATATCAACCTGAGAGAGTGGAGACGATTACTTGGGTACCCGCCAGCCTGATCAGAGAGGCTGCGAGGCTTTATGCCGCAATCAAGCCGAGTTCGATCACGCAATGCCTGTCCATCGACCAGAACGCGGACACGATCTCGACATCCCGCTCGATCGCAATGCTTGCGGCCATCACTGGAAATATCGATGTGCCTGGCGGCAACCTAATCACCATGCTCACCGAAATGTCGCCTGTATCGGACGAAACCGGACGTCAATGGCTCTCGAGGGAGCATCACGAAAAGCGACTCGGCAGGGCTCAGTACCCGCTTCTCGCGGGCGAAGCCTGCGTGATGGGGCCATCGGCCCACAACTTTACCGTATGGAGGGCGATCCTCACAGGTCGGCCCTACCCGGTGAGGGCAGTCTACTGCCACGGCAGCAACATGCTCCGAACCTACGCCAACACTAAGATGGTGACAGACGCGCTAACGAAGCTCGATTTCTTTGTTGTCGCAGACCTTTTCCCCACGGAGACCGCCGCCATCGCTGACATTGTCCTGCCTGCTGCGAGCTGGATGGAGCGGAGCGCTGTTACGCGGAACGAGCAGACTTCCATAAGCCATCTTCACCTGCAGCAAAAGGTAGTCCAGCGAGAGGAATGCAGGTCGGACCTCTCCATCCTCAACGAGCTTGCGCGGCGCCTTGGTTTCGCCGACCGGATGTTTCCAGGCGAAGAAGCGTACTTCGATTTTCTACTTCAGCCTTCGGGATTGACATTCGAAGAATTTAAGCGGCTAGGCGTTGTTTCTTGTCCTCATGTCTTCAGAAAGTACGAATCTGAGGGCTTCCACACTCCTTCTGGGAAGGTCCAACTCTACGACGAAAGGCTGACATCGCTCGGTTACGATCCGCTGCCTTCCTATCAGGAGCCGAGCGAAAGCCCTATCCATACCCCGGAATTGGCCAAGGAGTATCCTCTCATCATTACGACCGGCGGCAGGGTGCCGGTCTTTCGTCACGCAGAGCTTAGAAACATACCCGTCCTCCGCGAGATTGTCCCTGAGCTTGAGGCCAGTATCAGTCCGAAAACGGCAAGGGCACTTGGTATCAATAACGGGGACACCGTCATCGTGGAATCGCCTCGCGGAGGCATGGAGGCGAAGGCCCGTGTCACGGAAGGGATCGACCCACGCGTGATCCAGGTTCCCAGCCATTGGCCCGGGATCAACAACGTGAATCTGCTCATGGACAACGAGAAGTGTGCCCCTATGATCGGAGGTGCCCAGCTTCGGTGCCAGCTCTGCAGGGTGAAAAAGAGAGAATAAAACCGTGTTACAGAAAGTTCTTTTGATAGATTTAGATAACTGCGTCCGCTGCTATGCCTGTGAGTTGGCTTGCCGGCAGGAACATGACCTCACCTATGAAACGAAGTCCAGATGGTGCAAAGTAATGACGATCGAACCCAGATGGGTAAATCAGGAACTCCACATGGACTTTGTGCCGGTTATGTGTGTCCAATGTGATGATCCTATCTGCGCTTATTTCTGTCCTGTAAACGCCATATCGAAGGGGGAAGATGGGATTGTAGCGATCGATGAGGAGGTATGTACCGGCTGCAGGCTCTGTGTACACGGTTGTCCTTATGGGGCTCTCTTTTTTAATGAAATGAGAGGGGTTATTGGGAAATGCGATCTGTGCATCAACCGTGTTCATAGTGGGATTGAACCTGCTTGTGTACAACATTGCATAGGCGGAGCTCTTCAATTTGTAAGTCATGAAGAATTAAACAATATTACATTAGGCGAGCATATCCTGAGAATGGGTATGGTCTACTATGCCTCAAGTAAGTGGAAATTAAGGAAATTGGGGTGAAGAGGGTGAATGCTAACGTTAGAATCGTAAGAACCATGTGTGATCTCTGCCATTGTGAATGTGGTGTATTGGCATATGTTCAGGACGAAAAAGTGATAAAGATCGAAGGTGACCCGAATTGCCCTATCAACGAAGGACACCTGTGTCCAAAAGGCTTGGCCGCCATACAGTTGCTCTACCACCCCGACCGCATCCGATATCCGCTGAAGCGTAAGGGTGAAAGAGGGGAGGGTAAATGGGAACGCATCTCTTGGGATGAAGCTCTGGATACGGTAACAAAAAAATTCAGGGAAATTATAGAAAAGTATGGGCCGGAATCAGTGACTTATTCATGGGGGGATGCAGCCTATCGTAATTCTCGATTCACAAAAGACGCCCTTCTCTTTGTCATGAACGCCCCAACACACTTACACTCGGATGCGCACTACTGTTTTCATCCAGTCTTGATTGCCAACCGCCTCACTTTCGGCCATCTTCTAACAAGCGAAGGTTCTCCTGACTACAGAAATAGCAAGTGCATTATGGTCTGGGGTGGTAATCCTATCATGACTCATCCCACACAGGGAAGAGAGATAATTATCGGGAAGATGAATGGCGCAAAGCTCGTGGTGATAGATCCAAGATTTACGGAGATTGCCTCAAAAGCAGATATTTTTCTACAGGTTAGACCTGGAACAGATGATGCTTTAGCACTGAGCATGTTAAATGTCATCATCAATGAAAGGTTGTATGACCAAGAGTTTGTTGAGAAGTGGTGTGTGGGGTTTGATCAGCTAAAGGAAAGAGTTCAGGCCTATCCCCCAAAATGGGCCTCGAAGATCACATGGTTAACTGAAGAAGAAATCATCCAGACAGCAAGACTATTCGCAACGAGCAAGCCCGCAGCGACTCATACCCGCATGGGAGTCTGCATGTCAATCAATACCATCCAGACAATCCGTGCAATCTCTATTCTGGCTGCGATTTGTGGCAATCTGGATATCAAAGGTGGCAACCTCATACCCAATAGACCCGCAGGGTTCAAAACGAGAGCTGAGATCGTATGGAAAGAATTTACCCTGCCTCCGGAATTAGAAAATAAGAGAATAGGTGCCAGTGAATTTCCACTCCTTTGCAGCTCTGCGTCTCTCGGTGGTAATTTCTGCCATCCACCCTCCGTGATCCACGCCATGATGACTGGAAGACCTCACCCCATCAAAGCGTTATGGATACTCAACGATCTTCTCGTATGTCTGGAAGGGTCAAAAGAGACGGAGGAAGGGCTTGCGAATGTCGATTTCATGGTGGGTTCAGATTTTTTCATGACCTCCACCATGGAGCTATGCGATATCATCCTTCCACCATGCACTTATTTGGAAAGAGAGGAGGTAGTAGAGTCTATTTGCACTCACAACGTGATCGGGGCACGCCAAAGGGTAATCCCACTACTTGATGAGACTCGGGATGAGAAAGAAATAGACCTTGAGATCATCAGGAGAATGGGGTTGAAACTCCCACCTCACTTGCAAACACTTAAAAAGTTCTATGAGTATCGTGTAAAAGATATGGGAATTAGTTTTGAGTATCTAAAAAAGAAGGGCTATGTGGCCGGACCTATTTTCTATAAGAAGTATGAGGAAACTGGGTTTCCAACACCTTCGGGTAAGGTGGAACTTTACTCCTCCATCCTTGAAAAATATGGTTATGATCCCTTACCGTACTACCAAGAGAACCCTGAGACTCCAATTTCCACCCCGGAACTGGCTGAAGAGTATCCGTTTATTCTCATCACGGGTGGCAGACATATAGTTTATTACCACTCCCTAGGAAGGCAAATCCCTTGGCTTCGGGAGATTTTACCAAATCCTAATCTTGAGATCCATCCTGAGACGGCAGACCAACTTGGGATCAAGAATGGAGACTGGGTATGGATCGAAGCCCCTCGCGGCAGAGGAAGGGTAAAAATGGTTGCCGAACTCACGGAGGCTGTTCATCCTAAAGTAGTTCATGCTCCCTCCCATTGGTGGTTCCCAGAGCAGAAAGATCCCCATCATGGGGTCTGGGAATCAAATATCAACGCGTTAATGTCGAATGATCCCCCCTATGATCCTATATGTGGGTCGACACCCCTGCGAGGAAATCTATGTAAGGTATACAGGGCCGATGAAAAATAATAATATTAGACTATCCTTATTCCTTGATGCAGATCTATGTATTGGCTGTTTTGCTTGTGAAATTGCCTGTAAACAAGAACACAATTTGCCGGTGGGCAGACGATGGATAAAAGTGGTTAAATTAGGTCCGAAGAAAGTTGGCGGTAAATTATATATGCAGTTTGTTCCAGTTCATTGTAGGCACTGTGGAAAACCTGCCTGTATGGAGACATGCCCAGTTGGGGCAATTTCGAAACGGTCCGATGGGATAGTTCTTTTCAACGAAGAGCGTTGTATTGGATGTAAAATGTGTTTAGAAGTTTGTCCTTTTGGGGCGTTACAGTATAACCCTGAGAAAGAGGTTGTCGAAGGCTGTAACTTATGTGTGGAGCGAGTGGATAGAGGTCTCCGTCCCATTTGCGTCCAAAATTGTCCTACAGGTGCGCTTGGCTTTGGAGACATTAATAACTTCTTATTGGAGAGGCATAAAAGAGGAATAAAAAGATTAATTGAACGTGAGGAGTTTATTTAGAAGCTAAGAATGATGGGTAACACTCATTCAAAAAAAAATTTTTGGAGACTTTTTCATCAGAAAAATTTGGGATTGAAATGAAACAAAGAGGGAGGTTATAAAAATGGGTTCATTAGATGGGATAAGAGTATTAGACCTGTCCCGTTTTCAGGCTTGTCCACTGTCGAGTATGATACTTGGGGACATGGGGGCGGAGGTAATAAGAATTGAGTCACCGGAGGGAGCTCCCGACAGGACATGGGGGCAGCTCGGGCCTGACGGGGAGACCCTTTTGTATAAAATTGTCAATCGGAATAAAAAGGGGATTACATTGAATTTAGATATACCAGAGGGGAGGGAGATTTTTCATGGATTGGTGAAAAATTCAGATGTCGTTCTTCATAATTTCACCCCTGGCGCTCCTGTATCTAGTGAAATTAGTTATGAGCGTCTTAAAGAAGTCAATCCTTCAATCATCGTGGCTGCGCTAACTGGATATGGTCAGTCTGGGCCGGAGGCAGAAAATCCTTGTTTTGATGGGGTTGCTCAGGCGAGATCAGGGAGTATGGTAATGAATGGGTTTCCTGGCGATCCCCCTCTGAAGACAGGGATTCCATATATAGATGTTATGGGAGGATTGTGGACTGCTATAGGAGTTATCATGGCTATTTATCACAGAGAAAAGACAAATGTGGGGCAGGCTATCGATGTTTCCCTATTTGATGTGGCCTTTTTTGCAACGCAAAGCGTAGGGACTCTTTTGCTTTATGCAATTTCAGGAGAGATCCGCAGACAAATTGGAAACCTGGGTTTCCATTCATACAATGGTTGCTTTAAAACCAAGGATCAGTGGGTTCAAATCACTACGGCCACGAATAGTATCTGGAGGAGATTTGTAAAGGCAATTGGCAAGGAAGACCTGATCCATCATCCAAAAATGAAGAATGATATGGATCGATTTTATCATGCCAGTCTTATAGATCCGATAGTCAACAAGTGGATGGAGCAAAGAACTGCTGATGAGGTGGTCAGCATTCTAAAAAAAGCTCGCATTCCCTGCAGTATTCTGAAGACGGTAGACCAATTGCTTTCTGATCCTCAGGTAGAGGCCCGTGAAATGATAAAGTTGATGAATTATCCTGAAATGGGGGAGATCCCTGTCCCCGGTGTACCAGTAAAACTTTCGGTAACCCCTGGGAGCATTAACATACCTTCGCCCAAACTGGGTGAACACAATAAGGAGGTATACTGTGGGCTTTTGGGTTTCAGCTCGCAAAAGATTTCCAGGTTAAAACGGGAAGGCGTCATTTAAATTCAACTTCAAGTTTAAAGAGAAGAGGCTAACCAAATCTATTATATTTGATGTCAATATAAGGAGGGATGAAATGAAAGAGCTGAGAACTACCGAGAAATTGATACTAACCGTAGCAACCACTGGAGCCTTTCAGGGGAAGGAGGCGAATCCAAATCTTCCAACACTACCTGAGGAGATTGCGAAAGCTGCCTACGATTCGTGGAATGAAGGGGCAGCGATCGTTCATATCCATGCCAGAGAAAAGGAGACCGGCAGGCCAACGAGTGATCCGGAGATATTGCGCGAGATCGACCAACGAATCAGGGAAAGGAACTGCGATATAATCATCCAGCACAGCACGGCGTCGGATTATATACCACGCTTAGGGGCAGATAAGAGGATTAAAGCTATTGAGATGAACCCTGAGATGGCCTCCTTAGACATCACCATCCCTCGAATGCTAACCTTTGGAGGCAAAGAGGATATCTATATTACCACTCTTCCTGAGATTGAGTATGGTGCAAAGGTAATGTTAGAAAGAGGAATAAAGCCTGAGCTTGAAGTCTTTAATCCTGTCTTGATGGAGGATGTGTATGATCTCATTGATAAGGGCCTTCTGAAAAAACCTTATTGGATCAGTTTTGTCATGGGGATGCGTCGAATTAATCGGGCCTATATGCCCTATTCGCCGAAACTATTAATGCAGTTGATTGATGCTTTACCTGCTGATTCTCTATTTACGGTGATGGGTGTTGGGACGGATGAGCTGCCCGCAACAACTCAATCAATTCTTTTAGGGGGGCACCTCCGTGTTGGTTTTGAGGACAACATTTATTATAAAAGAGGACAGTTAGCCGAAAGTAATGCCCAATTAGTAGCCAGGGCCGCTCGCGTCGGCAGGGAGCTTGGCTGCGAGATCGCTACACCAGCTGAGGCGAGGCAAATGTTAGGCATTCCTCCAGTACAATAGTCATCCGAAGTCAAGATTTGAGGGAGATGATAAATCAACTTAAGAATTTGGAAAGGAGATCATAAAATGAAAATAGATATATTTCCCCATATCATACCCAAAAAATATAAAGAAGCTCTTTATAGAATAGCCCCTTCTGGCTTTTATATTCAGGATGTCATAGAAACGCTTCCCACTTTATTTGACTTGGAACATAGATTTAGAGTCATGGACAAATTTGAAGGCTTATTGCATGTATTGACCTTGAGTTCACCACCCCCTGAAGGAGTAGCAGATCCAGAAAAGGCAGCAGACCTAGCAAAATTGGGCAATGATGAGATGGCTGAATTAATCCTGAAGTACCCCGACCGGTTTGTAGCAGGCGTCGCCTGTTTACCAATGAATAATATGGACGCTGCCTTGAAAGAAGTAGATCGGGCAATGAAAGATTTGAGGTTCAGGGGTGTACAAATCAATACACCCATCAATGATAAGCCATTAGACTCACCGGAATTTATTCCGCTTTATGAAAAGATGTCCCACTATAACTTACCCATATGGATTCATCCGGAGAGGCCCGCTGACTTTTCAGATTACAGGACTGAGAAAAGGTCGAAATACATGATATTTCATATTTTTGGTTGGCCCTATGAGACAGCTGCGGCGGTGACACGTTTGGTATTTAGTGGAGTATTAGAAAAATACCCTAACCTAAAATTTATCACGCACCATTGTGGGGGTATGATTCCATACTTAGAGCAAAGAATCATTGGCGCTTATGACCATGCGGAGATGCTGAGAAAAGCTAAATACAAGCAAGGGCTTAGTCAATCACCTATCGAGTATTTTAAGAAGTTCTATTATGATACATCCATCTATGGAAATACCTCTGGACTAATGTGTGCCCATGCTTTTTGTGGAACCGAACATTTATTATTTGGGACCGATTTTCCCTATGATAGTCAATTCGGTGAGAGATATACAAGGCAGACCATACAGTCGATAGAGCAGATGGACATCAATGATTTGGAAAAAAAGATGATTTTTGAAGATAATGCAAGGAGGCTTTTGCGCCTTCCAATATGAAGACGACTATCATCTATTTCAGAGATGAAATCAAGAAAGGGATGCAAAATAGGAGGGGGGTATTATAATGGCTCAGGGTCCAGTCTTGGGGCTGACATGGTAAGAATTGGTATGGAAGACACGGTCTATATGTACCCCCACAGAGATGACTATATAAGAAGTTGTGGTAAGATTGTAGAGACGGTGGCAGGGATCGCCAAATATCTCGGTAGAAAAATCGCTTCACCCAGTGAAGCGGGGAAAATACTTCGATTGCCAAACATTCACGGCAAAAACTAATACAAACACACTTGAAACTTTGACCGGAGCGTGCCCCGCAAGCCCCGCCCTGTGGGCGGGGTCAAGGAGCATAATAGCATCGTAAATATCCTGTGGTTGAATGAATAACCAATGGGTCTAAAATTGGCAGGTGAGAGGACAAGATGAAGTACATTATTGGCGTGGATACAGGGGGGACATTTACAGATGTGACGGTCATGACGCCTCAGGGTGAGCTATTCATGGATAAGGCTCCAACCACACCCCGTGATTTTTCAAGGGGGATTATGGATTCGTTGGCGGAAGTCAGTCAATTAATGAAGATATCCAGAAAAGAGCTTCTGGAAAATACACTGATGTTTAAGCATGGAAGCACAATTTCAACGAACGCCTTGATCACGAGGGAGGGTTCTAAGGTTGGATTGATTACAACGAAGGGATTTGAAGATGCCACTCTCATCATGAGGGCAATCGGGAGAGTGGCAGGTCTCGATGAAGAAGGGATCAAACATCAGGCAACAGCTGTTAAACCTGAACCTGTTGTCCCTAAGGAGTTAATCAAAGGGATTACAGAAAGAATAGATTTTCGGGGAAAGGTGGTCATTCCAATTAACGTTGAAGAATTGGAGAAAGCAGTTCGAAGTTTAGTCGAAGAGCACCATGTTGAGTCAATCGCGGTCAATTTCTTGTTCGGATTTGTCAACCCGATACATGAAAAAAGAGTGAAAGAATTGGTGCAACAATTGTATGGTAAAGAGTTTTATCTTTCTCTGGGTCACGAGCTGATGCCGGTTATTAGAGAATATGCAAGAAGTAATACCGTGATCATTGATGCCTTCTTGGCAAAAACAGTCCGAGCTTACATTTCTTCATTATCTGAAAAATTGGGAAAAGATGGATATCGATATCCTCTCCTCATCATGCAATCGAATGGGGGAATTGTTCATGAGGATGAGATGGCGCCCATCGGTAACTTGAGTTCTGGGCCTTCTGGGGGAGTCATCGCAAGCAAATACATTGCAGATATGCTTGGCCACACGAATGTGATCAGCACTGATATGGGAGGGACGAGTTTTGACGTTGGGCTGATTGTCGATGGGTTTTGGCGATACTCAAGGGAGCCCATTGTGGAACGATTCCATATTACGTGGCCGATGATTGATGTGGAATCCATTGGAGCAGGTGGTGGAACAATCTCCGTGGTTGATCCGACGACAAACCGGCTGATGGTAGGTCCAAAAAGTGCTGCAGCTGACCCGGGCCCTATTTGCTATGATACAGGAGGTGATAAGGTAACCGTTACCGATGCGGATTTAATCTTAGGATATTTAAACCCGGACTACTTCCTGGGAGGAAGGGTCAAGCTGAAAAAGGATAAGGCAGAAAGGGCCCTACGAGAAAAGATTGCTAGCCCTCTTGGGATGTCTGTGGTGGAGGCTGCAGCGGGTGTTTATGACATTATCAATTCCCATATGAGCGACTTGATACGGAAGCAGGTTGTCCGGACAGGACATATTCCCGAAGAATTCTATATCTATTCCTTCGGTGGCGCAGGTCCAGTCCATGCGGCAGCGTATGCTTCGGATTTGGGAATTAGCAAGGTCTATGTCTTTCCGACCTCTTCCGTATTCTCTGCTTTCGGGATCACGGTTGCAGATATTGTTCATACGTTTGCCACAACCTACCGATACCGAATGCCCGTTGATCCAAAAGTATTGAATGGGAGATTGGAAGAGATAGAGGCCCATTTGTTTAAAATCATGGAAAGGGAAGGTTTTCAAAAGAAAGATGTCGAATTCCGGAGAACCTTTTTTATGCGTTACCGGCGTCAATTGAACGAACTGACTATTCCTGTTCCCGTAAAAAGATATGGTGAAAATGACGTTCTGAAAATCATGGAGACATTTGATCAAAAATATGAAGAGGTTTATGGGGAAGGGTCGGCTTATCGGGAAGCAGGGATTGAACTGATTTCTTTTACCATCGATGCCATCGGGAAGACCTCAAAGCCGACCTTGCGGGTCTATGAAGAGGGGGGTGCTTCCCCGAAGAAGGCCCTGAAGGGGTTGAGGGAAGTATTTTTTACGAAGCCTGACAAAGATTTTTATGAAACAAAGATCTATGATTATGATCAATTGAAGCCGGGAAATGTGATCGAGGGACCCTCTGTGATTGAGACAAGGATTACCACCATCGTCATACCGCCGAAGAAGGTTGCGAAGATTGATAAGTATCTGAATGTTGAAATCTCAATTTAGATTTGGGAGGACGAAGCATGGTGAAAGAATTAGATCCGATCCAGTATGAGATATTTCGGCACCGTCTATTCAACATCCTTGAGGAGGGAAGGATTGCTGTAGGCATGGTCTCTGGGTCCCCAGTAGTAGTAGAAGGTGGGGAGACCATGTGCTCCTTTTACGATCCTAAGGGAGTTCCTATCCTGACTGCAGCAGGAGTACTGCTTCACTGTTTGGGAGCCATGGGTTTCGTTCTCAAAGCCATCGAGTGGTACGAAGATGATCCCGGGATCTTAGAGGGAGATCAATTTATATTTAACGATCCTTATATCGGAGGCCTCCATCTCCCTGACCAAATTGTAATCAAACCCATCTTCTTCGAAGGGGTTCGAATAGGTTGGACAGGTACTTTTATGCACACGGCCGAAACGGGAGGAATTGAACCAGGTGGAATGCCTGCTAAGGCAACAGAGATTTTCCACGAAGGAGTCAGGATTTTAGGATTGAAGATTATTGAAAGGGGAAAATTCAGGCCCGAAGTTTTTAAAACCATTGTAGAGCAAACGAGAGATCCCCATTTAGTAGGGTTGGATATTAAGGCGCGAATCGCAGCAAACAATGTCTGTTCAAAGAGTTATCTCAATCTCGTCCAAAAATATGGTTTAGAATTTGTTCGGGAAGCGAGCAAAAAGA
>Ga0209427_10006020_pt1 | contig 13883 bp, 15 predicted proteins | sample DeeMarSWOR136_30_FD_187465 | JGI IMG/M metagenome (GOLD analysis project Ga0209427, IMG submission 187465) | Marine sediment microbial communities from White Oak River estuary, North Carolina - WOR-1-36_30 (SPAdes) (version 2) | ecosystem: Environmental > Aquatic > Marine > Intertidal zone >... | reverse complement strand
ACAGAAACTTGAGGTTCTCCAGCGGGTTTCCGTCGACGAGGATCATATCCGCTAGATAGCCAGGGCTTACCCGACCTATCTTGTCTTCCATGCCCAATATTTTGGCATTGTTACCGGTGGCGTGCTGGATGACGTCGATGGGGTGGAACCCAGCTTCCTGATGAAGCTCCAATTCTCGGATAAGGCTGAATCCATAAAGCATGTAAATATAGCCGGCGTCCTCGCCGACGCCTACGACTCCTCCCAGCCGGGCAAAATCCTGGACCGCTTTCATCCATATTTGATAATTCTCCCGCCAGAACACCTCATCGGTCGTACTCCAATTCCAATGATAGGAACCATGAAAGGACGGATTAGGGCGGAAATATGCTTCGAGGACCGGGTGAAGATAGTCCTTAAACCAGGGCTGATTCTTCGCCCGCATCAGGTCTCGATTAGCCTCGTAGATAACAAAGGTCGGACACCAGGCGACTCCCTTGTCCACCAGTGTCTTCAAGACTTCCTTCAGTTTTTGAGGACCCGCTTCACGCCACAGTCGGCCCGCATACCGGAAGCGGTCGTCCTCGTCCGAGTAGTTATACCAGTAAGGAAAATTCTGGGAGCCGTGGAGGGCCGCATCGGGCACACCATACCAGTGTTCGATCGAAGTAACGCCAAAAGCCGCATCATCCCAAGCATCGGTTTCTTCCACACCGACATGATGAGCCACGCGCAATCCCTGCTTGTGGGCTTCTTCCAGAGCAGCCTGCATGATGTCGCGGTCCATCCCGAATATCTTCACTCCGTCTCCTCCGAGCCTTTTGATCTCTTGGACTCGCTGACGCACTTCACCAGGTGTCCTTCCCCAAGCCTGAATATACAGGAAGATCCTGGGAGCAGTAATCCGGCCTTCCTGACTCTTCTGCCTCTCTTCAAGGGTTTTGTCCGTGTTGCTGCCCACGTCGCGGACTGAGGTAATCCCGCAGGCCAACCAGAGATTATAGATGTATTCAAAAGGAAGGGGCTGGCCTCCCCGCTCGTCATGGATATGGGCGTGGATATTGATCAAACCTGGCAGGAGATACATACCGGACCCGTCGAGCACATGGGCCTCCTCTCGATAGGCCTCCTCACCAGTTCTGGCCGGCAGGACAGAAAGAATTTTATTTTGTTCCAGGATGATATCGAACGGCCCACGGGGTGGAGTCCCTTTGCCATCGATGATAATCACATTCTGGATGACGAGCCGATCAGACCGAGATCCACTCTCGATCCCTCTGTCTTCAGCTCCGAGAGGCGCGAGCCAGAGAAGACTGAAAAAAACGCAGAGAACACACATCATCTTATTTTTCTTGTCTCCCATAGCCATCTCCTTTCTGTGTTTCCTTTTATTAATACTAAAAAAGAATCCGATAATCTATAAAAAAGAATCTCGCCACTCAGAATCGTACTCTGCATTTGTCAAGAAAAAATTCATCAACATAAGTATCTTCATTTCCGTAATCCGAGCACAAATGAAGTATGGATTGATGGAATGAAAGTGTCACCCGACAACACCTTAATCGCGGATTTGAGATGCTTCCCCTATCTGCGGCTTGAGGAAATCCAAGGGATAGAAAACAGCCAGTAATGGAGATCATGGAGACGAAGCGGATGTCGGAATAATCCATGGTCACTGAGGGGAAGGAGGCATGATGATGGTCCCTGTCTTGGAATCACCATAGACTTCGGCTTCTCCATTCAAGAAAAGCCAAGCGGTGTAGGCCGCAGTGACAGCATCCAGCTCATGGGCAGAGATGTGTTTTTTGAGTCCTGTGATTCCCAACTTCTGCAATCCCTTTCTCAATCCGACTTTATCATGCTTAACTCGGGGTAGACCCAGTATGTCTTGAGCTCCTCCTGGATAAGCTTCCAAGATTTTGACTTTGACTTGCTCTAACCAGGACCGAAGCCGGATCCCCCTTTCAGTGAGTTTTCGCATAGGCCCCAGCGTGATCGGAAAGAAAGGGATGCTCCTTCTTCTTAATTCCAGATCGCACGGTCGATAATGATGCTCGTCTCTTTGCTGGATGGATTTTCTCCCTGGGGGAAGGGTGAGAGGAGCATCCACGGCTACCAGAGCTGGCTTTTCCTGCTGAATGCAACCAAGGATGTCTTCATCAGAGTACAGAAGAGAGGTTTTCGCAGACAGTCCCTTGAGGATACAGATGCCTGTTGGCCGGCTGGGAACGCCGGCCAAATCGACTCCGACAACGGCTCGCTTCTCCATCATTCCGTATCATTCAACTGGCACTGAACCTTCGGTTGTGAAGAAGACCAGGTTGTCTCGGACAAGCTCAAGAGGAGGAGATAATAATCCGATTGAGAGCTTGGACGATGGAGGGGGGGAAGGTTCGACCGGCCAGTTTCTCGATATCGGTAAAGGACTGAATTTTCGAGTCTTCGTGAGCTAACTGACCTGAGGAGATCCTTTCATACATATCCGCAAGGGCGATGATGCTGCTTCCCACAGGAATCTTTTTTAAGTCCTTATCCACAATACCTGATTCCTCGACATAATAAAGAAAATAGCCGAAAAGGAGAGGTTCAATCTCTTTGAGCAGCGAGGCAGTCGTTTTCAACATCACCTTTTCCTTGTCACTCCAATCCTCATCAGGCACTTTGACTCCTTTTTTCATGAAACTGATAACCTCGTTAAAGAGAGGCAGGTTATCCCGCAAGTCTCCGGCTTCATACAGGAGGGCGGCGGATTTGATATTCTCGATGTCCCGAGTGTTCAATCCCGCTTCACGGGCAATCCTGCCCGCCAGGAGAGAGACTCTCAAACTCCGTGGCCTCTCTTCGTCGGCCATCTCCAGGTACTTAAGCATTATTTCTAAAACTCCAACGTAGGCTCTCCTCAATCCCTTAATCTGGCTCTCTCTCTGTTCCGAGACCAAGCCGATGATCGCCCCTGTCAGGATCAGAAAGCCTCCCCAGGTCAACATGGTGATCAGCTCATCGAGAGAAATCCCCTGTCTCTGACCGAAGACCAGGTTGGAGAAAATGAAGTAAAGGATAATTAAAAGCACGCAGAAGATGCCCGTCAGGACTGCTTGTCTTTTTCCCAGAAAATATCCAGAGAGGATGACAGGCAGGAAAAAGAAGTTCAAGAAGGATAATTTATAGGTGACGAGGAAGGCAATTGCCAGGATTCCGAGGAAAATCAGAATGATGAGACTGAGTTCGAAATGATCGAAGAAAAATTTTTTTATTTTGCTCATGACATCTCCCCCTTTTCCTCAGGCAAAATCCTGAAGCGCATCTCCTTCCACTCGAGAACCTTTATACCATTCGCCAAACATCAAGTCAACCTTGGAGGAAGAACCGCTTTGCATCCGAGCAATAAAAGGATGTCTACTCCGTATGCTATAATGCATAGTCTATGTATTCGAATCCCAGTGTTGAGGAGGAATCATGAAAAAATTGGCTTGGGTCCTTCTTCTGACATTTTTTATGTCGGGATGCGCCCCTCACTTCCATCTTGATTTCTTGGGTAAGGAAAGGATCACTGAAGTGGTCCTTCGCAAAAGTGAGGCTAAAGAGAAAATCCTCGTCCTCGATCTCTCGGGGATCATCGGAACCACGCTTAAACCCGGCCTGCTAGAGAGGGAAGGTGATATTCTCTCCCGGGTCTACTACAGGTTAGAGAAAGCGGCAGAGGATATGAGGGTGAGAGGGATTATCCTGCGCTTGGACACCCCTGGAGGGGAGGTGACAGCCAGCGACATCCTGTACCAAGAAATTCTCAATTTCAAGGAAAAAACAGGCGTGCCCGTGGTGGCGTTGATGATGGGGCTGGCTGTCTCGGGTGGGTATTATGTGGCCTCTGCCTCTGATTTTATCATCGCTCATCCTTCGACCATCACCGGCAGTATCGGAGTCATTTCCCTTTTTCCTAACCTTGAGGAGCTTTTCTCCAAAATCGGTGTCAAAATGACTGTCATCAAGTCGGGCAAGATGAAAGATTCGGGAAGCGCCTTCCGGGATTTAACCGAAGAAGAGCAGGAAGTCTTCCAAGACATCGTCGATGAACTGTACCAAAAATTTATAGACGTAGTCTATGCGAACAGGAAGGACACCCTTTCTCGAGATGAGCTCAGAACGATCGCCGATGGACGCGTCTACACGGCCGTCCAGGCCCTCCGCCTGAAGCTTATCGATGAGATCGGATATTTTGATTTGGCCCTCCAGAAAGTTCTCGATCTGGCTGAATTAAAGCAGGCTAAAGTCATCGCCTACACTTACTACCCTAAATCCAAAACCAATATCTATGCCGCCAGCTCATTGTCCTCATCTCTTTTGGAAGAGAAAACTACAGAAAAAATCCTGAGCTCGCTCGAAAGCGGATTCTACTATCTCTGGCTTCCAGAGGTTTCTAGGTAAATTAAAACACGTCCTTCAGGAGGACAATGGAGAATCGATCCTCGAATTCACTTTCCGATTTTGACCACTGTTTTAAAAGAAGGAGCTTTCTCGATATGGGCCGTCACCGCACATGTATCCACGGAGCGGATGATCGCTCTCTCGTACTTTTCAGGAAACTCCGGAGGAAGCTGGAGTTCGAGTGTGATCTTTTCGATCATTCTAGTCTCTGGATTTTTCTCCGTGTACATCAAAACAGATGCCTTCTCTTTCGGGATACCTCGCCTCTGACAGAACGCCAGGACATAAAAACCAGCGCAGGTGGCGATGGAAGCCAGGAAAAGATCAAATGGGGCAGGGGCTGAACCGTCACCGCCGCTGTAGACAGGCTGATCGGTTTGAATCGTGAACCCTTTATATTCGGCATCGACCCGCATTCCTCCGGGAAACGTGACCTTCATGGGATTTCTCATCTCGTTCCTCCTCAATTTCCTGGATTCGTTTTCAAATCAATTGTCGAACTATTTAATCAGTTTTATGATGCGCCCTCTCCCGAAAACAAGAGGTCGATGACTTCCGGATAACCTGTCTAATCCTCTTCAGAAAGAGAAACCGAACTGCCTTCGAATCCTCTGGAAAAAAGGGCCAAGAGAAGGCTTCTATCCTTCGAAGTCAGGCTCATCCTGCCGATGAGATTATAGATTCTCTCTGTCATATGACGTTTATTGGTTCTGTGGATAAACTTCTTTTCTTCCAATCTTTCCAATATAACTCGGATACACTCTTCCTGCTCTTTCCTTGTCAGAGGCTTTGGGTCCGCTTCCCTGTCCAGCGGCAGTTTCGTTCTCGTAAAGATATGGAACAAAACCAGCAGGACTGCTGAGGACAGGTTATACGAGGGTTGCCTTGAGGCCTGCGGAATCTTAAAAACGAAATTGGCATGCCTCAGTTCCTCGGATGTTAATCCGGTCCTCTCACACCCGAAAAGAAGACCGATCCTGGCTGTGGGCAAGCCCTGATACATTTTGGTTACGGCCTCTTCCAGAGCCAGGAGTTCAAAATTTTTTCTGGTTTTTGCGGTGGCGGCAAAGAGGAGATGGCAATCTTCTGTGGCGCGAGGGATATCTTCAAACATCCTGGCTCTCTCCAGAATTTCTTCCGCGTGTACGGCGGTGGTGTAGGCCCTTCGGGTCAATGACCGGACGCCAACCAACCGAAAATCTTCGAATCCTGTGTTCTTCATGCATCTGGCCACGAGGCCGATATTCTCTGGTTTTTCTGGCCTGACCAGGATGACGGAGAATCTCTGCCTGATGTCTTTTGTTAGAAGCTGCTCTGAATAAATCATGGGGCTATTATAAACAAGGTAGAGGAGAAAGGCGAGCCAGGAAGACAAGGAAGGATGGAGGAGACTGGGATCAGAACAAATTGGCCACGAGTGCCCCGAGAAGAGCCCAGTAGATAGTGGAAAGGAAAGGATTCCCGACAATCCGGCAGGTCCCCGTTCGACATCCAACAAACCTGTAAAAGAGATAGCCTGCGATCCCTCCGGCAACAACGCCAATACCTATCCTGATCATCCTTTTATTCCGCTTTAAAGGTTGAATCCACTACTCCTTAAGCAAGAATCCAAATAACAGAATGATAAAGAAAAGTCAACAAAGAAAAGCGGGAATGCAAGCACCTTCATTTCCGTGATACGAGAACAAATGAGGGATGGATAGGTGTAATGAATACGAGGGCCTGTCCGTCTGAGCCGCACAATGGTGGGCGGGAGGGTTTTCGGCGAAGCCTGTGCCCGCGCAGGAAGGTTAGCGGGCAATGGATTGGGCCTCGCCTATTAAGGGCTCATCCAATAACACCTTAATACAGGTTTGGATGCTTCCGAAATGGGAGCAGGCTTTGTCTCTAAGTGAGGATCAGAGGCAACAAAACTACTCAATCCCTATATGGGGGCGTTGCAAAACTAAATGAATCATCAATTGGTTGGGTATCTTCTTTGAGTGAGAAGAAGGGAGCAAATATTCAATGGATTGATTTGTATGAAAGTATATGCAGATAAAGCTAGATTCCTGCTTCCGCATGAATGACATTCTGGATGGCCCTTATTAATCATGGCAACTACAGGAAAGATATAGATCAGGTATTAATCTCTATAACTTTAAGAGATGAACAAGAAAGATGAAAATTTGGTGATTAATACTTTCCCGTGCTACCGAAGCCGTTTTCACCCCGGTCAGTGTCTTCGAGCCTTTCAACTTCCTCAATCTCCACTTCCGAGATGGGCTGGATGAGCATCTGGGCGATTTTCATCCCTTCCTTGATATGGAAAGGCTCCCGGGCCAGGTTGACCATCACCACCTTGACCTCACCCCGGTAGCCAGAATCAATTACACCAGCCAGTCGATGAACGCCATGAAGAGAAAGCCCGCTTTTATCCCAGATCAACCCCACAAATCCCGGAGGAATGGCAACCTGGATCCCGGTGGGAAGGGATTTCACTTCACCTGCCTCGAGGACACAATTGATCGAGGAGAAGAGATCAAGGCCAGCATCGCCCTCGTGGCTGTACTGGGGGAGTCTTGCTGACGGCTCGATTCTTTTTACCCTGAGCTTCATGACTTAGAGCCCTTCGACTTTCACTTTTTCGAAATACGTTTCAGCCAGCTTTACCATTTCCTGGACGTCCTCTTGGGAATACGGTTTTTTTTGAACATAGGAGCCATCGACCGTATTCTGCGGCTTAAACTGTTGGATCTGAAAAGCCTTGACTCCCTTGAGCCTCTGACCTATATCTTTGATGTCTTCCGACCCGACCAACCCGGGGACTATGGTTGTCCGGAATGTATAATCAAGGCCTGACTCTCTGATGATTTCAATGCTCTTGGCGATATTCTCTGTCCTCACCTTGGCTCGAACAACCTGTTCGTATCTCTCGAGAGCGCATTTGACATCCATGGCCACATGATCGATAAGGCCCTTCTCGATCAACTCCTCGAGCCGGACAGGGAAGGATCCATTGGTGTCGACTTTAACCAGGAGCTGCCTTTCTTTTATCAGGGAGAGTAGAACCTCTAAATCCTGGTGGAGCAAAGGCTCCCCACCTGAGATACAAAGCCCATCCAGCCAGTCTTTTCTCGAATCGAGAAAACTCAAAAAGTAATCGAGCGGGAAGGAAGGCAAAGAATCAGGCTTCAACACTAGATCCGCGTTGTGGCAATAGGGACACCTGAAGTTGCATCCCCCCACAAACACAGTCGAGGAGACGTATCCAGGGAAATCCTTGGGTGTGAACTTCTCTAGCCCTTTGATTTCAACCATTCTTCCAGTTCTTCCTTGCCGTTCAAGACAGCCAGCACCTTCCCCTTTTCCTGGAGGATGAGGGTCGGAATGACGATCCCTCCCTTTTCGTCTCGCTTGAGCACACTCAGGTAGTCTCTGATTTTCAGCTTGCTTTCCTTAAGGACCAGGCTGTACTCCTGCCCCTCGAGAGAGGATCCACCTAAGTGCCCCTTCAGAACCTCGCACTGAGAACAATTCGGATACGTAAACAGAAGGTAATCCATGGTTTCCCCTATCTAGGACGAGACGGTGAAGGTCCTCCGTTCTCTAAATTCCTGCTGTTTACCGTCATTCCAGGTGCCAACAGGCCTCAAGTACCCGACCACTCGGGAATACACTTCGGTCCTCTCTCCACATTCCGGACATTTCTGAGCTTCACCCCTGATGTAACCATGGTTATAGCAGACACTGAAGGTGGGAGTGATACTGAAATACGGGAGCTTGGTTTCGCTGATTTTTTTGACTAGTCTTTTGCAGGTCGGGCCATCGATCGCCTCCGGAAGAAAAGCATGGAATATGGTCCCCCCCGTGTAGAGAGGCTGGATATCCTTCTGGTGTTCGATGGCTTCGAAGAGATCGCGAGTGGCGTCGACGTTGAGCTGAGTTGAGTTTGTGAGGTAGGGGTACTTCGCGTTCCCAGAAGTGATGATCTGGTTATACTTGGCCCTGTCCAACCGGGCCAGCTGGTAGGAGGTCGACTCTGCCGGCGTGGCTTCCAGGTTATACAGATTTGCTGTCTCTTCCTGGAATTCCCGGATGGTCTCCCTCATGAAGTTCAGGACCTCTATGGTGAACTCCTTTCCCTCCGGAGTACCGATCCCTTTCCTCAGAAAATTCAGACAGCATTCGTGCATCCCGCACAGCCCGATTGTCGAGAAATGATTGTCGAAATGCCCGAGGTAAACCAAGGTGTAGGGCATGAGTCCCCTGGTTAGCATGTTGTTGACCACTTCCCGCTTCGTCTCCAGAGATTCCTTGGCCAGGATCATCAGGCTTTTTAGCCTTTCAAAAAATTCCTCCCTCGACCTCGACTCAAACCCGATCCGGCTCATATTTATGGTGACCACACCTATGGATCCCGTCGAATCTCCAGCACCCCAGATGTTTCCGGGCCGCCGCAACAGTTCTCTCTGATCCAGGTTTAAGCGGCAGCACATGGCCCTGATGTCTCCGGGATCCAGGTTAGTCCCTATGTAATTCTGAAAATAGGGTATCCCATATTTGGCAGTGACTTCGAAAAGGAGATCGGCATTCGGAGAATCCCAACCGAAATCTTTTGTCAGATTATAAGTGGGGATGGGAAACGTGAAGACTCGGCCTTGCTGGTCTCCTTCGATCATCAGCTCTAAGAAGGCGCGGTTTATCATATCCATCTCTTCTTGATATTCGCCGTAGACGGATTCGAGTTCTTCTCCCCCCAAGATGACTCTTTCGTCTTTCATGTCATCAGGAACTGTCCAATCAAAGGTCAAGTTGGAAAACGGCGTCTGCCATCCCCAGCGGGACGGGACGTTCAACCCGAAGATGAGCTTCTGGATGTCCTGTTTGACGGCTTCATAATCGAGGTTGTCAGCCCTGACAAAGGGAGCCAAGAGCGTGTCCACACTGGAAAAAGCCTGGGCTCCGGCAAACTCTCCCTGCATAGTCCCGATATAGTTAACCATGTGGAGGGAGGCCGTTTCCAGATGTTTGGCCGGAAAGGAATGGACTTGGCTGGGGACATGCCCAAAACCTCTTTTGAGCAAGTTCTTCAAAGACCAGCCCGCACAATACCCCACGATCGGGTACGAAAGGTCATGGATATGAAACTCGCCCTCCAGGTGAGCCTTCTTGATATTTTCCGAGTAAAGCTGAATCAGGGCAAAGTTGGCCAGCACCTCTCCTGAGATTCTGGCGTTCAACCCGGAAAAACTCATCACTCCTTCGTTGCTGTTCTCGCGGATTTTCCAATCCAGATCGTTGATGTAATCCTTGATCAATCTCTCAAGATTAATACCGGTCTTCCGGGCCTCTCGGATACCCTTGTGTCGATCTCTGTAGAGAATATAAGACTTGGCGATCTCATGGTATCCCTGCTTCATCAGGACCATCTCGACAATATCCTGGATCTGTTCGACTGAAGGAATGGTATAACCTCCAAACTTGTCTTCCAGCATGAACGTGACGATGTCAGAAACACTTTTGGCAGCAACTTTATCGATGATACCGCTGGATTCCATCGCTTTGTACACGGCCGTGGTTATTTTATCCTGGACAAAGTCAACGATGTCCCCGTCCCTTTTCCTTATTCTCGTGACCGATCTTTGCATCCCCTATCTCCTTTCATGAGATCAAAGTCAAGAACACTTCTCCAACATCCGAGGCGTTTGGAAGTCCTAACTGTTTTGTCGGAAACGAGGCGATTAAATTTCCGGCAATCTTACCATATATTGTATAGAAATGGAATAAAAACTACTAAATGTTGTATATGGCGCCAATAAATCTATATCCTCAAGATTTCTTTGTCAAGAGTTTTTTTTAAAAACCCGCTTTTTTTTTATAATTTTTGCTGCCTCCGCAGAGAATCCTGTCCTCTCTCCTCCATCTATGATAAAATTGGCCTAAAAAATCAAGAGAAAATTAAATCGTTGAGGCATAAAAATGGAAACGATTGAGCTCCAAACACAATCCAAACAGGAATTTTTCGATTTGACTTCAAGGGTGAAGGAGATGATGAGGGCTTCAGGCGTCCAGAAGGGCTTGTGCATTGTCTATGTCCCCCACACCACAGCAGCGGTGACGATCAATGAAAACGCGGATCCTTCGGTCAAAAAAGATATCATCGAAACCCTCAACAAGGTCATTCCAGAGGTCCTCCCTTACAGCCACCTGGAAGGCAACTCTCCTGCCCATATCAAAGCGAGCCTTGTCGGACCGTCTATCAGCCTGATCATTGAAAATGGAGACCTTGTGCTCGGAACCTGGCAGGGGATTTTCTTTTGTGAATTCGATGGCCCGAGGCGGCGAAAAGTCTGCGTCCAGTTTTACTCTTCCTGAAGTCGTCAGTTATCAAATGCCAATAAAGAAAGAGATCTTCTCTTGAACTGGCTTACTGTCCTCTTATTTAAAAGGAGAACCCATATTTCTTAAGGGAGGCCGCGAGCTGGTTATAATTCATAAAGAGAATACTGTTTATTCCCTGCTGCCTCGCTCCTTCGATATTATCTTCTCTGTCATCGATGAAAAGACATTCCTCAGCCTTTGCTTCAGCTTTCTCTAAGGCAACACGATAGATATCTGGATGAGGCTTTATCTGGCCCACTTCAAAAGATAGAACATAATCATCAAATATCAGGATCTCGGGAAAGCGCTCTCTAATGAAGCCAAAACGCATAACATCGGTATTGGAGAGGAGGACCAGCCTGTACCGGGTTTTCAGTTTTTGCAGTAAGTTCAAGACAGGGGGGTTGAGAGAGAAAATGTCGTTATAAATATTATAGAAATCTTCGAAAGAGATCTTAGCTTGGAGCCTTTCCAAAGCTTTCTCGTAGAACTGATGCGCTGAAAGCTTCCCTCGATCAAAATTCTCAACAATCTCAAAATGGGCAAAAATCGATTCCCGCATCTGCTCCAAGGAAAGAGGTGAGACTTCCATCATCTTTCTTAAAAAGATGTTGTTGTCGAAAAAGAGGATGACTTTTCCCAAATCCGAAATCACGCTTCTGATTGATTGCATCGGTATTTTCTCCTAGAACAAGGCTAGTTCTTATACCAGAAAAATGAAAACAGGACAACTAATATTAACGCAATAATTCGTGTGAAATCCTCTCTTGGCGGCCTGGATGCCGCCCTCAAGCCCCCGTAGCGGAGGGGGGACCCGATGGCTTGGAGGGGACTTTGAGCCCCCTTCCATGACTCGGGTTTTCCGACGGGGGAAACCGACGGGACTGTTTCCCTTGGGGTTCGGGGTTCAGGCTGCACAAATATTGTAACCTTATTTACTACTTTTACTTTAGTATTAACGCGTCTTCTCTCTTGCAATTCTCCCGAAAAACTGATAACAAGTTGACCGTGATGCTCCGCGACGGCCGACTCCTTTCTTCCGGACTTTTCCTCTATCGACAAACCAAGCTCAATCCCCCTGACAGAGATTGTTTGTGTAAGAACAAACCGATGAAAATAACAATATCATTCAACGCGAACGACCTGTTGCCATTCCTGTCTCCAGCTACAGGCAGAAGAGCCGACGCCTTCTCATCAGAGCAGAAAGGAGGTTATCTGAGATGCTAAACTTGACCAGAGCCCAGGGGAAAACAACAGTCTTATACCTCATCACCATCTTTCTTCTGGTCCTCCTCATCATCGGAGGGGCCTTGATCCTTTATTATGTCAAAGGGGGAAAAAGAATAACAACCCAGGATATTCTCTCTGCTGAGAAAATTATCGGTCTTGATTTTACTCCGAAGGAGCGCCGGATGATGATGGATAACCTTGTTGAAAACCTCCACGCCTATCAAGAGCTTAGGAATGTCAGCCTGAAGAATCAAGTCCCTCCAGCCCTCCTCTTCAACCCCGTTGTATCGGGCAGGAGCTCTGAGCACGAGCGCAGGCCGTTCATCTTTTCCTCGCAGGCAGAGGTCCGGATGCCCGAAAACTTCGAGGATTTAGCGTTTTACCCAGTGACGGCCCTGGCCGAATTGATCAGAACCCGGAAAATCACCTCTCTCCAGCTCACGGAGCTCTACTTGAATCGACTGAAAAAATTCGGCCCTCGGCTGGAGTGTCTGATCACCCTCACCGAAGACCTGGCCCATGAGCAGGCCAGACGGGCCGACGAAGACATCGCTGCAGGACAATAAAGAGGACCTCTGCATGGCATCCCCTGGGGAGCTAAGGACCTTCTCTCCACCAAAGGCTTCAAGACCACTTGGGGGGCGACTCCTTATAAAGACCAGGTCATCGACGAAAATGCGACGGTCATCGAACGCCTGGAGGCGGCTGGAGCTGTCTTGGTGGCCAAGCTCTCGATGGGAGCTCTAGCCTGGGGGGATGTCTGGTTTGGTGGGAAAACAAGGAATCCTTGGAACCTCGAACAGGGATCCAGCGGCTCTTCAGCCGGATCAGCAGCCGCCACAGCCGCTGGCCTCGTCGGCTTTTCGATCGGGACAGAAACTTGGGGATCCATCATCTCACCCTCCACACGCTGCGGAGTCAGTGGTCTCCGGCCGACCTTCGGCCGGGTGAGCCGGCACGGGGCTATGGCTTTAAGCTGGAGCATGGATAAGATCGGTCCTATCTGCCGCTCAGCCGAAGACTGTGCCCTCGTCTTCGAAGCAATCTACGGACCCGATGGCAAGGACTTGACAGTGGCGGACCTTCCTTTCAATTATGACCCAGGGCTCGACCTCAAAAACATCCGCATCGGGTATCTCAAAAAAGCCTTCGAAGAGGATTACCGAGGAAAACAGAATGACGAAGCCTCCCTTCAGACTCTCCGTTCACTGGGGATCGAGTTTGTCCCTTTCGAACTCCCCCAGCTCCCTGTGGAGGCTCTTTCGTTCATCCTCAACGCCGAAGCGGCCGCCGCCTTCGACGAGCTGACACGAAGCGGGAAGGACGATCTGCTGAAAAGGCAGGTGCGCAGAGCTTGGCCGAATGTCTTTCGTCAAGCAAGATTCATCCCTGCCGTGGAATACATTCAAGCCAATCGGATCCGGACCCTTCTTTTGCAGGAGATGGCCCAGAGGATGAAAGAGCTGGATGTCTATGTGGCTCCTTCTTTCGGCGGCAATAATCTTCTCTTGACGAACCTTACCGGGCATCCCGCAGTCGTTGTTCCTAACGGCTTCGATGAGGAAGGGAATCTGACGAGCATTTGTTTTATCGGAAATCTTTTCGAGGAAGCGAAAATTCTCAGGCTGGCGAAAGCTTTTCAAGGAGTGACAGACTTCCATCTCCAACATCCAGATCTGGATGAAGAGATGAAGAACTGAAATCTAATGAAGGCACAATAAATGACATGACAAGATATAGTCGCCGCCGAGGCCGCCCCCAGCCCCCGAACCCTGGGGAATCAGTCCCGTCGGTTCCCCCCGTTGGAAAAGCCGACGGGGCCCCCCTCCGCTACGGGGGCTTGATGGCGGCCTCGGCGGCGACCATAGATTATAACATCATTTATT
>Ga0209427_10006018_pt1 | contig 13884 bp, 13 predicted proteins | sample DeeMarSWOR136_30_FD_187465 | JGI IMG/M metagenome (GOLD analysis project Ga0209427, IMG submission 187465) | Marine sediment microbial communities from White Oak River estuary, North Carolina - WOR-1-36_30 (SPAdes) (version 2) | ecosystem: Environmental > Aquatic > Marine > Intertidal zone >... | reverse complement strand
AACATCTATATTGTAAACAACGTCTGTTCTAAGAGTGACCATTATATCTACATTATATGATTTAAACCAGTGTGAAGGATCAAACCAAGCACCTGGTAATATTTTCATATCAAAACTCGTAGGGGGGGTTGAATTTTGCCACCATCCAGTATAAGGGGTAAAGAACGCAGTGTATTTCCTACCAGCTACAAACAACCCAGATACTTTAAGATCTACGTCTACTTTTGCTAAATAGGGGGTTGCGCTGGTATTGTATTTAATATCAATTGCTCCTATATCTGCACTTAAACTTAAAGTCTCTACTGCAGAGGGGGAACTTTCATAGTAGAATGAGTAAGATTCTTCAACGCTACCAGAAGTAGCAAAACCCGTAATAATAAAACCCAAAAAGCTACCTCCCAGTATTGATACAATAAAGATTATTATAAGATTGCTTCTTCTCAATTTATTTCACTTTATTTTTTTAATTATTTTAAATTATTCTATCTATAAATAAAAATTCAAAAAACATTTATAAATCAAATTTAGTCTAATTTTTGATTTTATTTTAACATTTAATTTATTTATTATAAAAAAAAAGCTTTATCAAGAACAACAGAGTAAAATAGCAAATAAGAGTTATTTAAATAATTTTTATAGAAAAGAATTTTTTAGCATTCTCAACGGTTTTTTCACTCACAATTTTTTGAGGAATATCATGCGAGTAAGCAATTGCAGCTATTGAGTATCTTACATTAGCGGGTACATTAACAGGACCTCTAAGATAAGGATGTTGATAATAGCTATCTGTTTCGGTCACTAATCTATCAAGTAAAGTATTTTTTGTTACATTCCTCCATCTTTTAATCCCATATGCAGAACTCGGGACTGAAAGGATATATCCTTGATTTGAAAGCAGCATTCCATAAGGATCTGGTCCAGAAAAACAATGCCACATGATTTTCTCAGGTTTTAGTTTAAAATCTTTTATCAAATTTAAAATTTCTTTAGTTGCCCCATCATTATTATTAAAACGATGTTTTGGATTGTCTCTATCGAGTTCATGCTGGGCAGCATTTCTGACATGAAGCACATAAGGTTTATCAAAATCTTCTGTTAATTCGAATATTTTTCGTAATTCAACCACTTGTTTTTCTCTCTTATCTAAAGTTTTTGCATGGTGAAAATCTAAGCCTATTTCACCTATTCCAATATATTTATCCTGATTGGTTTTCATAAACTTCACCCATCTATTCCAATCATCATTATATTGTTTCTGGGGAGTATAGGTGACAGTTTGTGGTGCCCATCCACAGGTGAATCCAATTTTATTTTTATTTTCAACAAAATTTAAAATAAGATTAAGAGTGAGAATATCAATAGAACTAGTGATTAAATAAATACCCCCCGATTTAAAAAAGTTTTCATATTGTTCCTCATCAGACGGGAGTATATCATTTATCCTCGGTCGCGGAAATGGTAAATGGCAATGAACATCGATAAATTTTAAGTTTTCTTCTGGTTCTGGAATGTTGATATTTTTTGGCATTATAAATAATTACTTTTAACTTATTCTCTTTTATTAATAAATTAAGAGGTTAATATAACCTTTATTTAAGAATATAAATAATCATTTGAATAAATTTTTAAATAAGTTCTTTTTTTGAGATGATATAATGATTGAGAATTTAAAGTCCAAATTAAAAGAATTAGAAATTAAGAAAGCAAATATCAGGCCAAAAATTGAAGAAATAGAAGAAAAAAGAGCTGAAGAACTTCAAGAAATCAATAAAAAATATGACCATATTATAAATGATGTTAATAATGAAGTTGAGCATTTCGAACGAAAAATAAAAAATGAAATTGTCGACCTTTTTGTAAAAATAATTATGGATGAATTCGATGCAAAAAGGAGTACTAGCGATTACGAGGTGACAGAAAACTTCAAACAGTTTAGAGATTCAATGACGGAAATTGACATCTTTCCTAGTGAATTAATAGAAAGGTTGGATAAAGTAATTAAAGGAGATCCCATTGAGAATGTTGCATATGATATTGAAAAAATTGAAAGTAAGTATAAGAGATCTTGAATGCCTATCATTTTGATGTTTCTTCCTCTTAATATCACAGGTTTTTTTGCAATTCCGCTCTATTTTTACGAGAAATATTTGGAAAAAGTTTAAAAGAGAGTAGATTCTTTTCGAGAAAAATAATTTTCCTTACCTCAAAATTCCTCCTTATGATGATTTAAAAAATTTTGAAAGAGAATAATACCCAGATATTAGAAGCATACTTATTTTCTTTTGTCTCTCTTGAAATCAATAAATTAACTACTTATACCAGAGTTTTTAAAATGGAACTATTCGAAGAAGAAATAGAGATTTACAATTCTAAAATGAGATTATTGAATTGGCTATATGATGAGATCAAACTCCAATCGGATATTTCTAAAGATTTCCTTAATGAAAAGGGACAGAAATTGCCACTTAATATCTAGTTTTAACATTTTAGGATTTTATTAAAAAACAGTTATTATTTGTTTCACTAAATTTTCAGTTAAACATATTAAATCTTTCCTATTCCCGTTTTGTGGAATATGCATGAATAGTACCGGGAATTTTTCTTTTGAAAGAACTAATGCCCAGTAATAAATATAATTACATAAGAAAAATCCAGGATTGTGAGAAATTGATAAAAAATTCTGTTTTGTATTAAATTTAACTAGTCTATTTAAATTGAATACCGTTTTCGCTCGAAAGGGTCTCGTAAACTTAATAAACCCTATTTTAAACTTATATAATTCATCTATTCCAAATGCCCAATTCCATGCATACCTCTCTATTTGTACTTTTTTCCTTGTATGGATTCCTAATATAAAAATTAAATCAGGAAATGATTCAAGAGAATTTAAAATTTCTTTAAAGCATATTATACTATTATCCCAACTAACAGGTAAAATTATTTTCATAATAGACGTTTTATTAAGATTATCAGGAAAGAATTTTACCACTTCTTTACTAAGATTTTGAGAAAATTTCCCAAATTTTTCAAAACCGACTAAAAGTATCATAGTTTCATAAAATCCATTTTTTATGAATGAAATAAAAAGTTAAAAAAAATTAAGATAAAAAAATACAAATTGTGTTAATGTTCAAGTAAGTTTTTGTTTTAGTTTTTCAACTTCCAATTTTTCTAATTTTTTCTCAAGAGTTTTAATATCTTTTTCTAAAGTTTTAATCTTACTTACTTTTTCTTTATCGATATCATTTAGTAATTTCTTAAGTGCTTTATCTTTACCCTTAACATAATTCTCATGTTGAGTTTTTAGTGATTTTACTTCCACTGTCAACTTATTCTTTGCTTTTACCCATTTATCTGCATTTTCTGTTGCTTCTTTTAAATTAATTTCTGCGGTGTCTAGTTTTTCTTTCGTATCATTAATTTTATTGTCCCAATCACCCTCAATTTTCTTTTCTGCTCCCGCTTCTTTTTTTGTTGCATCCTCTTCTATTCTAGTAATATCATCTTTTTTATCACTAATTTGTGTTCTTATTTCTTCTTCTGACATTGTGATTATTCCATTATTTTTTTCGTTATTCTATTAGGTTTGGTTATTTTTATTAAGTTAAAAATTTTGTTTATTCTTTTTTCATTACTTTTAGAGTATTAATTCACTTAATCTAAGGATTCTCCAAGGGCAAGTCTACACAGATCACTTAGGATATAATTTTTTAATCCCTTTCTTTCAACTTTAGAACCTAAACTTTGTATACACATCGGACAATTATATACACATGCTTCCGCATTGTGTTCAACCATATCATTTACATTCTCATTGATAGTTTTTCGTACCAATGATTGTTTTCCCAAAGTTGCAAAGATACCAGCACAACATAACGCATTTTCTCGATCATACTTTCTATTTACTCTCTCTACCCCAATAAGTTCACAAATTTTATCAACCCATTTATCAACATCAGAAATAAAACGGTTAGAACAGGATCTCTGATAAGCGATTTTCATGTTGAGTTTATTAATCTCTGATTCATGATCCTTCAAATAATTATAAAGATATTCGTAGATATGTATAGCTTTAAAATCTGCGGGAAGCTCAATATTATTTCTAGGACAATAAGAAGCATAGAATCCATAACATTCGTCATGATAACAGATCATCTCCTTAATTCCTTGCTTTTTTATATTTTCAATAATAATCGGAGCTCTTTCTTTAATAACTGAATCTCTTGCATAATGATGATACATCAAGTTACAGAAGAATGAGAGTCCACTTACATATTGTAAATTATCATATAGTTGTCCTTTCATTTTATTTTCATTTATCTTACCTAATCCGCATTTATTTAAAACTGGTTTCTCGGGATCAATTTCTTTCAAACGTAAGTCTTTATGAGGTGCAAATCTTGTTATAGTATTTTTAAGAATATCCGGATTAATTGGTAATGAATTAAACTTTTCTTGGAGGTCAGTTATTAAATCAAATGGATGAGAATCATATGGACAGTATTCATCGCATGCGAAACATGTAACACAATCAGTTAAAACTCGGGAATTTTCTCCTTTAATCATTTTATTTTTTTCTAAACGTGCTTCATCAATACTAGAGAATTCTATCCATTGACAGCGCGTCAAGCAGTCAACATTTTCACATTCTGCGCAGTGAGATTTATTAAATATTATTATACACCTTTAATAATTAAATTGAGTTTTTTGAATTATTATAAATTATAGTTGTAATTATTTGAAGGTTATTATTAAACAAATTCATTAGGGAGATTATAAATCGATGTAAACTTGAATTAGCGTACTTTTAAAGTGTGAATTCCCACGCACAGTAATAATCTTTGGGATGAGTTTCTGGTGGGCAACAAATGCATTTAGTTTTTATTCTCGGATCTATAGTTTTAGCAAAATCTCCATATTCTACTAATCCGACAGGTTTACATGGAAAATCGGGTAAATTTCTTTGTTTTCTGGCATATTGTACACGGCAATTAATCATTCGAAAAACACATCGATTTTTAGAAATTTCAACAACTTCCTGCTCATTTATATTAGCATATATTCTAAATTTTAACGCTTTAATCAATGCGGGAATCCCTCCATTTTCTGGAATGCTAAGCAAGTCCATAATTCTTTTTGCTTCAATGACAGTGAATCTCTTCCATTGTTTAATATCTAGGTCCATTGCTTTATCCAGATTGTACTCTTTCTCAACAGCTTGGAACCACGTACCATCAATCGCTAACCAGAGCTTGGATATATGTTCAATATAATCCAACAACTTTTCCTTAGACAAATTAATTAGATCTTCTCTCAAATATCCATGACCTAGAATAAAATAATTATGATTTATTTTGAAAATACATTAAATTAAAAAAATTATACGATTGATCTAGGTTAAAGTAGTGTTTGAGCAAATAACTTAATTTTTTCACGTACAATTTTTTCAGAAGCAAACCGAGCATCTCCCACATCTATATCAATTAGCAGCATAGGAATACCCACCTCATCTCTCAACGCTTCTCGAAGTATTTGGGGTACACTACCAAATTGTTTACAACCAATGTGAGAAGTAAAAATAAAACAATCAGCAGAATAATCTTTTGCTAACCGAACACAATCATCTAGAAAGGGATAATAAAACTCGGCACTTTGTTTCGTCATTGGTGCTTCCATTGCTTTTTTTGCCATTCCATAAAACATAGTTTCTAAATCAGATTTTGTATTTATTGGATCTGCAAAATTATAGTTGAATATATCAAATAAAATTGACATCCCAAGCTCTCGATCTAACCACTCACCTAATGATAAATCAAAAAATATCAACATATATGGCCAGATACTTCTAATTTTTTCCTCTCCTGCATAATGTCGTCCAAGTTTATATCTATCTTTGGCAATGCTTAACATATCATGAAAAAAGTCCAACTTTTCAGAGCGCCCAGACAAATAAATAGCTGCTGCTGCTGCCATCGCATTAAACATATTTTCTACAGGACAAGGGATTGCTTTTTTTAATTCAAATAAATCTAATTGATAATTATTAGCTTGATTTTCTAATTCAATAGCTTTTTTCATTTTATTATAATCAGGTTTTTGGCCAATAATTTTACCTAATTCTTCTAATCCCAGTTTAATCTGCTCTCCATGGTAATAATAACTTTTTTCCTCTTTTAAGAAGGGTAAATCCGGAGCAACAAGTGGAATTTTTTTATGATATTTGAAAAAGGGGTAGGAAGCATAAGTATTATCACAGGGAGCGGTGGGCGTGATTATAGCATCAAATTTAAAGAGATTATCTAGTGTCATACCCATTGTACCCTTCTGAGAAGTACAAGTATGAAAAGGATGACCCCAATTTGTAATGAGATCATAAAAGGGTTCAGAACCATTTGGTAACAATGCCGCAAGGAGATATGAAGTCGCTTCAATGCAAACAGGAACACAATCAAAACAATAAAGGTATTCAGTTGGAAATGAAAAATGATGTCCGATTATAGGCAATCCTTCTCCTGCTTTCTCTATAAAATCTTTCATTACAGACTTAAGGCATCTTAATCCCATTCTTAAAGAGGGAATTCCATGATCTGGGAGAGTTCCTTCAATTAATCCATATGTGGAAGAGATTGCTTCATACAACATTTTATACGGTATGATTCGGTTTTCTAATTCAAGTCTGTGAACCATTTCTTAACCTTCATCCTTATTTCTTTAATAATCTAATTAAATTTTTCTCTTAGGAGAGTGTTTGAACAAATATTCCTATTTTGTCTTTAAAAGTTTTGAGAGAAGTCATTCTAGCATCCCCTGCATCGAATTCTATTAGTAACATAGGGATACCCACTTCATCTTTTAATGCTTCCCTTAAAAGTTGGGGGACAGATCCAAATTGTTTACATGCTATGCTTTGAGTATAAATGAAGCAATCAGCAGAAAATTCTCTTGCAAAATTAACGCAGTAATCAATAAAAGGATCAAAAAATTCGGTAGATTGTCTTACCATCGGGAAACTCATCCCTTTTTTAGCCATTCCATAAAACATTGCACCTAAATCTGATTTAGTATTAATAGGATCTGAAAAATTATAATTAAAAATATCAAATAATACACTTAGACCCAAATTCCTATCTAGCCATTCTAACAAATCAACGGAAAAAAAAGTGATCATATAAGGCCAAATAGAACGAAAGGTTTCTTCTCCTCCATAATGTTCTTTTTTCTTATATCTTTCTTTTGCAATCTCTAACATTTTATTATAAAAAGAGAGGTTTTCAAGGGTTCCCGGTATAAAAATAGTACATCCTGATGACACAGCATTAAACATATTTTCAATAGGGCTTGGATTAGCTTTGATTAAATCAAATATTTCTAATTTAACTTTATTTACTTGATTTTCTATCTCAATGGCTTCTTTTAACTTTTTAAAGTCTGGTTCCTGACCAATAACTTTACCTAGATTAATCAAACCTAACTCAAGTTGTTCTGCATAATATTGAAAACTTTTTTCCTCATGAAGATAAGGTAAGTCCATCAACACAAGAGGAAATTTCTCATTATATTTGAAAAAAGGGTATGACGCAATTGTGCAATCACAGGGAGCTGTAGGACAAATTAGAGCATCGAATTTAAATAGATTATCTAATGTCATCCCCATTGAACCTTTTTGTGAGCTACAAGTGTGAAAGGGGTGACCCCAATTATTCATTAGATCATAATAATTTTCAATACCCCCTTCTAAAAAAGCTGACAGAAAATATGACGTTCCTTCAACACAAACGGGAACGCAATCAAAACATTTTAAATACTCTGCAGGGAGTGAAAAATGATACCCAACCACAGGTAATCCCTCATTAGCTTTCTCAATATATTTACTTATTACAGATTCTATTGCTTTTAAGCCAAATCTTAGTGAAGGAATTCCCTCTTCAGGTAATATGCGTTCTACTAATTCTTTTGTTGTTGATAAAGCATTTAATAACATCTTGTATGGAATTATCTTTTCATTATTGGCAGTTTTATTATTCATAGTATCATCTTTCAGTTAAAATTAATTAAATCATTTCTAAAAAAGCTTCAATACGAGTTTGTAAACGAGATGTGTCTGTTTGATAAAATTCTCTATCCATATTAAGTACAGGAATATTTAACTCTTTTAATTCGTGTGTGAAAAGCATATTGTCACATCCGTGTAGATCACAATTATTTATCCTCTGCAGTATGACACCTTCGATTTTAGCATTTTGAATTTCATTTATTAGAAAATCCAAACGTCTCTCATGATCATCCATCATTCGAGGACAAGAGAGTCTAAAGTATAACCGTCTTGTGATACTTGTTAAAGGATCTTCATTATTCACTATTTTTACATCATCCATATAATTCCTTGTACCAAAGCATAAACAGTCAGAAGCAATAAAAGCACCAGCGTTTTCAATTAATTGGGTGAAGTCTATATTATCCACGACACTTCCTACAAGTAAGACTCGTTTTTTATTATCAAGATTAAGAGTTTCTCTTTCTTTTAATTTGTGGAGAATTCTTTTTAATTCCTTATTGCCAATATCTTTTGGAATAGAAGAATTGGCCATATTAATTTGTAAAGATTCACTACCTGTAAGTTTTGGACTATCACTAATTCTTAAATCGTGGATTTCTCTAAGCAATTTTCTATTTTCATTGTATATTTCAATGGATTCCAATAAATTTTGCTCTGTAATCTCCTCGATTTGATAATTTTTTTCCAATTCTGCTTTCAATTCTTCCACTTCTTTTCTATACCATTCAAATCCTTCATTTGTTATCACATGGGGTAAAGCCAAGTAAAAGCGAGGGACATCTTTCTTAAAATCTTCTCGATTGAAAACTTTAAGATCGAAGAGTTCAAACATTCTGCGACTATGATCACAACTATTACATACGAGAAATCCATCAAGAAAGTCGTATCCCCCCTTTAAAGCTAAATCTAAAGTTGCTCTTACAAAAGAACACGTAAATCTAACCATATAGATATCTCCTAAATCGGTGTCTTTTGTTCCAGTTGCTCTTATCCTAAATGGAAGTAGATTTGCAGCATGGAGTAGTTCCTCTGGGATATATGTACAATAAAATCCTACAACTTTTTTACCATTCTTTTGCCAGTCTTCGATATAAGGATTTTTTATTGAATCTGAAATATCTAAAAACGAATCGCTAAATTGACTCATGATTTTTGCCCTCATTTTCTTTTTTTATACACATCATGTTTTCCAATCATTAGACATCTAACTAATTTAATTGCAGCAATATAGGACCCTTTTATTTTTGCTTTACCAGGAATGATGTATTTTAAGAGTTTCATTAAACCAAATAAATTACTTTTAGAGCGTATAATACTGCTAATAACACGTAGTATTTTATCTTCTTTTACAGCGATAATAATTTTTGCAACAGGGTTATTAGCTTTTTCAGTACGACAATCGAAATTACTTCTCTCTGAAGTTAAAATAAAAGTAATATAACCATCTAAATCTTTTAAGTACATTTCAATTTCTTGTCCTTCTCTTTTCCCAATCTTTTTAAAAGCTTCATCTAAACCAAATAAGTCAACTAACATCTTTGCTAATCTAGCGATGTTTAGTACTTTAGTCTGCCTTACTAAATTTTCTGCTTTCATATTCCTCTCAATATCTTCAACTTGAGTTATTTTATTCACCTTAGAAATTTCAATTCATCATCAATGTAATTATAATTAGATTGACTTGTTAATAAATTTAAAGAATATTTAAGTTTGATTTTAAACATTAAATTTACGCTTCGGGGGATAAAAATGGGTATTTTGAACTAGTTCCTAAGAGTAAAATTTAATAGCATTTCAAATTTACTTATTTTTATGTCTATTTTGTCCAGAAATAGAAATAAAATTAAAATTGGTTAAAGAAAATGGGAAAAACCTTAACAGAAAAAATTTTAGAGCAACATTTAGTAGAAGGTACTTTAGAAAAAGGGATGGATATCGCAATTAAAATCGATCAAACATTAACACAAGATGCAACCGGTACTATGGCATATTTACAATTTGAATCTATGGGAATTCCACGAGTACAAACAGAATTATCGGTAAGTTATGTCGATCATAATACTCTGCAGACAGATTTTAAAAATCCTGACGATCATAGATATCTACAGAGTATAGCTGCTAAGTATGGATTATATTTTTCTCGCCCAGGTAACGGGATTTGTCATCAAGTCCATTTAGAACGATTTGCACGGCCTGGTAAAACTCTACTCGGTTCAGACAGCCACACACCCACTGGAGGTGGTGTGGGAATGATAGCAATAGGAGCTGGTGGTCTTGATGTCGCAGCAGCGATGGCAGGAGAAGCATTTTATTTGAAAATGCCGAAAGTTGTAAATATTTATCTCACGGGAGAACTTCCTGATTTTGTTTCGGCAAAAGATGTAATTTTGGAAGTCTTAAGAAGATTAGGAGTGAAAGGGGGAGTAAATAAGGTATTAGAATATACTGGTCCTGGAATTAAAACTCTAACAGTACCGGAGAGAGGAACTATTACCAATATGGGTACCGAGACAGGAGCAACAACTTCAATTTTTCCTTCTGATGAAGTTACTAAAGAATTTTTAAAGGCTCAAGAAAGAGAGGAACAATGGATTCCTTTAGAAGCTGATAAAGATGCGAAATATGATGAAAAAATTGAGATAAATTTGAATGAGCTTGAACCGTTAGTAGCTGCACCTCATTCACCAGGAAGCGTTAAAACAGTTAAAGAAGTTGAAGGACTAAACGTTGATCAAGTTTGTATCGGATCCTGCACAAATAGTTCTTTGAGAGATCTAAAGATAGCAGCTTATATCTTAAAAGATAAAACAATTAATGAGAATACAGTTTTAACAATTTCACCTGGTTCACGTCAAGTGGTGGATCATATGATTCGTTCTGGAGAAATGTCATATTTAGTAGAAGCGGGAGCAAGGATATTAGAAAATGCATGTGGCCCATGTATTGGAATGGGCCTCGCACCTAAAAGTGATGCTGTTTCATTGAGAACATTTAATAGGAATTTTTTAGGTAGATCAGGAACTAAAAGCGCTCAAGTTTATCTTGTAAGCCCTGAGACGGCTGCTATATCTGCGATTGAAGGAAAAATTACTAACCCGCGTAAATTAGGAAAATTACCAAAACTTGATATGCCTAAGAAATTTTTGGTTCATGATAATATGATTATTCAACCATTACCTTTTGAGCAAGCTAAAAAAGTCGAGATTGTACGAGGTCCAAATATTAAACCATTGCCTGAATTTAATCCTATTCAAGATAAATTGGAAGGAGAAGTTCTGCTTAAAGTAGAGAATGATATAACAACTGATGCTATAATGCCCGCTGGAGCAGAAATATTACCATTAAGAAGTAATATTCCAGAAATCAGTAAATATGTATTTAATTTAGTCGATGAGAAATTTCATGATAGATCCTTAGAAAAGGGCGGTGGCTTTATTGTTGGGGGTGAGAATTATGGCCAAGGGTCTAGTCGAGAGCATGCAGCTATTGCACCAAAATATTTAGGAGTAAAGGCAGTGATCGTTAAAAGTTTTGCAAGGATTCATTTAGCTAATCTAGTAAATTTTGGAATTGTTCCTTTAACTTTTGTCAATAAGGAAGATTATGATAAGATTGAACAGGGCGATAAATTCGAGATAGATCTAAAAACAATAGATACTGGAAAAGTTATGCTTATGAACCGAATTAAGAACTTAGAAATTCCTCTAACTCATTCCCTTAGTGAAAAAGAAATTGAAGAATTAAGAGCTGGAGGGAAATTAACACTAATTAAACGAAAACACTCAAAATAAGGAGTAATAATACCTTTTTTTTCTATATTTAAGACTAATCCTGCAAAAAGCAATAATTCTATATTTTAATCAGGATTATGGGTACTTAATGAGAGATGTCAGATTCAAGCTTGATCCTAAAATACGATTCTCTTCGAGGGTAAACAATTATATAAGATATAGACCAAGATACCCTTCAGACATCATTAATTTTCTAAAAGAGAAGCATATTTTAACAGATGGATCTATTATTGCAGATATAGGGTCAGGTACTGGTATTTTAAGCGAAATTTTTTTAAAAAATGGAAATGTAGTGTATGGAATTGAACCTAATGCCGATATGAGGAAAGCAGCTGAAGAGTCCTTAACTAAACATTCTAATTTTATTAGCCTAGATGGTTCTGCTGAAAAGACTGGCTTAGATAAGGAGAGAATTGACTTAATTACTGTTGGACAAGCATTTCATTGGTTTGATATTGATAAAACTAAAAAAGAATTTAGAAGAATATTAAAACCCGATGGTTATGTTATTTTAGTATGGAATAATCGTAGAAAAAATGGAAAAAACTTTTCACAGGAATATGAGAAACTCCTTTTAAAATATGGGAAGGATTATAAAGAAGTTAGAAAACAACAAGGGGCAGTTGATAAATTTTTTAATTATGAAAAAAAGATATTTTATAATTATCAAGAACTTAATTTTGAAGGTTTTAAAGGAAGATTTTTATCAGCATCATATATCCCCTTGGAAGATGAACCTATCTTCGAAACTATGATATCTGAATTAGAAAGAGTCTTTAAAAAATATGAAAAAGACAATATAATAAGATTAGAATACGATACCGAATTGTATTATGGGCGTTTAAATACGTGAAAATCTTAACAAAAATAAGAAGAGTTTTTATTTTATTTCTGTTTTAATGATTTTTCTTAATACGGTATGAAGGATCCCTCCATTTTTATAATATTCAATATCAATTGGACTATCTAACCTAGCGATAACCTGAAAAGATTGTTCTTTATCATTTTTCGATCTAACTTTTACATTTAATTCCGAAAGGGGTCTAATATTGCTTAAACCTGTAATATCATAGGTCTCATCACCTTTTAACCCCAAGTTTTCCGCATTTTCACCATTCTTAAATTGGAGGGGTAATACTCCCATTCCAACAAGATTGCTTCTATGAATTCTCTCAAAGGATTCAGCGATAACTGCTTTAACTCCTTGAAGTTGTGTTCCTTTGGCAGCCCAATCACGTGAACTACCCATACCATAATCTTTTCCAGCAATGATAATTAAGGGAGTAACTGATTCAGCATACTTCATAGCCGCATCATAAATTGGCATTAGGTCGCCTGTAGGATGATAGATTGTCCAACCACCTTCTTTTTGTACCAGTTTGTTTCTTATTCTAATATTCCCAAAGGTTCCACGCATCATTATTTCGTGATTGCCCCTTCTCGAACCAAATGAGTTGAAATCCTTTATATTAACTCCTTGAGATATTAAATATTTTCCTGCTGGCATATCTTCAGGTATAGCTCCCGCAGGTGAAATATGATCTGTAGTTATGCTTTCACCTAATAAAGCTAGAATTTTTGAATTAACAATATCCTTTAAGGGAGGGGGATCTAGTGGGAAGTTTTGAAAGAAAGGTGGTTCTCTGATATAGGTCGATTTTTCTTCCCATTTATAAACATCCTCTTTCGGGGGATTCAAATCATTCCATAAATTCCAACCTTTGAAAATTTCCCCGTATTCTTTAATAAATAACTCTGGATTTACAGTATTTAAGTATATTTCTTGACATTTTCCAGCAGAAGGCCATATATCTTTTAGATAAACAGGATTTCCATCAGAGCCAATACCTAAAGGTTCCGTTTCTAGGTCGATAGCAATAGTACCTGCAATTGCATACGCAACAACTAGAGAGGGAGATGCAAGATAATTTGCTTTTGTATATGGATTAATTCTGCCTTCAAAATTCCTATTCCCACTAAGTACTCCTGCTACCACCAATCCTTTATCTTTAATTTGTTGAATAATATCTTCAGCTA
>Ga0209427_10006011_pt1 | contig 13889 bp, 15 predicted proteins | sample DeeMarSWOR136_30_FD_187465 | JGI IMG/M metagenome (GOLD analysis project Ga0209427, IMG submission 187465) | Marine sediment microbial communities from White Oak River estuary, North Carolina - WOR-1-36_30 (SPAdes) (version 2) | ecosystem: Environmental > Aquatic > Marine > Intertidal zone >... | reverse complement strand
CACGGTTTAGCCCAAAAACCTGAGGAGACTGTTCCAGATGCTTTTCAACCTGCTGTCCTTAAACCAACCCAAGCCCCAGGAATGCTCTTGGCAAACGCCACCAAGCGCTCCTTTGTTACTTCTGGATGAGTTATGTCGAATGAATTCATAAATGTATTTTAATATATCTGATGTTTAAATGTAACAATATTTATTGCGTTAATATCAGTAACATTTTGTAGCTACAAGGAGTATTCCAATTATGAAAGAACATCGGGTTGTCGTAACAGGATTAGGCGTTGTAACCCCGATAGGTTTGGGACATGAAGAGTTTTGGGAAGGATTGATGGAAGGACGAAACGGCGTATCCAGGATTACTCATTTCGATCCGACTGATTTTCGTTCCCATATGGCGGCAGAAGTAAATAACTTTAATGCTGAGGATTGGATCGATGAGAAATCTGTAGGGCGAATGGATAGGTTCGTCCATTTTGCCTTGGCCTCGTCTTTAATGGCGCTCAAGGATGCCGGTTTAAATACTTATCCTTTTGATGGAAACAGAGCAGGAGTCATAATAGGTTCCGGTATAGGAGGGGCACTTACGATACAGAAGGGATATTTTAACCTTCACGAGAAAGGGCCAAAGTCTTTAAGCCCTTTTTTTGTGTCCAAGTCACTCATAAACATGGCAGCTTGTATGGTTTCTATCACCCATGGGTTGAGAGGGCCTCTTTCTGCTCCTTGTGTAGCTTGTTCCACGGGGGCAAATGCAATAGGTGATGCTTTCCGAATTCTTGAGAGGGGTGATGCAGATATCATGCTGGCGGGAGGTACCGAGGCGAGTGTGAATCCTTTGCCTTTCGGCGGGTTTTGCGCGGCGCGATCGATGTCGAAGAGGAATGATTGTGTTGAAAAGGCGAGTAGGCCTTTTGATAAGAACCGTGACGGCTTTGTAATGGGGGAAGGATCTGGCATCGTTGTTTTGGAACGGCTTGAACATGCTCTGGGTCGGAATGCTCAAATCTATGCCGAGATTGTAGGCTACGGCAATACTGCTGACGCATTTCATTTAACCGCTCCAGAACCAGGGGGTGATGGAATGGTTAGGGCTATGAAAGCAGCGCTCAGAGACGCAAATATCGATCCACGAGAAGTGGGATATATTAACGCGCATGGTACCTCAACCGTCCTGAATGATAAGATAGAAAGTGCAGCCGTTATTAAGGTTTTTGGTGCCCACGGGAAGCATCTTAAGATCAGTTCCATTAAGTCGATGATAGGTCATCTTTTAGCTGCTGCTGGAGCTGTGGAATTCGTGGCCACTGTGATGAGTATCCACACTGGCAAATTACCCCCCACGATTAACTATGAGGAACCCGATCCGGAATGTCCTCTAGATTACGTAACCAATGGAGTCGAGTCGATCGCCCTCGAGGTAGCTCTGAATAATTCTTTTGGCTTCGGTGGAGGTAATGCCTGTCTTGTAGTGAGAAGATACAGTAGTTAAAAATGAAAATCCCTAAACTTCAAATTGGAAATATCACCGCAGATATACCTATTGTACAGGGAGGTATGGGTGTGAGGATTTCTCTTTCATCGCTTGCTTCGGCTGTAGCTGAAGAAGGTGGAATAGGCACTATTTCGAGCATAGGCCTGGGAGACATAGAGCTCTCAAAGCATGAGTATGAAAGGATGTCTCGGGAAGCTCTGGAGAAGGAGATACGCAAAGCAAGAAGTATAACGAATGGTCATATCGCGGTCAACTTCATGGGAGTGCTCAGCAATGTTGACGATTTGATCATAACCGCCGTGAAGGAAGGAATCAAGATAATTGTATACGGTGCCGGACTACCTGTTAGGCTACCCGGCTTGGTCAAAGACAATTCTGTAAATCTCATTCCTATTGTTAGTTCTGCACGAGTAGCTGAATTGATTCTCCGAGCCTGGCATAAACGTTACGAAAGGACTGCCGATGCTATAATCCTCGAAGGGCCGTTGGCAGGAGGACACCTTGGTTTCTCAGAAGAGCAGCTCACCCAACCAGAAAAATTTTCCCTTGAAAATCTCTTGCCGGAGATTTTAGAAACGGTAAAAGCTAATGAAGATAAATACGGGAAAAAAATTCCTGTTATCGCTGGTGGGGGTATCTTCAACGGAAAAGATATAGCAAGAATGTTGTCCCTTGGTGCGTCAGGAGTCCAAATGGCTACACGTTTCGTCTGCACTGAGGAGTGCGATGTTTCCCAGGAATTCAAGCAGGCCTATCTTGATGTTAAGGAAGAGGATATCGTTATCATTAAGAGTCCTGTCAACATGCCTGGAAGGGCCATTAAGAATAGATTTTTACAGGACCTGGAAAGAAAGGGGAAACTTAAGATCAGCTGTCCATACAGATGTCTTTCGGTCTGTAAAGTTAGTGAAGCGAGGTACTGCATTGCGCAAGCTCTCTTAAACTCTTACTTCGGTGATGTAGATAACGGTCTCATCTTCTGTGGACAGAATGCTTACCGTTGCGATGAGATAGTAACGGTAAAAGAACTCATCAAAGATCTTCTCGCCGAACTCGAGGCGGCTTAGGTTCTCGTCCTCTGGAAGGACGCTGACCCGGGTCTTGCTGAGGGGGGAGGATGCGCGGAAGAGGCTGACTGGGTTGAGATAATTGCATTGAGGCCGCAGCTTTGTATTGGCCGTTTACTGAAGCTTGGAATGAAAAAGTTGACATAATAAGATTTTGACGGCACTTCCTCAGTACATTGGGGACAGGCCCTATTTTCTCTTTTTGTTCTCCCTATTTCAGCGCTTGACCCTGTCATTTTGCGTGGGCTATATTTATCCCAGAATGTCAGTTTGTGGAAACGGCAGAAGACTGTGAGGGATTCGTGGCCACCACAAAAGCCAAATGGCAACCTCAAATTATTTTATGAATTGAACCAATTTCTTTATTCTCTGCGGCTCTTTTAAAAAGTAACATCGCAGGTTACCCTCTTGACGATAATCAACAATCCCTGAAAAACGCAATATGTTTAGATGTTGGGAGATATTTGGCTGGCTTACATCTACAAGTTCATGAATATCGCTAACGCACTTTTCTTCTTCAAGCAATTTTTCCACAATGAGAAGCCGGGTGGGATGAGCTAAGGCTTTGAAAAGCTGTGCTCCTTGTTTATAGTCTATTTTGAATGTCATTTAAATATAAGTGATTAATTATATAAATATATTAAAAGCCACATATACCACAAATGAAAAAATTTTTTCAAGAAAAATAAAAAAAATGAACAAAAGAAAGAGGAACGACAAAAGGAATAATCAACTAAAATACATCAATCATCCTCGCCAAGACTGCTTTACCTCTGTAATCGGGTAAAAGTATAGGCGCCTTTCTTTCATGCTTTATTCCGGCTTTTTTAAGCATATTGACATATTCTTTTACATGCTCTAACGATAAATTTCCATTTCTCTTTGCTTTTTTCACATATTCTGCAGCATGGATTCCAGCTCTCCTCCCAAAGACCATGCAATCGAGGGTAGAATTACCCATAAGCCTGTTTTTTCCGTGGACTCCACCAGATATTTCACCCGCCACAAAGAGTCCTTCGACACTTGTTTTTCCTTCAGGATCGGTTTCTACTCCTCCGTTTTGATAATGAAGTGTAGGAAAGACGAGAACCGGGTCTTTTCTCATGTCGATATCAAATCTTTCAAACATTCTTTTCATTCCAGGAAAAGCCTTATCGATAGTTCCTTCTCCGTTTTTTACTTCAATAAGGGGGGTATCGAGCCAAATGCCTTTCATACCTGTAGGAGTGAGAATTCCTTTATTTCTTACGTAACACTCTCTTATAAATGAAGCCGCTTCGACATCTCTTGGCTCGAGAGGAAAAACAAATGCTTCTCCGTCCTTATTGACAGGTTGAGCTCCCATACTTCTGAGTTTTTCGGTCAGGAGAAGACCGACTATCTGAGGCGGGAATGCAGCTCCAGTAGGATGATATTGAACTGTATCTGTATCCCTCAGTTTAGCCCCGGCCCTGTAGGCCAGGACGACGCCATCGCAGGTCGCTCCATAATGATTGGTCGTGGGGAAACCTCTTATATGCAGCCTTCCGAATCCACCTGTTGCTAAAATAGTGGCTTTCGCTTTGGCAATTTCATATTCGCTCGTTTCAAGATTACACAGAACTGCTCCTGTAACTTTTCCTTCATCACCAGTGAGTAACTCAATAGCAGGATAATATTCTAAAGATGGAATTTTTCTGTTTCTGAATTCGTCCCTTATGACTCTAAATTCCTCAAGCCCTGTATAATCACGACAGGCATGCATTCTCTTCCTACTCGTACCGCCTCCCCACTTCTCTGCAAATTCTTCACCTTCCTCTCTATCAATCATGGCGCCTAAATCTAAAAGCCAATGCATGATATAGGGCGCATCCTCTACCAAAGCTTTGAGAACATCCGGTTTATTGGCAAAATGTCCGCCACCCATGGCATCTAAGTAATGGATGAGAGGTGAATCGTTTGGACGATCGGCGGCTTGGGTTCCTCCCTCAGCCATTATGGAATTGGCATCACCATGCCTGAGTTTGTTGGCGAGAAGAATTTTTTCAGCAGGGACCCCTTGATTATTCGCCCAGATGGCCGCAGATGTTCCAGCCAGTCCACCACCGATTATCAGAATATCTGCATCATAATCCACTGCAGAAAGATCAATTTCTTTATCTTCAACGAGAGGATAAGCCTCAAGAAGGTCTACAACCTCGTTAGGACCTATATCGCCTTTATTCTGACCTATGGATATTCTTCTCTTACCTCCTGGGGCAAAATCAGGATGAATCTTGAGCACGTCTTCCTTTTCCTCCTTGCTCATGGCCGGAGGTGTGTAGTCCTTTCTCTTCATCCTTGTCGTATTCACTGTATTTATCAAATCGCGCATATATTCTGGATAGCCTCTGATATATTTTATTTCAGACATTTCTTTCCTCCTTTATTAATCTGGTTCCCTTTCTCTTTCAGCATACATTTTTTCTAGTTCTTTGGTAGTGGCCTTAAGCAGCTTATCCCATCCATCTTTATATCTGCCGTTTTCTATCTCTTTTAACCGAGTTTTTAAATATTCGGGTTCTTGGCATCCGTACCGCCCAAACATTCTTCTAGCCAGCTGAGCTATATGATATTGCACAAGTTCTGCGGGGCATCTTACAGCACAAAGCCCGCACTGGATACAGTCAAAAGATTCTTGGGCAACGGCCTTGAAATCGCCCTTGATGGCATCTTGAATGTAATCCATGACTTCAAGATCTTGTGGGCATGATTTGGTACAGGTGTTGCAGGATAGGCAACGGGCGAGTTCTGGATAATATTTAAACAGCGTATTAACACTATAGGTTTCTTGATTAAGGTCATAGATCGCTTTATCTGCAGGGGCAAAAGGGATCTGAACTAAGAACATCCCATCTTCAACTCTCGTTTGACAGGCCATTACGGAATGAATCTTATAGTCTCCTGCTTTTCTGTATATTGTGGCACAGGCACCACAAAATCCAGCCCTGCATCCGGCAGACCTAATAAACCGGTATCCTGCAAACTCCATGGCCTGCATGATTGTCAGTCCATCTGGAACTTTGTATGCTTTTCCCATGACATGAATTGTCACCCAATACTTAATATCTTTTTCATCTATGCCAGTGGTCACAGACTTATTTGACTCGGCGATTCTATCCATGATGCTCTTTTTTTCTTTCATGTATTCCTCCAATTCATATCTAAGGGAGGGCCCTTTTCAAGTTATTTAAGAGCCTTAATTAATACTTTTATTTTCTTCGGGTCTTTCAAAAAGTAATACCGCAAACTCCCCTCTTGACGGAAATCAACGATTCCTGAAAAACGCAGTATGTTCAGGTGTTGAGAAATATTGGGTTGGCTGACATTTAAGAATTTTTGAATATCATTGACGCATTTTTCTTCTTCAAGCAACTTTTCCACGATAAGAAGACGTGCGGGAGAAGCTAAGGCTTTAAAAAGCTGGGTCCCTTGTTTATTGATAAATGGCATTTAAATATAAGATAATAATTATATACGTATATTTAGAACAATTTATATCATGAATAAAAAATTTTTTCAATAAAAAAATCTGGTTATGGGTGATAATAAATTTGTTTTGCACATTTATCTTCTTAGAACTGCCTATTCCAACCTGCCCGACTGTAACCTTTTGACTTTTCTCTGAATATATAAATAGCTCGGAGGGAGCATTTCAAACAAAATTTACTTCATCTTGACGATGTAACATCTTCTGATATACGTTGAGATGTCGAGAATGAGAAAGGAGCGAGATATGAAAATAAGTACTGTGGAACAGATGAGAGACCTGGACAAAAGGGCCATTGAAAATTTTGGTATCACTCAAGAATTTCTGATGGAGAATGCCGGGGAGGCGGTTTACTTTGTCATCCTACAGGAGTATGGAATCAAGAATAAAAAATTTGCCGTTTTCTGCGGTATAGGTAACAACGGAGGAGACGGATTGGTGGTGGCAAGAAAAATCCATTCAACAGGCGGGGAGGTGCGGATTTTTCTACTGGGAGATGAGAAGAAATTTAAAGGTTCAGCAAAAAAAACCTGGATATTGTCTCCAGACTTCCCATCAAAATCACACCTGTTAAGTCAATAAAACCTATAAAAAATGAAGTTTTGCAATGCGATGCCATAGTGGATGCCCTTTTTGGAACAGGGCTGACTCGTGTTGTCGATGGCACGTATAGAGAGGTCATCCATCTGATCAACCAGAGCAAAAAGCCAGTCTTCAGCATAGATATTCCCTCAGGAATCAGCGGAAATTCCGGACAGATCATGGGAGAAGCCGTGAAATCGGATTACACCGTTACCTTTGGACTTCCCAAGAGAGGGAATATGCTTTATCCAGGCTTTGAGCACTGCGGGAAGCTGTATGTGACTCACATCTCTTTCCCTCCTAGCCTCTACAACAACGATTCTCTTAAAGTCGAGATGAACCAGCCCGTCGAGCTTCCTGGAAGAGATAAGAAGAGACATAAGGGAACCTTCGGGGACGTCCTTTTCATAGCCGGGGCGTCGAGTTATCTTGGGGCCCCTTATTTTTCCGCTTTATCTTTTTTAAAAGCCGGAGGAGGATATTCCCGTTTAGCATCGCCTTCATCCATTACTCCCTTCGTAGCGAACAAAGGCAGCGAAATCGTTTTCATTCCTCAAGAAGAGACTCTATCTGTAAGCATCGCTCTGAAAAATAAACAGAGACTTCTGGAAATTTCAGAACAAGTGGATATGGTGGTCATGGGACCAGGATTATCTCTGAATGAGGAAACTCAAGAATTAGTAAGACAGTTGACTCCGGACATCAGGAAACCTCTTCTCATTGACGGTGACGGGATAACGGCCATTTCCGAAGACATAAAATTGATTAAAGAGCAACAAAATCCAACCATCCTGACTCCTCATCCGGCAGAAATGGCCAGAATAGCCCAAATATCCACAAACGATGTTTTGGCAAATGGAATTTCTTTAGTGCAAAAAAAGGCCAAAAGCCTGAACGCTTATATTGTTCTCAAAGGAGCCCACTCTTTAATTGGATATCCGGATAAGAAAGTTTTCGTCAATATGAGTGGCAACTCAGGAATGGCGACAGCGGGCTCAGGCGATGTTCTTACAGGGACCATTGCGCCTATGTATGGCCTAGGTCTGTGTCTGGAGGATGCAGTAAGGACGGGTGTTTTTCTCCACGGCTTTTCAGGAGATTTGGCAGCAGCGGAGAAGGGGGAAGATGGGATCACCGCCCAGGATATTCTGGACTATCTTCCCTTTGCATTAAAACAGTACAGAGAAGAATATGATGAAGTTGTGTGGCATTTTTACAAAAGCCTTTATATTGTTTAGGTGTGAACATGAAAGCTTGGATCTTAGAAAAGCAAACAAACATAGAAAACAGACCCTTAAAACTGGCAAATGTGCCATCACCTTGTCCGGCTAATCAAGAGATAAGAGTCAAAGTTCAAGCTTGCGGCATATGCAGGACGGATATCCATATTGCTGAAGGAGATCTTCCTTTAAAAAAATCTCCTTTGATTTTGGGGCATGAAATAGCCGGAGTGGTTGAAAAGACAGGAGAAGGAGTAAGAAATTTTAGCCCTGGAGATCCGGTTGGTATTTCCTGGTTACACAGAACTTGCGGGAAGTGCAAATACTGCCTTAGGGGAAAGGAGAGTTACTGTCCGGATTTTCAGTGCACGGGTTGGGATGCAGATGGCGGTTTTGCTGAGTATGTCACCATCAAAGAGGATTTTGCCCTTTCCCTGAAGGAAATCAACATGGAGCCCGTGGATGTGGCCCCGCTCATGTGTCCCGGGATTGCAGGATACTGTGCTCTCAAACTGACAGAAGCAGAGAGAGGAGATAAGCTGGGACTCTTTGGTTTCGGTCCAACGGCCTATTATGTCTTAAAGGCTGCAAATAATCTCGGCATTGAAGTTTATGTCAGCACAAGATCTTCAATCCATAAAGAAGAGGCGAGAAGAAACGGGGCTGTTTGGGTGGGGAATGTCATAGAAGAAAACTTGCCCCATAGTCTTGATTCAGCTATTCTCTTTCCCCCCGCAGGTGGCCTGGTAGAGCCTGCCCTAACCCATGTGGAAAAGGGGGGAATCCTGGTGCTTGCGCCGGTAAGTATGTCCGTTATCGAGATAAAGGACTATTCAGAGAACCTGTGGGGTAGGGATATAAGGACTTTATACAACGTGAAAAAAGCTGAAGCAGAAGAATTTCTGAAAATTGCGGCCCAGACCGACATGAAAATGGGCAGGCGAATTTTTCCGATTGAGAAACTTCAAGAGGCGATGATTCAGGTGAAAAAAGGAAAAATAAAAGAACCCAATGCAGTCATAAGAATTTCTCAATGAACATGCTATTCTAAAATCTCGAGGATCTTTCCTTCAGCTAGAGAGGCTATAATCATCCATATCAATAATAAAACGGCAAATACTGTTCCGAAGTAATAGATTAATAAAGGCAGTAGAGGAATCTTAATGGCTCTGTTGTACAGGAAGACTCCCAAAAGACCTGTCCTCATTCCTTTCTGACGAAATTCTTTTAATACAGGATACCAGATATAAATAGGCCCATGACTTAGTATCCCCGCAATTGCAGCAATGAACCATCCTTTAATACCAGACTCCTTTCCTAAATATCTGGAGACCGATTTGGGTTTTAAAAAAAAATTGGATATACCCATAAAAAGGATAACCACTATGAACACAGGAATTAAATTCACCAGAATGTTTCCGCTGACTTTAAGGGACCTGTACACATTTTCACGGCTGAGGATAAAAAGAATACAATAAGTAACGATGACAAGAGCTAAAAAAATGAAACCAGGCCACCTTCTTTTTCCTTTTTTTTCTCTGCTGCTTTTTTTCATGGAATCATCCTCAACATCATAACGGTCCCTATCGCAACGGCTATAGACAAAATAAAGCTCAGAAGATTTCTGGAAAAAGCAAATCGTTTTCCAAGGATAGCTGCTTCGGCAGGGAACTGAACCACTCCTACCGTAACCCAGGCCACAATAAATGCTGTGACAGCAAAAAGACTGATTCCCTCCTTTAATAGTTCCCCTCCTATGATATAGCTGGTAACAGCGTTGCCCGCTGAGACACTCCCGAAAACCGAACCCAGCAGTGTGTCTACGAATATCTCTCCTCTAAATATGGAGGAAATGAGTTGGGGAGAAACATATGTTCGTAGTAATCCCAAGAGAAGAATTATTCCAAGAAAAATGGGAAATGCGCTTCCAAAATTTTTAAAAGCCTCGTAAATGGAAATAAAAATATTTCTTCGTTTTTCTTTCTTTTTGTTTTTTCCTATGTTCATCTTTCTACATTCACTTTAAAAATTAAATTTTCTCTTAAATTATTCATTCTAATTGTTTTCCAATCTTCTCCTCCAGGGCATCCTGTGGCATGGCTCCGATGATAGTGTCGACAGTCTGCCCATTTTTAAATACAAGCAGGGTGGGAATAGACATGATGCTAAAGCGTTCGGCGATTTCTTTGTTTTGGTCTATGTTCAATTTTGCAAATGCTATTTTCCCTTTGTATTTCTTAGCTAAATTTTCAATAATCGGATGAACCATAAGACAAGGAGCACACCATTCTGCCCAACAATCAATCACCAGAAAGGAGTATTTCTTGACTGCCTCATCAAAGTTAGACGTGGTTAAAATCACAGGAAAATCAGGATTATCTACAAGCATCTTTTTTTTCTTCTCCTCTTCTTCCATTTGAGCCAGAATAGCCTCTTTATTTGATGAACCATGAAGAATAAGTTGATAGACCAGCTTTTCTTCCGAAATAAGACCAGATATTGAGGAGTCTTGATTTTCATTGATTAAAACATACGGCAATGCAGGTATGTTTGAAATTTTCGCCTTTTTTATGGCCTCTTCTACCTCTACAGCTCGGCTTATTATTCTCCCAGGTCGTTCAATGGCTGTTCGATGGCTCAGAAGAACGGCCTGGCTGGATGCAGGAGAGTCTAAGCTGAAATAAGTCTCTATCAGCAGATTGTTATCTATGCTTTTTAATTTTTCTCTTAAAGAATAATCTAGCCCACTTTTCCTTTGAGAGACAAGAGATATAGTCTCAATAAATGTACTTGCTATCTGACCAGCAGGGACTCCCCAGTATTGAATGGAAAATCCGTTATTATTACCGATTATGATGGTAGGAGAGAAGGACAAATCTAATTCTTTTGCAATTTCATCTCCAAGCCTTAAATATTCTGCTTTTATTTTATTATTTATTTGAGAGAGCTCTCTTACCAGTTCTTTACTAAATTGAGCATACTCAGGATTCTCACCTCCAATAATGATGTCCCGAGTGAAAACTTTTACCTCCACATCATCCTCTAATTCCTGACTATATTTTCTCTTTAATAGTTCTTCTGTTTGGGGATCAATTAACATCTTAAATTATCTCCTTTCATGTTTTAACCTGAATTATTCATAAAAAATGCCTATACCTTCAGCAATTACAGCAATATCAGGATGTTATCCTGATATTGCTGTAAATATTTTCATTATTTTGCTAAGGTATATTTTTAATATGAATCGGCATTTTTTACCTTTCAGGCTGATTATGGATATCCATTTCTTTAAATCTTCCTATTTATTCCCGCTTTAACAAGTAGATTGTCCAAAGAGATGGCGTTTAAATCCAGTCCAAGGTCATTTTTCAGGTCCCCACCTAAAGCCATGCCAAGAAGTTGAGGATAGAGAAGAACTGGAATATTATAGTGTTTCTTAAACTGCTCATTTATCACATTTTGTTGATCGTGATACATAAGATAACAAGTTTGGCATTGAACAACCAGGCTGTCTATTCTTTTGTTTGTTAAATTATCAAGCTTTTTTTGTACCAGAAAGAAAGCGACATCCTTGGAAACGGGGAAGCTCTTCCCTCCACAGCATAGATTGAGCGTTTCATACGGAACAGGAAAAGCACCTGTGGCAGAAATGAGTTGATGAAGGGTCTTGGGGTTGTCTGGATCATCCCATCCTCCAAACGCAGACTCTGGCTTTAAATAGTGGCAGCCATAATGAGGAGCGACTCGAAGTTGGGATAAATCACTTTTTATTTTTCTTTTTATTTTATCAATGCCCACATCCTCGTATAAAACTCTTGATATATGTTTAACTTGAGTTTTTCCGGTGTATTCGAGGCCAATGGTCTGCAATTTTCTGTTCATTCTATCTCTTGTTTCCTGATCCTTTAACCTCTCCACCGCCTCTGCTAAGGCTCCTGTGCATGCCGCACAGAGCGTGAGAATATCCAGCCCTCTTTCTTCGGCATAAGCTAAATTCATGGCCGCTAACAGTAATCCGGCCTCTTGACTTAAATTGACCTGATTGATTCCACAGCAGACGAAATCATCCATATCTACTAACTCGATTCCGAGATGCTGACAGACCCACCGAGAAGAAAGCTCGTATTGAATCACCTGGGTGGGAGTCGTGCACCCTAGAAATAAAGCATATCTACTCATTCAACTCTTTTTCTTTGCTTTAATTTTATCAAGTCCTGCTAACTTAATTAATCTTTTGGCCTTATTACCGTTGCTTTTTAAAGCCGGAAGAAAAAGGGATTTCCTCTTCTTTGTCAAAGCTTCGTCAACGGAAAATATGAGACCTGTTTGCATAATCTGGCGAGTCTGTTCAACCCACGGAGAAGCGGCATAACCTTTTTTTGCTGCCATGTTTTTCAACACATTTAATACATTAAAAAATTTGACATTCTGGGGACACCGCTGCTCGCAATTATGGCATGTCGTACAATACCAAATAAAAGGGCTGCTCAATACGTCCTGTTTCATTCCCAGTTTCACCATCTTAGCCAACTTTTTGGGACTGTATTCAGGAAAAACTTCACTAATAGGACATCCGGCTGAACATGTTCCACAAGAAAAACAAGCATTGAGACCAGCAGCATCTTTGTGTCTCATGACTTCCGACCTAAATTTTAAGTCAAGATTTGACACTCGAATTGGGTCTTTTTTCTTACGATCCTGATCCATTTTGTTATCTATCCATCTCCTCCAAAATCGCTTTCTTCAATTCTTCCTTGTGGGGGACTCCCATAAATTTAAGGACCCCGTTGATAGCTACTGCAGGGATTGACATTATGCCGTATTGAGCTGCTCTTGTTGCATCCACAGTAATATCTACTTCTTCTATGATTAACTTCCCTTCGAATTCAACGGATAATTCTTCAAGCATCTCTCTAACGGCCGGACATCCTACACAACCTGGAGACACGAATTCTTCTACATAAACTTCTTCCATGATTTATGAGCCTCCTTCATTGAGTTTTCTTGCTTTTACCATAAATTCGGGAAGCTTTATCTTCGCCTTCCTTAGCTCACCATCCGCAAAGGAGGCGGCTGCCCTGGCCTGGATGATCGAATCAGGAATGTCTTTAGGGCCCTGGGCCGCGCCGCATATATAAATTCCACGGACATTTGTCTCCACAGGACGAAGCTTAGGATGCATTTCTTTAAAAAAGCCATTCTCATCCCGTTCGATCCGAAGAATCTGCGAAAGCTGCCCAGTTCCTGAAGAGGGGATGGTGGCGCAGGACAGGACAACTAAGTCTGCATCTATTTCTAAGAGACGTCCGATATCAGGATCTTCCACTTTCAAAATAAGGTTTTTCGTCTCTGTCTCTTCGATGATCTCGCTGGGTCTTCCGCGGATAAAATGGATGCCCAGCTCTCTGGTCCGGCTGTAATACTCTTCAAAACCTTTACCCGTAGTCCTCATATCTATATAACAGATATAGATTTCAGCCTCAGGCACGACCATCTCCTTGATCAGCTGGGCGTGTTTCAAAGCATACATGCAGCAGATATTGGAACAATAGTTATTTGTGCTTTTGTCCCGAGAACCCACACATTGAATCATAACAACGTTTTTTGGCTCTCTGCCGTCAGTTGGTCTCAGAAGTTCACCTTTTGTAGGGCCATCAATGTCTAAAAGTCGAGCGAGTTGAAATTGAGTAATCACATTGCCGTATCTTCCGTATCCATATTCACTCTTTTCTGTAGGGTCATACTCATCAAAACCTGTAGCCACGATTATCGCTCCTGCTTTCAAGTGCATTGTTCTGGTCTGCTGCTCAAAATCTATAGCCTCAGCAGGGCAGACTTCCTCACAGAGACGACAGGCCCCTTTCCTGAAGTACAGACAATTTTCGGCATCGATAACAGCCTTTTTGGGGATGGCTTGATCGTAAGGGATATAGATGGCTTTACGCTTACCCAATCCTGCTGAATATTCACTATCGATGACCAGACGAGGACACTTTTCTATGCACTCTCCGCAGCCCGTACAT
>Ga0209427_10006010_pt1 | contig 13890 bp, 8 predicted proteins | sample DeeMarSWOR136_30_FD_187465 | JGI IMG/M metagenome (GOLD analysis project Ga0209427, IMG submission 187465) | Marine sediment microbial communities from White Oak River estuary, North Carolina - WOR-1-36_30 (SPAdes) (version 2) | ecosystem: Environmental > Aquatic > Marine > Intertidal zone >... | reverse complement strand
TTTGCTATTTCTCTGGAAAATGCGAATGCTAACAGTCGGCTCTTCTTGGAAACAGCCGGAATCAAAGAGAATGACATAAAATCATTGTGGGCGCTTACACCACCTCAACTCCTTGAGATAGAAAAGAAAATGATAGCCAGTCGGCTTGGCAAAGGCAAGAATCCTGAAGTAACTGTTTCTGCTCCTGTAATAGATAAAGAGATTATCCCCGATGATAGCAACAAATTAGCAAAGCAGGGATACTCTAAAGATATAATTACGCTCATTGGCACCAATTTTAATGAGTGGAAATTGTTTACCATGATGGAACCGGGATACGATCAAATTGATGAGGCCGGAGTGGTCAGTCGTCTTGGCGCAGCGATGTCTGCAAGTGACGCTAAGACTTTGGCCGCGGCATACCGTCAGGCTCGTGCCAAACGTGGTGAACCTGCCACATTCTCTGAAATATATACGGCCATCTTTGGCGATTATATGTTCCGGATGCCGGGTTTGGTCCTTACTGAAGCGCAACAGGCTAACAAACAGGCTGCGTATAATTATCTCTTCACATGGAAATCACCTGCCATGGGTGGCGCTTTAGGAGCCTGTCATGGTTTGGAAATCGGCTTCGTCTTCGGTAATTATGATGATATGTTCTGCGGCAGCGGACCGGAGGCAGATAAACTGGCTGAATGCATACAAGATGCCCGGCTGGCATTTGCCCGTACCGGCGACCCATCCTGTGAAAGTATTGGTAAATGGCCTGTTTATGGTAGTAAACGCATGACAATGATTCTTGATAAAAAATGTCATGTTGAAATGGCCCCGTATGAAGAAGAACGCCTGGCTTGGGATAAGACCGATATATTCAACTAGGATTCATTTCCACGGTCATAAATAATGAGTGGCTCAGGAGAGCCGAAGCGTTTTTTACAGAGTAAAAGGCGTTGAGATATGTAGCAGAGCAATTTTGCGACTAAAACCTTATAGGAGGTTTTTACCATGAAAATAAAAAGCTTGTCAATATTGATTGGCAGGGTCTCTTTGGCTTTAGTTTTGGTAGCTCTTCTATTTGTAGGGGCTTGTGCTGGACCAGCGGGTCCGATGGATACACAGGGGCCGCAAGAACCACCCGAACCAGCCGCCACAGGCCCGACGGAGCAACCGGAGCCGCAGGAACCACACGAACCAGCCGCTCCAGGCCCAGCGGAGCAACCGGAGCCGCAGGAACCACCCGAACCAGCCGCTCCAGGCCCAGCGGAGCAACAGGAGCCGCAAGAACCACCCGAACCAGTCGCCCCAAGTTCAGAGGATAAAATATTGACCTGTGATGAGTTTATCTTCGAAAAACCGGGTGTGAAAATTACTTCCACCACTATGGTAGCCGCTACCGATACTGTACCTGAGCACTGCGATATCAGAGGTACGATATTACCTGATATCGGTTTTGCGGTCGAACTTCCTGCGGACTGGAATGGCAGGTTCTACATGGTAGGAAATGGCGTTTTTGCGGGCAACATTGAATATAAAGCCATGGAAAAGGGCTTAAGCATGGGTTATGCAACAGCGTCCACGGATACGGGCCATGATTCAAGTGTTGACCCATTGGGACCCCTCGGGGCTACTTTCGCCTATAACAACCCGGAAGGAGAAATCGATTACTGCTACCGTGCGATTCATCTGACTGCAGTGACAGCCAAGGAAATCATCGAAGCCTATTACGGTAATCCGCCCAGCTATTCCTACTTTGTTGGCTGCTCAACTGGCGGACGGCAGGGTTTGATGGAAGCACAACGATTCCCCCTGGACTTTGACGGAATCGTTGTGGGGGCCCCTGTACTCGATTTCACAGGGACAATGATATGGGGTATCTGGAATGCGGAGGCATTATCTGGTGATGGTAATATACCGGCCAATAAGCTCAAAGCACTGGCTGATGCAGTCTACGAAAAGTGCGACGATGTAGATGGGCTCGTAGATGGCCTCATCAATAACCCCCTCAACTGCACCTTTGACCCCGCTACAGACCTCCCGCCGGATAGTTTCACACCTGCCCAAATAGAGGCTTTGGAAAAAATCTATGGTGGCGTTAAAAACTCTGATGGTGAATTACTCTTCCCGGGGCCACCTGTCGGTGCTGAGGTCTTTGCCGGTGGGATGAGTGGCTGGGCAATGTGGATGATCGGCATGTTCGGACCCAGCCTCCAGGTTATGATTAGTGACAGCTTTATGAAGTATATGGCTTTCGAAGTAGACCCTGGCCCTGATTATGACTGGACTACCTTCAATTTTGACACCGACCCACCTAAAATGGCATACATATCATCGATCATTGATGCGACTGACCCGGATCTATCGGAGTTTAAGGATCACGGTGGCAAGATAATTCATTACCACGGATGGGCCGACATGGCGCTTAACCCCTTTATGTCAGTTAATTATTATGAGGCCGTCCTTAACTCTACGGGTGTTGAAGAAACAATGGATTTTTACAGGCTGTACATGGTTCCAGGTATGTTTCATTGTGCGGGTGGAGCTGGGTGTGACAATGTCGACTGGTTTACACCTCTGGTAAGTTGGGTGGAAGATGGTATCGCGCCCGAAGGACTTATTGGCTCTCATATTGAGGTCGGTAAAGTTGTTAGGACTCGCCCGCTTTATCCTTATCCTGGGGTAGCCGTATATACTGGCAGTGGAAGCATCGACGATGCTGCTAATTTTACTTGCAGTGGATGTGAGTAATTACTTGCAACTACGAAGCCTACGTCGGCTGTCTTGTATGTCGTAAGATCCACAAAGGGAAGCCTTTTCCACCGTTTAGAAAGGAAGGAGTTTGGCTTGGGACTTCGGGGCCGGAGTCTTTATCATAGGGTTCGACTGGACATAGTCCTCACAAGTCACCCACTTGAAAGGCTTCTCTTTTTACTTTTTCCCTTACTTCCCGGCCCAAGAGAGATGATAAACGTGCCAGTTCTTGAAATTTCACCTGATGACTGATTGTTGAATTGGTTAATGTAGAAAAAGATAATGTTTTAGTGCTAAATAAAGCTAAGTGAGGCGGAATTCAAGCATTGTTTCAGGTGGAGTTCGACTCTCATGCGTTTCTATACGGGAAGATGCTAATTAAAGAATTAACTTAATATTCGGGGTAGGTTAGGTGGTGGTTGAGTTTAACCAATATAGCCTTTTCTTTTTCTTTTATTCCTATGTTTTAATATTCGGATGATTCTCATTCTATTTTTGACTAATTGGCGTGGCGCGATGTAATTTGATGATATCATATTTCGAGAATTTCTCTCTGATGTGAACATTTTACATAGCTTTGGGTCTTCTATAAATTTTGGGAGTGCCTTCATAATCAATCATCACTTTTTTCTTTTCCATAAAAATACAATAAAGAACAGTAATACAGTGTAAAGATAACTGTTATTAGTATAAAAAATATATAAAAACTAGTTGACCTGTTTCCTATAAGGAATCCGGTCATAATTTGAGTGAAGCTAAAGAAGGGTACGTTTAGCTCAATTACTAATTAAACAATACACAGCATACCAAATTGTTTGAGGTGGAGTTTGATTCAAAGTCGTAAAGTAGTGACTTTCAGGGGAAGGTCATCTGGAATTAAGAGTAACAAACATAGAAATATGGATTAAGGCTGAAGACGTCCCATTTTCTTTGACAATTTACACATCTACTGGAAAAGTAACGTATAATGAACCCGGAAGAGCCGCCTGGAGTGAATTTGCATGAATTATTTCATTGATTAATTGCCGTTAGTAATGAGAAAGGAGAAGACCGAATGAGGAAGTCGAGGTACGAGCACCTGGTAGTCAGAAAGCCGAACATAATGAGAGCGGGAAACAAGCGAAGGTGATGAGATAGATACCGTTGTTGTCAATACTCCGTCAAGCATCTACGTACCGGCAAATCTGGGCATGTTCCCGATGATATGGAGGAATGTAACACGCCCCATTATCATGTGCGTGGTAGCCAGTGAAGGCATTGATAAAACCAAAGAAATGCAAATCCCCGTCTCCATGGAGGGCAGGCCGACATCTATTATGTAATACATCATCTCGCCATACCACGGGGATGAGGCAGGCACGTTCACGCTGGAAGACGCCATATTGAGACCGCAGATTCAATTCGATACCCTAAAAATGGTCATAGTGGCTGTAATGAACGGGGAAGTAGGGCCGTAATAAGATAATACGTGAATATTAAGACGGGGCATCACAACTCCATATCATGGGCTGGAGGAGAAAATGGGTAAAACTGGAAAATGAAGCGGGCGTACAGATAACTTTACACTTAAAATATATACAAAATAAATCAAGAAAGGAGAAGGATATGGACCTCGGACTAAAAGACAAGGTAGCCATGATCACCGGCACCGGGAGCCAGATAGGCTTCGGTAAGGCCATAGCACTGGCCCTGGCAAAAGAAGGATGCCATGTAATTGGAGTTGACATTAATGGTGAAGGAGCAGAGCAGACAGCCGCTGAGGTTAGGTCCCTGGGACGCAAAGCCCTAGGTTTAAGGGTGGATATTACCGACCGGGCTGAAGTGGACGCCGCCGTAAAGAAGACACTGGAGGAATTTCAAAAGATAGATATCCTGGTAAATAATGCCGGCATGGACCCGGGCTGGGTTCCATTTGTCGAGATGAACCTTAATGACCTTAAAAAAGCCATGGATGTTAATCTTTATGGCGGGATGAATATGGTACAGGCAGTAGCCCCGCACATGATATCACGTAAATACGGGAAGATTGTAAATTTTTCTGGAGGACAGGGAGCCCCCAATTCTACCTCCTACAGCACATCCAAAGGCGCCGTCGATTCCTGGACAGACGTGCTGGCAAAAGAACTTGCGCCCCTGGGAGTTATGGTCAATACCTTTCTCCCGCCAGCGTCGAAGACCGGGCTCGGTGCGGACCATCTTCCTCCCGATTTCTGGGATAGACTCTCGAAAATGATGATATTGGGGCGGATGTGCACGCCTGCGGAAGTCGGGTCGATGATAGCCTATATGGTCTCGGATGTTAACAGCTACATGGTAGGACAGTATATTAAAATATGACCGGCCTGAGTATATATGTTGTTCAAGAATCGTTGTTATTAAAATGAACTGAACAGGGGGTTTTAAATGACGGTAGAGGAATTAGAAGCAAAAGTTAAAGCTATGGAAAACGAGTTACAGCGATTAAAAGACATAGATGAGATAAAATGCCTGCAAAGGGCATACGGCTATTACCTGGAACACTGGATGGCTGAGGACGTAATAGACCTGTTTTCCGATAGTCCCGATGTCGTCGTAAGGGTGCGTGCCGGCGTGTTCTATGGGAAGGAAGGTGTCAAAAGGTTCTTTCGCCATGGAAGAGTGGACGTCGAGCTCAAGGTACAGGATGACCCGAAATTTTTCCACCAGGTAATGCAGCTTTCACCGGTTGTGCATATAAACCCGGACGGTAAAACGGCTAAAGGGAGATGGTATGGTTTTGGAGCTAATGCCTTTCCCGTAGATGACCGCATCAGCCAAGGATGGATGAATGGGATATATGAAAATGAATATGTTAAAGAGAATGGGAAATGGAAGATATTGAAGCTTTGCTGGTACATGACCTTCCATGCTTCCCACAGGAATGGTTGGATAGACCCGTCGAAAGAGGTTATAGTTCCCGATAATCCAGATTTCAGCGCTTTGAAACCTGATGCTCCTTCTGAAAACTCTATATATCCATCTGGATTTATAGCTCCCTTCCACTTTAAGAATCCTGTAACTGATAAATGACAGACTATACCTTCAGATATCGATTAATTTAAAAAACTATGGTTCGGGTATATCATATTGTCAAGTTCGAGGTTTGTCCCAGAGCGATGAAATCACTACAATAATAAAATGGCACTGACGGGAGGTAATGGATAATGTGAAACGAATACATGGAAAGTAAGGGTTATCAATGACCTTTGGTTATACCATTTAAAGTGATAACAGAGTTGAATATCAGTAGTTATGTAATTATTGGATATTAAGTTCAAGAATTATTGCTATAATGATCTAAAAAGGAGTTGGAAATGACGGTAGAGGAATTAGAAGCAAAAGTAAAAGCTCTGGAAAACGAGGTACAGAGACTAAAAGACATCGACGAGATAAAATACCTGCAAAGGGCATACGGCTATTACCTCGAAAACTGGATGGCTGAGGACCTTATCGACCTCTTTGTCGATAGCCCCGATGCCGCTTTGAAGGTAGCAGCGGGCCAGTTCTTCGGGAAAGAAAATATCAGGCATTTCTTCCATCATACTGATAAAGACATCGTCATCGAGAAGTCAGATAATCCGGAATTCCGGCATCAGGTGATGCAGCTCAACGGTGTTGTCGACGTAGCTCCGGACGGCAAAACGGCTCAGGGAAGGTGGTACGGTTTCGGGGCCAATGCCTTTCCTAATGAGGGGGGCATCTCCCCCAACTGGATGGGTGGTACTTATGAGGTCGATTATGTTAAAGATAACGGCAAATGGAAGCTCAAGGTAGTCCATTGGTGTATGGCCTTTAATGCGCCGTACGGTGGCAGCTGGGTACCGGAATCGAGGCGAAATGATAAAAAGACGGATACGCCGTATCAGCCGGATTCTCCACTAATGAAATTCGGGCAGCCGCCGGCAGAGAACGCCTTATATCCTTCTGGGTATATCTGTCCCTTTCACTTCAAGAATCCAGTTTCCGGCAGGGAAACTAAGGTATAGAGTCGTGTAAATGCTAGGATGAATATTATATCAATAGATTTTTACCTAGTAACGCCAATATTGAAAAAAGGTCTTTCTCAGATATCACTGTCTCACACTCGAGTAAGTGCATGAAGAGGTCAAACTTTTAAAAGAAACCGAAGAATTGTACAAACAGATATGATTTGAACCCGAAAAAATCAGTCGGGAAGCCATCATTGCTAAGGGATTAAAGGCACGAAAATCGGGATATAAGACTCTTGACATCCACCGAAAGAGACACTATATTGTTCAATATAGAACGACATTCAAGAGAAATAGTAACTAATAATTAACGTTATATACATTACTGAGGAGGTGAATAGCATGACTTGATATATAAAATGTGATTCAGGATGGAGATAGTATCAACCAAAATGATCACCAAAATTATTGAGTCTAAATAGGAGGAAGAAAATGAAGAAAAGATACTGGTTGATTTCAATGCTCACCTTAGTTCTGCTGGCCGCCTTTCTATTACCTGCCTGCGCCGAACCAGAACCAGCCCCAGCCCCCGCTCCAAAACCAGCTCCAGCCCCGGCACCAAAACCAGCTCCAGTAGAACCTATTGTCCTGAAGCTCGCTCCCGGTGGCATTATGATCCCGGAAGCCCTCTTTGGAGCGATACCCTGGTGGGCAAACGAGGTGGAGACGCGATCCGAAGGCAGGATTAAACTTGAGGTATATTTCGGAGAAACTCTGGCTAAAGGAAGGGAGAACATTGACGCTCTGGAATCAGGCCTCGCGGACGTGATATTCCCCGCGCCCCATCACTCACCGGGCAAGCTGCCTCTGTATACCATAGGTAATGTACCTGGCCTCAGTGATGATTACTGGGCAAAATCAATGGCTTTTTACGAGCTGCTGATGACTGACCAGGCATTACTCGACGAGTTCGCGGGTTATGGCGGAATGCCCCTCGGCGTTGCGTATTATCCACCCACCGCCTTGATCTCGACATCACCCCTGCGTTCCCTGGATGACGTGAAGGGTTTACAGTTTGCGGCCAGGTACCCCGCTTCCGACCTGCTGGCAGCATTTGATGGGGTACCAGTGTCCCTGGCACCACCGGAGGAATACGAAGCCCTAATGAGAGGAACGGTAGACGGCATAGCGTGCCCTGTCGCCGCAGTTTTAGACTTCGGTTTCCACGAAGTGGCCAAATATTATACCAGGTTTAATCTGGGAGACCGAATGCACGCTCTTATTATCAGTAAAAGTGTTTTTGATAAACTAACCCCACAAGACCAGCAAATGCTGTTAGATTTAGCACCGGAATACACTCAGGAAGCCTATGATTGCTGCGCTATAGGTCTCGAGCCTCGAGGGCTGGATACGATGATTGATTTCGGCGTGGAGATTTTTGTACCGAGTGAGGCTGATGCCGCCGCGCTTATCGCCGCCGCTGAAGTAATGGAAGTAGCCTGGGTAGACGATATGAATAGCCAGGGACTGCCCGGAACCGAATTGATGAACCGGTACAAAGAGCTTATCCCGAAGTACGAAGCGGAAAGCCCTTATAAAAAATAATGCGGCATAATTCAGGGTATTGTGAATGAGTTGCTGGCAAGTGATGGTATCGTGGCATGCTGTGTTTGGTGCAGCATGCCACGCTTCGTTACTTAGCTTACTGGCAGTGAAAGGGAATTACGCGGGCAGACAGTACGGTTTATGTTTACCAAAGGGATTCACAACATCAGCAGGGTAACCGCGATTATATCGGCGGCCATCATACTGTTGATGATGGCCTTAACCGTTGCCGATGTTTTTCTGCGCTACCTGTTTAGCAAACCGATTGCGTGGAATTTCGACTTACAGACCCTGCTAATTGTCGGCGTCGTCTACCTCGGTATAGCCTACGTGCAAGTCCACCGTAGCCATATCCGCATCGACCTGGTTGCCTCACGCCTCTCCGAGAATAACCAGCTCTGGCTGCAACTCTTCGGTGATATTGTGTTTTTCGGTTTTTCGGCCCTCATTGCCTGGCAGATGAGTTTAGAAACCTGGGAGGCCTGGGTAATTAAAGACTATCTGGATAGCGTTTGGGACATTCCCCTCTGGCCGGCCAAGGGAGCCATTACACTGGGGGTCGGCCTACTAAGTCTGAATCTGGCAATAAATATTTATAATGACATTCGCGCCCTGGCGCAATCCAGAAGGATAGATAGCGCGCGTTTCGGCTGGTACGCCTGGTTGGCCGCCACCATCGTCCTCTGGGCCCTGCTGGCGGTGGGGACCGTATTGCTGCGAAATACCACCATCGAACCGATAACGGTTGGTTGGATTTGTATAATCCTGCTTTTTATCCTGCTGCTAGCCGGGACACCTATCGCCCCGGCTAGTGGCATTATTGCCATTTGGGGTACCTATATTCTGGCCGGAGAGGGGCCGGCGTTGGGAGTGGCCGCCAATAAGCCGTTTCAATTCATAATATCGTATATTATGACGGTTGTGCCCCTCTTTGTAGCTATGGGCATATTGGCAGGACTGGCCGGTTTTGCGAAAAACGCCTATGAGATGGCCAGGCGCTGGCTACAGAACATTCCCGGGGGTTTGGCGCATGCCACTATAGCTGGTGGTGCCATGTTTGCCGCCGCCTCGGGTGTCAGCACAGCGGCCTGCGCGACCTTCTCTAAAATGGTCCTGCCCGAGATGTTCGAACATGGCGTGCAGAAGGCACTTGCCCTCGGTTGCGTTGCCTGTGCATCGACACTGGCAATCATGATACCTCCCAGTATCATGTTAATCACCTACGCACTACTTACGGGTCAGTCCGTGGGCAAATTGTTGATTGCGGGCATTATCCCCGGCTTGCTGGAGGCAGCTCTTTATATGGGCATGGTGTTCCTGAGGTGCAAACTGAACCCTTCCCTCATTCCGAAAAGTCCGCCATTCTCCTGGAAGGAGAGATTTACCTCCCTGACGCGGGCCTGGGGCATTCTCTTCATCGTCATTGTCGTCATGGGGGGAATCTATACGGGCATTTTCACACCCATCGAAGCGGGGGCAATCGGAGCCTTTGTCGCCTTAATGGCGGTATTGGTTGTTAAAAGGGGGCGAGTCCGTGAAATCGGCGAGGCTCTGTTCGACACGGTATCGCTGACCAGCGCGGTAATCTTTATCGTCATCGGCGGCATGATGTTCGGTGTTATACTGGCGCAATCGCGACTTCCCGTACTGCTGACCGAATACATCGCCGGTTTAAATATGCCGCCTCTATTAGTATTAATCTCCATTATGGTTTTCTACATCATTATCGGGTGCTTTCTGGACGCCCTGTCGATTCTGATCATTACCATGCCAATAGTATACCCGCTGATTCTATCGTTGGGCTATGACCCTATCTGGTTCGGCATTTTGATCACTTTCAGCATCGAGATGGCCCTGGTGACACCACCGTACGGATTGAATTTATTCGTCATTCAGGCAACGGTACCAAATTTAAAGCTGGGGGACCTGTACCGCGGTGTTTCCTGGTTCGTCCTCGTGGATCTTATCCGTCTGGCCATTCTCATTGCGTTTCCACAGGTGGCTTTATGGCTACCCAGTATGATGTGGGGATGATGCGAGGTAGAAAAATCTATCCGTTGCTTGCCGCCGGATGTCCCTCGGGTGTTTTCCCGGTATCCATGTAAAGCGCCTCCCGCTTTGTTTCGGCATGCGCCAGATTGTCACCCCGTACGTGCACGGCCCTAATCAGATAGGTCCTGTCTGGCATACCGAAGACCTGTGGATGGAGGAGTACTTACAGCACTGATATATCAGATTGTCACAATCGGAGTATTTGTGACCGTAGGCCATCATCTTCTACTTTGCTAAGAATAAAACAAGTTATTGTCCCCCGCCAAGCCTTCAGCCGCGATATTCAGCGGACTTTTTAACTACACTGCAAAGCGAAAATCTTGATTGAACGGTGGAGAATGCATTATAATCACATCCGACCGCGTAGCTCGTTGGATTACCGTCTGCCTGCTCCCAGAACTATCATGTTGAAAATACCAACCTAACAGGTAGACAAGATTTGGGGTGGGTCAAAAACTCTAGCGGGAGAGCGATAAAAAATGATAAAGAAACAGGAAGTGACTTTACCCCCGGAAGAGCCGGAGAGAACATTCATCAAAGGACTGTCACTTCACGCCTTTGGTCAGGGTGGGGGTGCTGCTAGGGTTGATACTAAAAATGGCCAAATAGTCAGGATTAGACCGCTCCAATACGGCGAGAAGTATACCCCTGAGGAGATCGGTCAGTGGAAGGTTGAAGCGCGCGGTAAGGTATTCAAGTCACGGCTGAAGACTCTGCCGAATCCTCATGGTCTGGCCTATAAAAAACGGGTGTACTCCCCCAACAGGATTAAGTACCCGTTGAAGAGGGTTGACTGGGAGCCCAGTGGTGACCGAAATCCACAGAACCGGGGGAAGAGCAGGTTCAGGAGAATTACCTGGGACGAAGCCACAGACATCATAGCCAGTGAAATAAAGAGGATGCAGGCGGAATACGGGCCATATGCGATATATTTGCAGGGCGATGGACATGGAGAGTCAAAAATTGTCCATGCTCCTCATGGGTGTCAAACTCAAATGTTCAAATATCTGGGCGAAGGCGAGGAGAAGGGAGAGTATACCCTGCAGGTTAGAACTCCGGACAGCTGGGAAGGATGGAAATGGGGTGCCACTCATATGTGGGGAATGTCTCCTTTTGGTACATACAGTCCGGGCACCAATGCTTTCAAGGACATTGCCGAGAACACCGATATGATTCTGTTCTGGGGGAGCGACTGGGAAACTACGCCGTGGCAACTTGGCGGGCAGCACATGAGCCTGTGGGCTTATTTCTACACGGAACTTAGGATAAAACAAATTTTTATCAGCCCGGACCTGAACTACTCTGCAGCAGTGCACGCTGATAAATGGGTTCCGGTATATCCCAATACGGATGCTGCATTGCTACTGGCCATAGCCTATACCTGGATAGCCGAAGGGACATATGATAAGCATTTTATAGCCACACACACGCATGGTTTTGACAAATTTAAAGCATATGTCATGGGAGACGATGATGGAATCCCCAAGACGGCCGAATGGGCTTCGCCGTTGTGTGGCGTACCGGTGTGGACAATAAAAGCGCTGGCAAGAGAGTGGGCATCCAAAGCGACTACCTTTGGAAGCGGTACTGGTGGCCCACTTTGTAGGGGTACCTACTCAACTGAACCTGCCAGGATGCAGGTCGCGTGTTCCGCCATGCAGGGAATAGGGAAACCGGGAACCAACCGGACCTCTGTCTTCAGTATGCCCAGAGGTGCAGTAATGCTTAATCCCTTCACGGCTTACCGCGGGCTTGGCGAGGTAAGGTGGCACCCGAAACAGTTCCTTCCCAAGACCAGACTTCATGATGCCATCCTCGACGCCAGCAGTGATAAGCCCATAAAATTCTATAGTACCGGTTCCCCCGTGATGCCCGCTGAAGACCAGTTTGTAAAATATCAATATCCAGTAGAGGGCTGCTCGGAAATACATATGATATGGTCTGACACACCCTGCTGGATAACATGCTGTAATTGCGGCAACAGGATGATTGAGGCGTTCCGAAGTCCCAAGATAGAAACGATAGTGGTTCAGCACCCATGGCTGGAGAACGATACTCTTTATGCAGATATAATCTTACCCACTTGCACCAAATTCGAGACAGCTGATATCATGATAGGCACTGACTCTTTCTGCCAGAACGTTTACCCGGAAGGAAAGTGCATCGAACCTATCGGCGAGTCCAAGAGTGACTACGAAGCCGTTGGCGAAGTAGCCAGGAAACTCGGTATATATGACCAATATACAGAAGGTAAGACCGTTGAGGAATGGATAAAGATTGGTTATGAAAGTTGTGGTATCAAGGATTTTATCAGCTGGGAAGAACTCAATGAGAAGGGATTCTACTGCATTCCTCCGGCTGAGGGCTGGGAGAACGACCCTACACCCCGGATAGAATTCTATCGAGATCCGGAGACATATCCCCTGAAAACACCTACCGGTAAAATAGAGTTTGAGGCTACAGGCTTGCTGGAGCACTTCCCTGACGATGAAGAGAGACCACCGGTGCCGCATTGGATTCCGTTCGGTAAGACCCATCAGGAAAGCCGGTTACATCCCAGGGCTAAGGAATATCCCTTGCTCCTCGTTTCCAACCATGGGAGATGGAGGCAACATGCCCAGCTTGATGATGTGTCATGGTTCCGAGAAATCCAGACCTGCAAGGTGAAGGGGCCGGATGGTTATATGTACGAACCCGTCTGGCTCAATCCCATTGATGCCGCCCCACGGAATATAGAGAACGGAGATATAGTCAAACTACACAACGAGCGAGGCATTGTCCTCGGTGGTGCCTGTGTGACCGAGAGGATAATGCCCGGAGCCGTTTATCAGGACCACGGCGCCAGGGCCGACCCCATAACTGACCAGATTGACCGGGGCGGTAACAATAACCTTATATCTCCAGAGAAGACAACCTCGCCAAACACTCAGGGGCAGGTAGCCAGTGGTTTCCTGGTTCAGGTTGAGAAGGTCAGCCTCGAACAACTGGGTGCCTGGATGAAGCAGTACCCCGAAGCATTCCAGAGGGAATACGACCCGGCTTCCGGTCTACGCTTCAATGCCTGGGTTGATAAGGAGACGTGAGAGTAAATATGATAGTACCGTCAGCGAAAAGACAGCCACAGGTAATAACATCGCCCAACGGTAAATTGCAGACGCTTCACCATAAAATGTCTGCCAACCGTTTTGGGCATAGAGTCGTTGAGGGAGCGATACGGAATATTAGCTCCGATTCCAACGTAAATGCCGAGATAAAGGCAGAGTATTATAGTGCTACCGGAACATTAATTGGCACCGAAGTGGATATCGTGAGACGACTGGGACCGGGTAAGACCGGTGCTTTTGAAGTCGTGTATTCTGGTGAGCAACGTTGGGATATTAAATATTACAAAATTGTAAACTTACAGGAAATTTAAGGCGGTTCTGGCTTTAAAAAGAGAAATAATCACGTTTGCCAGATACTAAGCCTTTAAAATATCCTTATGCCTCAATGCCCTTTCCAGTGAAGGCTGCATCTTCATCTCGCGGAACTCTTTGATGGCGAAGTCCAGGTGCTCAAG
>Ga0209427_10006009_pt1 | contig 13890 bp, 13 predicted proteins | sample DeeMarSWOR136_30_FD_187465 | JGI IMG/M metagenome (GOLD analysis project Ga0209427, IMG submission 187465) | Marine sediment microbial communities from White Oak River estuary, North Carolina - WOR-1-36_30 (SPAdes) (version 2) | ecosystem: Environmental > Aquatic > Marine > Intertidal zone >... | reverse complement strand
ACGACACCTTCTATCGTAGGTACGTAGGCGGCTGGTGCATAATCGGCTACTACCTACTGAAGGAACTCGAGCCCATGATAGACCCACTCGGACCTGAGAACAAGCTCATTTTTGCAGCTGGCCCCATCACAGGCGTTCCAATACCCGGGAACAGCAGGAACGCCGTGGGAGCCAAGTCTCCTCTAACCGGAGGTTTTGGGGTTGGGGAGGCGGGTGGATACTGGGGCGCCGAGATGAAGCACGCCGGATTTGACGGGGTGATCTTCGAGGGTAGATCGGAGGAACCCGTCTACCTATGGATGAAGGACGGTGAGGCCGAACTCAGGGACGCCGGAAACATATGGGGGAAATATACCAAGGAGGCTCAAGTGGCGATAAGGAAAGAGCTGGACGACAACAGAGTCAGGGTCGCCGGCATAGGCCCAGGAGGCGAGAACAAGGTCCTTTACGCCTGTATCATAAACGATCTGACGGACGCGGTAGGGCGCAGCGGTCTAGGAGCCGTGATGGGCTCGAAGAACCTGAAAGCTGTAGCGGTTAGAGGGACGGGGAAGGTTGAGGTTGCTGATGCCGAGAAGACAAGGGAGCTTACACGGGTCTTGACGGAAACCCTCGGGGCTCGTGCTGAGGCCTCAGCTCAGCAGGGGCGTAGAGGTGAACGGCCTCCTTACGTTCCTAACGGGAACCTTCCGATTAGGAACTTCCAGGACGGAGAGTTTCCAGAGTGGGCTGACATCTCAGCTAGCGGAATGGTGAGCCTAGGTCTGATCAGGAGGGGAATGCACACCTGCTTCGGGTGTCCTATAAACTGCAAGGAGCAGCCTCTGGAGTTCGACGACCCCATGGCCCCAGACCCGGACTACTCAGCACCCGAGTACGAGACGGCCGCCTCCTTGGGTCCATGCTGCGGCGTCGGCGACCCGAAGGCTGTCCTCAAGGGGCAGGAGCTGTGTAATGCATATTCCATCGACAGTATCAGCACAGGAGTCACCATCGCCTTCGCTATGGAGTGCTTCGAGAGAGGCCTCATAAATGAGGGGGACACAGGTGGCCTCGACCTGAGGTTCGGAAACGGAGAGGCTATGCTCGAGGTGATCAGGATGATAGGGGAGCGAAGGGGATTCGGCGACATCTTGGCTGAAGGCTCGAAAAGGGCCGCAGAGAAAATTGGGGGCGACGCTTGGAGGTATGCTGTGAACGTCAAGGGCCAGGAGATACCCATGCACGACCCCAGGCTCAAGAGGGCACTTGGGCTGGGTTACGCCGTCTCACCCACGGGAGCTGACCACATGCACAACATGCACGATACAATGATGGTCTCCGATTCCGGCCTGTCCAGAATCAAGCCCATGGGCATCCTTGAGAGCCTACCGCTGGATGACCTCAGCTCGAAGAAGGTGAGGATGCTCGTCTACTTCGTCAACCTGAGAGTGCTGGATAACTGCGCCCTCATGTGCATGTTTCCACCGTGGTCGCCCTCCCAGAAGGTCGAGATATTCAAGGCCGTCACTGGATGGGAGACATCGCTATGGGAGCTTGCCAAGGTTGGTGAGAGGGCGATCAACATGGCGAGGGCCTTCAACATGAGGGAGGGACTCACGGAAAAGGAGGACTGGCTTCCGCCACGGATGTTCCAGCCCCAGAAAGGGGGGCCGATCCCTGACACATCCGTTGACCCCAGGAAGCTGGGGAAGGCGAAGAAAACCTACTACCGGATGATGGGATGGGACGAAGATACAGGTGTACCCACAGTTGGTAAATTGGAGGAGTTGGGTATACCTTGGGTCACTAAACACCTGGTAAATGTATAGCCGAGCTATCGATCAAATCTAATCCCAAACCAGTAGAGAACATATGCACATGACGGGCGCGCGCGATAGTATTGAGTGTAATAACTAGGATGGGTGGTAGGAATCTTAGGGATGAAGAAACTGAGTCTATGCTCAAAGAAAGTATGATAGCAGTGATTTGTAGCCAAAATAAGAATGGTACTATTCACGCGCGCGCGTCCTATCTACTTAGTTATATATCGTTAAAGTTCAATTTCAGGAAAGAGCCCTTCGGATGGAGACCCGATTGTTAGATGATGTAAAAACCGGGAACGATGATAGTGCTTCGGAGGAGGGTAAGTGGGTCCACACAGCTTGCGCAATGTGCCTGACCTGTCCGATAAAAATGAGGGTGGAAGGCGGCAGGGTCGTGGATGTGAGGAACGAGGACCACGACTTCCTCCAATGCCGAGTCTGCGCCAAGGCGATAGCGGGGATCTGGGGCAGAGCCTACGCCCCCGACAGGATCCTCCACCCCCTGAAGAGGGTCGGTGAGAGGGGGGAGGGAAAGCTCGTCAGGTGCGGCTGGGAGGAAGTCATAGAAGCAACGACCTCTAAACTCAGGGAGTACATCGAGATAGGCCACCCCGAGTACTTCGAGATCTGGTGGGGGTGCCCGCTCCAGACCGACCACGAGGACTTCCTCGCCTACTGGTCGAGGGTGGTGGGCTCAATGATCTCCTACATGCACGGCCAGGTTTGCTTCGGGGACCGTAACGTAGAGTCCCTAGTGTCGTACGGCGGCAACCATTCTTACTTGGAGCTAAACTCTGCAGACCTCCCGAACACGAAGTACGCGGTTCTGGCGGGGATCAACTACCCGGGCACAAGCGCAGCGAATGGCGGGGTGGTCCAGTACAAGGAGGCGAGGAGGAGGGGCTGTAAATTCGTAATTATAGACCCAAAACTCGCGGACTCCTCTGCCATCCTAGACGAGTGGGTCCCGATAAAGCCGGGAAAGGACGGCGTCTTCGCCCTTGGCGTTATCAACCTCCTGATCGAGGAGGAGATGTACGAAGAGGACTTCCTCCTGAAGTTCACTAACGCCCCCCAGCTGATCAGGTCCGACAACGGCATTGCGTTGAGGGATGGTGAGGGGCGCTATCTCGCATGGGACGCCGCGAGCGGCTCATCGAAGCCTATGCTCGGGGCAGGTGAATCAGATGGCCTGACCCTTGGGCTGGGTAAGGTTTTCAGCGTGGAGGTCGAAGGCGAGGTCGTGGAGTGCAAGACGGCACTCCAATTGATGGCGGAGATCTCCTCCCGGTATACCCCCGAGAGGGTAATCGAGCTCTGCGAGCTCCCCTTTTCTGCGGATTGGTTCAGGGGCGTCGCTGAGAACCTGGGCAGGAACAGGCCCGCAGTGATCTTCTTCCCCGGCTTCACCTCGGGTAGGTATCCCAACTGGTTCCAAGTGCTCAGGTGCTACAGTGTCGTCAACTTCCTCCTCGGCAACTTTGAGGAGCCCGGCGGGTGGTACACGAACAAGCACGGCGCAAACCTGGGGATTCACACCTCAAGGGCTTGGCCAAGGCCACCGAAGGAACTGCTGGGCCCGGAGTTTATAACCTCCCCGTACAACGCCTCAATCTGGGACGCGGTGCCGATCATGAAGGGGGAGTTCAACCCGGGGGTCAAGGCACTGCCGTGGTTCCACATTGACGCGATATTGGAGGGGAAGCTAAGGGCCGTGCTCACGACGGCGGAGAACGCGGCCTACACACAGCTGAACTTGGGGAGGGTCTGGGAGGCGATCGAGAGGCTCGACCTCCTGATAGTTAGCGACCAGGTGCCGAAGGACTTCGTGGACTTGGCCGACTACGTCATACCGGAGGCTTCCTGGTTGGAGAGGAACATGCTCTACGAGCAGACGATCAGAGGCGCCGAAGACATGGAGCACGTTACAGTCTTCATGAGGGGCGCAGCCATCCCACCTCAGGGGGAGTCGAGGACACTGCACTGGTTCATGCTGGAGGTCGCAAGGAGGCTCGGAGGTGAGGTCTGGGGGCACTTCGAGGGCATCGACCTGGAACACGGGTGGTTCGACAGGATATTGGAGAACGCTGGGCTTGAGGTCACTTCCAGGGATCTGATAGAGAAGGGCCCCCTGGTCCTGAGCTACCCGATGGAGTATGACATGTCGGCCAAGCCGATCCTCACCCGTAGCGGCAGGTTCGAGATATACTCGAACGAGCTGGCGGAGCAGTGCTACTTCAACCCGGAGTCGCCCTGGCGCCGATCTAAATACGTCTACCCGCTTCCTGTCGACAACAAGATTGCCGAGCCCAAGGGAGAGGACGAGTTCTACCTGATCTGCGGTAAGGCCTCGTGGCACCAGAAGAACGCCACCCAGAACAACCGGTACCTGATGGATGAGGATCTAGAGGGGGACAACCCTCTTACAAGGATCTACGTGAACGCCCGGAGGGCTAAGGAGCTGGGTATAAGGGACGGCGACTTGGTCGAGGTCGAGGCGATAGGGCCGACCAAGGAGGACGACCCCCTCGTCGTGAATGAGGCCGTCGGGGCCAAGAAGAGGGCGAGGATCAAGACCGTCCAGGGAATCCACCCCAGCGCCGCCTTCGTATTCTTCGGAGTCGGACACAAGTCGAGGCTCATGATCCCCAGGGCCAGGGAAGGCATTGCCACCGGGTGGTTCGTTCCCGACACCATAGGGCCCTACGCTGGCCAGATGGGGAAGGGCTACGCGATCGTGAGGATCAGAGGGGTGTGAGCGGGATGGTAAGTTACGGAATGGTCTTCGACCTCAGGTACTGTGTCAGGAGTCGATCCTGCTACGTGGCGTGCAAGGTTGCGAACGGCATATCGCCCTCGAAGAAGGGCTACCGGAGGCTCAGCTACCTGGAATACGAGGAGGGGGAGTACCCCTCGGTCCTGAGGCACTTTATCCAGCTGCCGTGCATGCAGTGCGAAGACCCGGTTTGCGTCAAGGTGTGTCCCACGGGTGCCCTATACAAGAACGACGAGGGGATAGTGCTAGTCGACGGGGAGAGATGTGATGGATGTGGGCACTGTGTCGTGGCTTGCCCCTACGGTGCCTGCTACATAGACGAGGAGAGGGGCGTGGTCGACAAGTGCGATTTCTGCTTTGAGAGGGGGACTAGACCGGCCTGTGTGGATGCCTGTCAGAGCCAGTCGATCTTTTTTGGGGATCTGGACGACCCAGGGAGCGAGGTCTCGAAGTTGGTCTCGTCTGGGAAGGCCAAGCCGTTGCTGCCCGAGCTGGGCATGGGACCGAAGGTGTTCTACGTATGGCAGGAGGGCCGGCTACCGTCTGTCGGGGGCAGACTGGTGGATAGCTGGGTCGAGAGGTGGAAACGCGTTCATAGAGCGATTAAGCCATCTGGATAGTACTGCACGGCTCTACGCTCGCGGCGTTGCCGGTCCGGTATCCTGGCTGGCTCGCGGTGAGAGTGTAGATGATCGTGGAGCAGCGGGGGTGGGCTGCTTCCTCGCGACGAAGCACGCGCGCGCTGAGACCCGCTTGTTTCTGAATTAGGTGAATCTGTATAGGTGACCTAGCCCAGATTCAGGTCGCCTACTATAATGTGGTAGAAATAGGATTACTAGTAACCTCGTGTGCGAGAGAGGAACGTATTTAATTTCTTTTATTATCATTTATGGCTAGTTTTGATGAGTTTGCTCACATCGAAACCTTTTGACTTGGCAGATTCTAATAATTGGGAAAATAGTTTGTCAGCCATTTGCGGGGTTCTGCTCAATATCCAGAGATACTTGCGATTTGGTGTACCTACAACGGCATAATTATAGTCCTTACCTAGATCTATAATCCAATAGTCACCATAGAACGGCCAGAAGAATGTTACTTTAAGTTTTGCTCCAGAGTTCTTGTCAACCACTTTTGCCTTGCCCTTTGCTAGTTTTACCTTGCCATTTCTTCTGCATTCGTTGAGCACAGATATGTTGCCATCTTTAGATAAAGTATAAGTTGCCGTCGTATCAGTACAACCTTCTTGAAACCTGGCGGGAAGGTGTGCGATCTCAAACCATTTGCCCAGATATTTTTCCAGCTCGACGTGTGGCACAACTTCAAGTTTATTATATTCCTCTTTCGTCAAATAAATCACGCAGCATTAAAAGTAAGGCTTCAATGTATAGCTTTCGGATGAGCTTCAGCGCGCGCCTAGTCTTTTAAAGAGTTACTAAATAAAAAAAGGGGGAGATTGCGGGAGATATCTCCAGGGTACAGTGGGTTCAAATCCCACCGACCCCACCAGTTATGATTGAGGCCACTTTTAGCGGTTTTATGTGATAATTGCGATCCGTTGGTGGTGTGGAAATAGGGTTTTCCGCGTCGTTGGCTAGTCATATTGGTTTTCAGGTTTCTGCTTTGCCCGTGTGAAATGGGTGGATTTAGGGTCGTCGAGGTTCATTGTTCCTTGTATGGTTTGCAGAGGGCGCGTTTTTGGTCTGAATAGACGCCCCTTTTGGTACGAATCGGATCGTGAAGGAGCGTTTTCCAGGCTCCTTTCGGTGGTTTGCCTTGTTTTCAGGTGTGGATTGTATGACCCCCCCTCCCCCCTATCGGTTGAGAAGCCGTTTTTCGTCTCCTTTTCTGGAGAGGGGTCTTATTTTCGGTTAACTGGGTAATTTTTCGTACCCTAATCTGTTTCCTGTGTTTATATATCGCGGTTTCTCTTGAGAAAGAACCTAGTCTTCCAGCGCTTCCCTCACGCTGCCTACGACTCACCTCTCCTTCAGCTCCAGCACGATGAGAGCCGGGTCCCCCCTCCTGGTTCACTTCAGGTACACCTTCTCGGGCTAACCGAGGGTCAAAACATTACACCTCATAAAACCGGAAAAAATGACAGTAAAACCTGAGAAAAAACACAGTCCAGCCTAAGCATCCATATGAAAAACTACTTATTAATTAGCATGGATTGAATGAGAGGCTCCGACCATTTTGCTACTCTTCTCTTCCCTCTCGAGCCTCGGCGTCCATCCTCCTCAGGGCATCGAGGGCCTCGTTAGACAGCCTGTAGACCGTTTTCCTCCCCATTCGACCATACTCCTCTATCGTCAGCACACCCTCCCGTAGAAGCCTACTCCTCTCCCTCTCGTCCAGGACCCCGGCGATCACGTTTTCCGACCGTATCTTGTGCAGCTCATCGTTGTACAGGTAAACCAGGTTCTCGAAGGTTCTGCTCTCAACCCAGTCGAGGGTCTTTGAGGGTATCCCGTGAAGGTCCCGTAGATGGGCCTTGAAACGCATCTCGGACTCGAAGCGAGCGCCGCAGTGGGGACAGACATGGTTGGGCTCCGTCTCATGGTAGGAATCTCCGTGGACGAGTCGTTCGTGCGCAGCCCTACCGTTCTTAGTGTCGAAAAAACGCCCGCATCCTGGATGGCGACACATGTAATACATGACCCCAGACCTCCTGAATCTACCCAAGAGAATCAGAAAAATCTTTCGAAAAAAAGGCAGGGGACACCTCCATCATCCCAATCCCTCGACCCAGTACAGATATGCTCTATCCTGAACGACGTATCCACCCTCCCTCAGCCTCCTCAAAGCCCTGTCCACCGTCTTGACACCGATGTTGAGACCCCTCCAGACCCCAGTGAAAGGCTGGGGCTCCGCGACCACCAAGTAGAGGTAGACCAGTTTATCCGAGGGAGTCCCCAGCCCCTGTAGCCTCTCGAGCTGAGCCATGTAGAGCCTCCTCTTCAGGGTCGGGGCGAGATCCCGTGCCTCTTTTTTCCATTATTTATAATTTACTTCAACTGAAAAAAAAGAAAGAAGCGTATACGCCATGGACAGAGCACGTCAACGTTGTTGCAGCAGTGAAAGCGCGTATACGTACACCTTCACTCATGTCTCACCTACTAGATCATGAGCTAACCTTTTCAGAGACTTTTCGAGAGGCCTCTCTACGATGATGCGGGTCCTCAAGTTTCTGGCGGGCATCAAACCCGACCAGACGGGCTTCAGCTTCGCCCTTCCCAGAGCCATCCAGAAGGGAACCAAGCTACTGCTTCACGACGTCTACGAGATCATAGAGGAAGCGGAGAAGGAAGGCCTCGTCAGGACGATGAGGAAAAACCTCTCGGGCCCAGACGGAATACTGTCGGCGATGATAACCGAAAAGAGGCGTTCAAAGGTAAGCGCGCGCGAGGAGAATTCCGATCCTCGCGTTCCTAGACTTCGGGGAAAACCTCGCCGAGCTTGTCGGTGATCTTCTCGACGACGTGTTCTGCGAACTGCTCCCTCTTCATCTTCGGATAGTAGACCCTGTGGTAGCCGCCCTTCCCCGACTTCTCCTCGTACTCCAGGACTTTCTCCTCCACCATCTCGTTAAGGAAGAAGGTGGCCACCGCCCTCGACTTGCTGTCAGGATGGTCCCTCAGGAACTCATAAGCCTGGCCCGTAGTTATCCCGATCCTACCAGGATTGTTCATCTCCCAGATGTGCTCCATAAGAGCCGCCTGATACGGCTTAAAGAGGGTGAGAAGCCCTTCCCCCGATGTGTCGAATATCATACCCCGATCTGATATAATAATCAATAAAAAAGGTTACGAAAACACAAAATGTATACACACAAGCACTCACTTCTAATCCACCCAAATCGAAAACCATTTTAACACTAACCTATAAGAAACAACACTCCCAAAATACAGAATTACAATGCTCAATCCACAATTAATTTTAGGAAAAATATAAACGAGAAAAATTTAAACGGATTTCTTCGCCTAACCGACCCCACCATTCTCTGCATGAAGGGTAGACCCCCCCTCTATCTCCCGATCTTGGTGGGTAGGGGTGTTTTTCTGTTTGCTTTTTTGTTTTGGGTTGTTTTTCAGGGTCGTTTCAAGTTGAGTCTGATACTGTTCTGCTACTGAATTGCTACTGTTCTGCTTGAGTGGTTTCGTGTTTGGCGCGTCGAGCGCGCGTGTATGGATATTTGAAAAGGAGACACTACACTTTCTCCAGATAGCAGGCGTTGTTGACCACTGAGACCTTTACGCCTTCCAGTCCATGGGCTTGTATTCTCTTATTTAACTGGGTCCGTATGTAGTTGGCGTCCTTGCCCTCTACTTCAACCTTTACCAGGTTGTCTGTTCCTTCCACGAACGCAACAAGAATGGGGTTGTACTTGGATCCCTTGCGGTATTTCCTGGATGGCTTCTCGGTGACTGGTTTCAGGTCGAACCTTACCTCGCTCATGGCAGTCATACTTTGTACAATCTCTTTTTAAAACTAATTATAAAATCAATATTCTGCGATTCACCATATTACATTCGTATATAAAGTGAAGTCAGCTGGATAGTAGTCTGTTGTTCCTATTTCTTCCTCAGATCGTGAAACGCTCCATCCCTGACCTGTCCTAGATACCTTCTCCCCTTCATGACCCACATGATGAGGCTTCCCTCTCTGGCCAGCTTGGCCCAGTGAGATGACTTCCTGGGGTTCTGCTCGAGGAACGAATAGCCCTCTATGTTGAAGAATCTGAGGTTGGCTCTTGGAGTCCTCTCCATGTGGTATTCTATTCCATCTATCGATATGGTTTCCTGGTTGCTGAAGATGGCCTCATAGGCCTTAAGAGCCTTCTCCTTAATGTTCTCCAATTCGAGCAGTTTGAAATGATTTTAAATGAAATTTAACATTACCTAATTGGACTGTCAGTCCAAAACGTTATAGACTCAAATGTTCCATTCACGTTTAAGGCTCTATTAGTGTTCTAGCAGGATCCCAGCTCTGAGGTGGGTAGCTCTATAAGTTTCAATCGAAATAGAGTTGAAGAGCGGATGTTCTTGAATAAGGTTGACGTCGGGCTGTATCCTCTTCTGATCATCGACGCCGTGAAGGGCTGCTGCGGTATTGAGTACGAGCGCCCTGAATGGAACATACATTTCAGCAGAGTCAGGGAGCTGATCCCTCGGCTCAACAGCTTCGCTGAGGAGTATCGAGGCATGGGGGGCCGGATCATATGGGTGAAGCCGACTCCTTGGACAGAGGAGTACCTACCGGAGAATATCAATAGGCTCTATCGGGAGAATCCCCATGCAGACTTCTACGTCACCGAAAACGTGGATGAGTACGCTGAGTTCCCTCACGAGATAGAGGCGATACCCGAGGATCTAATCTTGGAGAAGAACAGCTACTCCGCCTTCACCAACTCTCGCTTGATGGATCTGCTGGACTCGGACACGTACCTGATCGCTGGGGTCTATGCGGACGGATGTGTGAACGCCACCATCGTGGACGGATGGAGCAGGGGGCTCTTCACCTTTATACTCTCGGATCTCGTGGAGTCCATGGACGACCCGGTCAAACAGGGACAGAAGAATTTCCTCCTGAGCCACGGCTGGCCGCTAATGTACGGACACGTCATGACCAGCAGGGAGTTCCTCAGCCTCCTGGACCGATCTATCGAATAATCGCCCAGCAAAGACATTGTCTGAGATATCTTCAAGTGCGCGCGCGCGACTCGTACGCGAAAGATTGATTATGGGATGTTAGTATTGGGCTTGAGTAAATTTTATTATCATGAGAGCGTGGATAGCGAAAGAGGTGAAAGCTATGAATGAAATACCTATAGCTGTTTGGGCAGCCCTCTTTTGTTGCGTGGTTGTGCCGCTCATAGTGCGGGCGCGGCGTAAAAAGCAATGAAAATGGGTTAATGTGCGCTTGTTAAAATGCTATCAAATTACCCTATGAAACAATATGATACCATAGTTCTATTTTTCATTATTCAAAACGCCCCATACCATAAGTCTACCATCCCACCAGCCCTTCAAAGCCACTTAATCATTCGCCGTCAGGTCCCCATCCCCAAGTTCCGGGGGGGGTTAAATTTTATCCTCAAACCCATCTAGCGCGTAATTCAGGGAATTGGATGGCGAAGTCATGTGACTTTTTCAGGCAGAATTTCTCTAATCAGGTTGACGTAGTCATCGAATGCTTTCTCTTCAACGATTCTAAACCAATACTTCTTTTTCTTCGTATAGATGGTGATCCTCATCCGCCCGAGCGGAGACAGTATCCCCCCTTTCTTGGGTTCTATTTTCTCTATGTCTGAGTAGGGTATGGAGAAGTTAAGTCCGTTAGCTCCAGAATATCCTTTATCTGCGCATCTTTCAGCTCATCTGACCTCTTGCCAATCATTCGATTGTATACGTCGGTGATCGTAGAAATTCCATATGCCTGCTCCACTGCTTCGCCCACGAGTGTTGAGAAGACCATGCCTAGGGCGCCCCCGGTCTTTACCACGATCACTTCGTTGGGGGCGAAGACGAGGGCATACTTCCTCATGACGCGGCCTTTTCCCTTACCCTCAAGGTCCCCCATGATTCCCAATATCTCTCCATTCATGTCGCTCATCCTCACACTTGATGCGTGCGCATAAGATTATAGTAATTTTTATTTTTGCGGTCTGACGATCGCATGCGAATGGAGCGCGCGCGACGAATCAGGATTTAATGTCCTCAAGAACTCAAGGCCTTTTTCCGTGATATGGTATAGGCCCCGCTCAGGACGCTCCAAATACCCGTGGTCGAGGAGCCACCTTAGAATGGACTGGACTTTCCAGGGCGTCGGCGACTCAACTAAAACAGCCTTGGTCAACGGGGTCCAGCGCATGTCCCCTCTGCTGAACAGTTCGAGGACTATGCCGGCCACCTTCAGCTGATTGTTGAGCCGCTCCGTCACTTAAGGTTACACCTCTAGACATTGCTTCTTCTCATCGGTGTGCCGCGCGCGCCGTTGTATGTAAATTTAATAAAAGAATAATGTTGATCGGATCAGATATGATAATAGATTTTTTTTATTTATAGTCCAAAAAAAGATAAATACAAAGGGTTCTTCTTATCCTGAGTCGTTTACAACTTGTTTGATGAAGAAGAGGTAGATAAATGAAAGTAAAAAACATCGAAAACGTCCAAGTAAAGCTGGAAGCTGCAACCTGGAAGTGGTGGTTTTACCTTATCTTTGTTCTAATTCAATTTATTCCCTCGTATGCATCGAAAGGATTTGATCCCCGGAAAATGGGAGAGGTTATAGGCATAATTTTGCAGAATGCTATCATATCTTCACTGGAAACGTGGTACCCGCTCTTCAAACTAATACCTATCATCTTGGTTGCTTCAATGGTCTTGAGAATAAGAGAGGTTACACGTTGGTTCAATATCTATGTGGGTGTATCTTACGTTCTTTTTGCTTTCCTTCAACATGTAGCAATTACGGAGGAGTATGGGTTTTCAATTGTGATAAGTAACCTCATTATGCTTCTTGTCGTTGCTGCGTTCTGGTTCTGGGATGTTTTGGCTCAGAAGAATGATTTGATGCCAGTGGAACAACCGACGTGGAAATACTGGGTAATCCCATTAGCATTTTTAGCTTTTTGGTATCCTCTGAATCAAGATACGTTCATGCCCGATTTTAATCCCATATACTTATTCACCAATGCTGCTGGTTTGACTTTCTGTATGATGACACCCGTATATTTAGCAATACTCATACTGCATTATCCGCAAATCAACATAGCGACACTGAGAGTGACAGGTCTCGCTGGAATAATCATCGCTTCCTATAACATACTTCTGAACTTCTTCATGTATCCTGACACATTATGGTGGAATGGTGTTTTGCACATACCGTTACTAATGATATCTGGGGCTGCTCTTGGTCAAAAAAAGCGCGCGCGGATGAAAAAAGACTTGGGAACCTAGACCCGTAAACTTATAATTTTGTGATTTTAAGTGCCTGTCGCGCGCATTAGTCTTGCCGTTCTAGCTGCTCTTTAAGCTTTTTAACTTCTTCTTCAAGCTTGCTAATACGTTCTTCTAGTTCTTCTTCCTTTTTTTTCCTCTTTTTTCTATTTTTTAAAGCTGGTACTGCCCATGTTGTCATTTTTTCATTCACCTCACTGAGGGCTAGTAGCCATTGATTACCTTAAAAAATCTTTGTAGAACGGATGTTGGGAGCTCAATATTGATTTTAAAAACTAAGTTTGTGTTTGGGTTTGGGTTTGGGGATAAAATTTAACCAAAAAAACGTGTTATGATGCCGATGCTCCGAAGGCAGGTTGCTCCTACGTATGTGCTGGATGATAGAGATACTGTGTACGGTAGGGGTATTATTTTAACTTAATCACAGCATGTCAGGATCTAAGGTCTTCAAGAACTCAAGTCCCTTCTCCGTGATTCTGTAGAGGCCCCGCTCAGGCCTTTTAATGAATCCATGGTCCAAGAGCCATCTTAGAATAGATTGAACCTTCCAGGGCGTCGGCGACTTCTTCAACACGGCCTTGGTCAACGGGGTCCAGTGCATGTCTCCCCTGCTGAGCAGCTCGAGGACTAAGCTGGCGCGCGGGGAGGCTTCTGGATCGTTTGGCGCGCGCGTCTGAGGTCTTCATCCTTCACCATTTAGTTATAAAGATTAGAAGAGTTACACGGCGCGCGCTCGCGTGATTCAACCTGCTCTTGTGTTCTTCAGTTTTCTATTGTTTCACCAGTATCATCCATGAGAAGATTCAGCTCTTCTCTCAGAAGATGGTGTACAAACCAGCGGTAGTTTTGCACCATAAGAGCATAGCTTTCCCTGGGCTTAAGAAAACCATGACCCTGTCCGGGGAAGACAATTAGGTATGTTTTGACACCTTTAGCTTTCAGGGCTCTATACATTTCCATTGCACTTATTAATGGGACTCGTGGGTCCTTTTCACCGTGTTGAAACAATATAGGCGTTTTAGCCTTGTTTATGGCGCTTATGGGAGCTGTTTTGTCAAACATCTCCTTGTTTCTATATGGATCACCAGAAAGGAGAATTGATTGCCGCTGATCAGAACCGCTGAAATATGTCCGCCAGCTGCAAAGTGCCGCACCTGCACTTGCTGCCTTAAAACGGGATGAATGCATTGCGACAAACGCACTGATATAGCCACCTTGACTCCACCCCATTGACCCGATTCTGGTCTCATCCACAAACCCTTGTGCAACTAGATGATCTATCGCAGACTCGAGATCCCACATGTCCCCTATTCCCAGATTATCAAAATTCAGTGTCAGAAAAGATTGTCCT
>Ga0209427_10006008_pt1 | contig 13891 bp, 13 predicted proteins | sample DeeMarSWOR136_30_FD_187465 | JGI IMG/M metagenome (GOLD analysis project Ga0209427, IMG submission 187465) | Marine sediment microbial communities from White Oak River estuary, North Carolina - WOR-1-36_30 (SPAdes) (version 2) | ecosystem: Environmental > Aquatic > Marine > Intertidal zone >... | reverse complement strand
CGCGCATACCAGGACCACCTTTTGGCCCCTCATAACGTATTACAACTACTGAACCGTTAGGAATGCGTCCATCCAAGATTGCTTCAAGAGCATCTTCTTCTAAGTTAAAAACTTTTGCAGATCCTTTATGAACCATCATATCAGATTTAACAGCACTTTGCTTGACAACAGCTACACCCAAATTCCCTCTCAATACTGCATAGCCACCTTCCTTATGTACTGGATCCTCCAGAGATCTAATCACTTCAGATCTCAATATTTTAGCATTTTTTATGTTCTCTCCAATAGTCTTGCCAGTTACAGTACGAGAATTAAGATGGATTTTATTTTCAAGTGCTTTCAATATTGCAGGAACTCCACCCGCCTCATCTATGTCTTTAAGTGTATAAGGTCCACCAGGAACAGTATCGATAATATGAGGTGTGTCTTTGCTCAGTTCGTCAAAAATCTCTAACCTTAACTCATATCCAACTTCCTTAGCTATTGCAGGAAGATGAAGTATAATATTTGAAGATCCACCTACAGCTAAAGCTAAACGAATTGCGTTTTCAAACGCGTCCATCGTCATAATCTCATGTGCTTTAATATTGTCTGCTATTAGTTTCATGATCTGGCGACCACTTTGAAGAGCAGTTCGCTCTTTTTTTACATCTATTGCATGCTCAGTGGCACTTCCTGGTAAGCTGAGACCAAGAGCTTCTGTAATTAATGACATGGTATTCGCAGTATACATACCTGCACAGGAGCCTGGACCCGGACACGCTGCTTTTTCTAAGGCATCAGCCTCTTCCAAAGTCATTTTCCCAGATTTAACCCAGCCGGTTGCTAAGAAGGCGTCAGTTATTACTACCGGCTTACCCTTGAATCTACCTGGAAGCATAGGCCCTCCTGTAACCATTATAGATGGTATATTGAGACGTGCAATTGCCATCAGCATACCTGGGACAATTTTGTCACAACTAGCTAGGCACACCAGACCATCAAATCCATGTGCAGAAACCATCAGTTCAACAGAATCTGCTATAAGATCACGACTAGGCAACGAAGATGACATACCAACGTGGCCCATGGCAATTCCATCGCAAATAGCAATCGTATTAAATTCAAAAGGAACTCCACCAGCCTCACGAATTCCGTCTTTAACTTTAGCTGCAAGTTTATTCAAATGAATATGACCTGGTACAATCTCATTCCATGAGTTTGCGACAGCGATAAATGGCTTCTTAAAGTCTTCATCAGTAAGCCCAGTTGCCCTATAAAGTGCACGATGATGTATTGACTCTATTCCTTCAAGTCGAGGTTCACTTTTTTCACGGTTTGACATCCAATTCACCAAAATAGACTATTATCATAGATTTTTTCATAGGAATTAAAAGGATATTTAAATGCTTCATTAAGATTTTTTAACCACTTATATATGTACACTCGCAAAAAAAATATCGCTAAATACGAAAACACTGATCTTGTGAACGTTATTTGTCTTATGTAAGCTATAACTTAACATTATTAGTCTTTTTATTCAAATTAAAAATAGGAAATCCTAAACTCAACATTTCAAAAACAAAAAAATGAAAGGGAATCCCTTAAGCTTTTAATACAGCTTCAACAAGCGGTGGTGTGCATTGTACGTAGTTGACAGCCATGATGTGTATACCCGCGGCTTTTGTAGTTTTGTAGATCTCTCTGCAAAAGTCTGTAAAGTATTCGATATTGATCTCTAGGTACTTGTCCTTCTTTTTCTGTTTGTCTTCGATTTTCTTAGCGTCTTTGAACATATCCATTAGGAAATCAGGTACTGAGACTCCAGGGATTGCAGTATTAAAGAACTTGGCCATTCCATACGATTTAATAGGAAATATGCCAATTATGCATGGAGTGTTTAGATATTCAATCTCTTTAAGCCAGGTTTTGGCCTTTTCGATCTCAAATACGACTTGAGTCTGAATGAAATCCGCTCCGTAGTCTCCAAGACCAAGTGTTTTTCTTTCACACTTAAGCACTTCTGGCTCTAGAGGCTCAGCATTTGGATTTCCAGCCATTGCGATATTAAATTTTGGTGGATGTTCAATTTCTAAACCCACTAAGTCAGTCCCATCTACGACCATTTTTCTTGCCATATAGACTAATCCAAGTGAATCAACATCATAAACTGGTAACGCCCCGGGATTATCTCCAAGAGTAGTATGGTCTCCACTTAAGGCAAGGACGTTCTTAAGACCCAATGAACCCGCAGCTAACAAATCAGATACTAATGCGAGTCGATTTCGGTCTCTGACTGTACATTGATATACTGTCTCCATCCCTGAGTCCCTCTGAACCATGTAGGAAGCTGCTAAGGGAGATGTGTAAGCACATGATTTTGGATTATCAGTTACATTACAGGCGGTCACATAACCTTTAAGTGCTCTTGCTTGCTCTATGACCTCATGCAGATCAGTAGTTTTTTCAGGTTCAAGTTCACCGGTGAACACGAACTCCCCAGCATTTATCTTTTTCATTAACTCGCTATATGCTTCTCTCATTTTATTCACCTCATCGCAACATAATTTTTTGTGGTGACGATTTAATACTCCAGTCACGTGGTAATGTCGGTTTCACAAACAAATCAAGTCGGTCAAATTTCTTGAGTTGTTCATAGATCAAACACCATGCACAGTCGTTCTCGTAGTTTCCTACTTCACATTTTCCTTCAGCATAACCTCCACATGGACCATTTATTAGTCCCTTCGCGCATCGAGTTAGAGGACAGATAGTACCAGTTTCATGAAGTACACATTGACCGCACATCTTACACAGTTCTTGAAAGCGCCCAATCCTTATTGTTTCACCAAGAAAAATGGTATCACAACCAGGCAAGACAAATTTTTCAGTAACCTCTGAAACAACCTGAGCGCCAGCTCCACAGCAAAGTTCTAAAATAACTTCTGCTTCTTCGATCTTATCTTTTACTTCTTTCAAGTCGCGTTTGACCAGCCTAATATCGCAAGGTTCCTCAAACACATGACCTGCAACAGCGCGATCGCCAAGGATTTCTACCATTTCATTGACCTGTTCTTCACCACCAGTCATACAGCTTGTGCTGCACGTCCCGCAACCTCCAACAAAAATCTTGTTGTAGGGTTTTAACATTTCTAAAACGTCTTCTATGTTTTTTTTGGTAGTTATAATCACATCATTCACCTCGAATATGATTGAAATTTGTTACATGTGATAAGATTCCTTAATTGAGATGTGTAGTAATTGCCTTTTTAAACTTAAATGTCGATACACCTGAAATGTAAGAATCTATCATCATAGTTCTCAAAGTTTCTACATACTGTAGTACCGTTTTGCACCTAAGGGAATCTCTTTTTCAGCTAAGCAATAAAAAATAATGACGAGTAAATTCTTAGAATTTAGTTCTATAGTTGCTTAAATAAAGTCTTTAACTTCAAGATTAACTAGTTCTTCTTGATCTGCCACGGCGTGTTTTTGTAGGAGTTTCTTCTGTCCCCTCTTCTCCTTCTGTTTCCTCTCCTTCTGTTTCCTCTCCTTCTGTTTCCTCTTCTTCAGGTGTTTCTTCTTCAGCGGTCTCTTCGTCTTCCTCAACTACGTCCTCTTTTTTACCCTCTATTTCCGGAAATGCGCGGATCATTACAACTTTTATGGTACTTAATTGTTTAGAGAGGTTCTTGGTTAGTGCCTCGATATTATTCTCAAAGTCACTTCTTGGTAAAATTGTTCTTTCAATTGCTTCCAAGCGACTCATAAGCTCTGTGGGAGGCGTCGTATCCCGTTTATTTAGTTCATTAATTGCTGTCTCCAGTTCACCTATGCGTTTTGAGAGACCATCGAATTGTCCAATCACACTATCAAAGTACGCGATCTTCAGTTTTTCAACTTCTGAACCAATTATTCCTAGTTTTTCGGTAGAATTCTGACTCATTTCTGTTATAATTTCAGATTGGGTATTAAACTTTTCAACAAAAGTATCTTTGTTCTCAGTAACTGACTTAGCTAATTCAGCATGTAAATCTGTAACATGTTCCGTCAATGTTTCCTGTGTACTCTTTATATTATCAACTCTTTCATTTAGAGGTTCCATTGCTTCGGCAAAGTCTTTTTCGAGTTTCTCAAATCTAGCTGAGAAATCTTGTTTCATTTGTTGTAGAACTTCATCTACGGCAGCTGGCAACGCATCAATCTGCTCTTGAACAATTTCTTTTGTATTCTTTGTTTCAGTAAGCATGGTTTCAACATTGCTGGAAATAAACTCTTTTAAAATCCCTATGTTTTGAATAAGTTCTTCCTTATTAACTTCTAGCGCCTGTAAACTGCTATTTCTTGTATCTTCAAGTGTTTTTCCCAGTTCATCAAGATTGGCTTCAAGTGCTTGAAAACTTTCAATTGATTTCTTGGCATCCGTCTCAGTACTTTTTTCAAGTTCTTTTATACTATCAAGAACATCCTTATTCAATTTTGTAATATCCTTTGAAAGGCTCTCATAATTTTTATCAAGAGACGAGACATCTTTAGTTAGAGCTTCATGCTCTTTTGTAAGTGTTACTTGGCTATCATGAAAATCTTTGAATATCTGAGTAAGCGAATTGGAGAGCATAACAAAACTAGACTCATTCTCTTCCAGTTTATCCTTCTCTTCTTTTTTAGGGTTATCTGCCATATGTTTCCCTCTTCTAAGAGTTGGTACTTATTTTTGTGATGATTTATCATTTATTTAACAATTTCAATATAAGTATGTACTAAACTGTAAAAAGCTTTGTTATTCTTAATGTTAAGACACAAGAAATCCCCATAGCGTGAGCCTAGAGATGAATTGTGTCAGAATATTACTTTCTAACTTCTTAATAAGTTTTATTGAGTTTATAAACAAGGACGTAGTAAGTAGAGTGAGAATCTGTGTTGTAAATTAATAACTAGATATTTTATGTTTTGAGGAGAACTTGTGCCATGTCAACAAAGAACGAGCGGATCAAAACGATGTTGAAGTACACTAAAGAGCATCGTGAACAATTGCTGTGCCGGGATAGATCGTGATTTTAAAAGCAGTTGTGTGCTAGAACACGAAGCATATAAAACCCTAGTTAGGGAACCTACCGAAGTCACGCCTGCGGAGACTGAATCCTCTACGTTAGCGTTGGAGTATCTGAATCAGATAGCCTACGTTGAGGCAAGTATAGTCGCAGAAACAGGAAGCCTCACTGCTTTAGTGTGAGGTAGTTCATGCAACAAATTTGTTGGAGAAAGAAAAATAAGTATGTAGTCAAATAGAACCATTTATATGTCAATGGCATTAATGAATACTATCATTGCTATCCTAATAAAAAGGAGGAGTGGTATAATTGCGCCCTCCATGTGAAACGATTGTGAAATATATTTTACCAATGATTCGTGCATTTCTCGCAAAAGAACTTGTAGAAAACCAGGGTATGACACAAGAAGAAGCAGCAAAAAAACTCGGACTTACTCAATCTGCTATTTCAAGATACATCAAAGAACAACGTGGATTAACTGATTTTAGCAAAGATGAAGAGCTAATTAACTCAATTGAAGAGTTTTTCATGAAGTATAAAGGTAATGAACAAAAAATAAGTGAAGTCGCACAAAACATATGTGAAGTCTGTTTAACTTTAAGGAATAAACCAAATCTTACTTGTTTTCCCAAATCAGAACAAACGAAATAAAGGGCGAGGGAAAAGAAGAGACGGAGTTTAATCTACAAAGTTTAACAATCGTTATTAACACCTATACAAACTTTACTTTTACTGGAATGCCTTTTCTAACGCTGGATGTCACAATACAATACCGTTCGAATATTTCTTTGCATCTTTCGATCTTTTTAGTCTCTTCTTCAGGATTAATGGTGGGAGAAATCTCCACCTGAATGCCTTGTATTCTCCAATATCCTTCCTCATTTCGCATGATGGTACCACGCACTTTTGTTTTCAGATCTCTAACTTCTAATCTCGATTTTCTAAGGCAAAAAGCAAGGCTTGCACTTAAACAGAATCCTATTGCCGATGCAAGAATACGTGATGCATTTGGCCCCTTACCCTCACCTCCAATGTCTGGCGGTTCATCAACAACAAGCTCTTCTACTTCTGGCAACTTGAAATCCACTTCAAACTGAAATGGAGGTTCCTTAAGTTTAAGATCAATTTCGAAATCCATATATCCATTCTTTGATTTTTCACCCATAAAATCACCTCAAAGCGGAAAAACTCAAGTTAAATGTCAAAAATGTATGTTTTTTTGAAGACTTAAGCATAATTTATTTAATAAATAAAAAAACATAATGCTTTTTTAAAGCATAATGTAGTAAATAATCTTATACAGGAGGAGTTTTTTTTGTCAGAAAATCGTGCAATTGTTATTAACGAACAAGATAACGTAGCAACTTTAATATCAGACGTTAAGGCAGGAGATATCGTTATTGTAAGAATGGGGGATTCAGAAGATAAAGTGACTGTAATAAGCGACATTAAGTTTGGTCACAAGTTCGCGGTTAAGTCGATCGCAGAAGGTGATGAAATAATCAAATATGGCGAAGTAATTGGACGAGCAACCGTCCCTATTGCTGTCGGAGAACACGCACATATTCAAAACATTGAGAGTTTGAGAGGTAGAGGTGACATAAAGGAGGCATAAGCTTGGTGGAATTTTGGGGCTATAAAAGAGAAGATGGGCGAGTAGGTATCCGAAATTACGTTGGGGTCATGTCAAGTGTTACTTGCGCAAATAGTGTCGTAAAAAAAATCACAGAACAGATAGATGGCACACTTCCGATTATGCACAGAGAGGGATGTGCCCAAATTGGGGCTGATTATGAGCAAACAGTTCGAACCTTAGTCGGTTTGGGGACGCATCCTAATTTAGCTTCGATTTTAGTTGTTGGATGGGGATGCGAAAATGTCCTCGCCAATGAACTCGCCGCAAAGATCAAATCTATGCGTGATTTTCCAGTAGAATGGATGATAGTTCAAGATTCTGGTGGACTACTTAAGAGCATTGAAAAAGGTTCTGCAATTGCTCAAGAGATGGTTCGAAAAGCATCAATACTACAAAGAGAACCGATGGATCTTAGTGGATTGGTAATTGCACTTCAATGCGGAGGAAGTGATACCACATCTGGAATCGCAGCAAATCCTGCTGTAGGTGTGATGTCAGATATGGTCGTCACAGAAGGTGGATCTGTAATACTTTCAGAAACCACAGAAATTATTGGCGCAGAACATATTCTTGCGCGAAGAGCTGTAAATGAAGAAGTTGCTAATGACCTCATTCGGATCGTAAAGCGTTTCGAGGAAAACGCGAAGAACATGGGTGTAGACATACGAGGAAGTCAGCCAACATCAGGAAACATCGCAGGAGGACTAAGTTCTATTGAGGAGAAATCACTTGGTGCAATTATGAAAGCTGGTTCTAAACCACTTCAGGAAGTCTTAGATTATTCATATCGTCCATCAAAAAAAGGATTGCTCGTTATGGATACTCCAGGTCGTGATCCCGAGTCGATAACAGGTATGTTCGCTGCGGGTGCTCAGGCAATGGTTGTAACTACTGGCCGTGGAATCCCGACGGGATCTATGTTAGTACCTACTATCAAATTGACAGGTAATCCGAATGCACAAAAAATTAGTGAAGAAATCATGGATATTGATGGATCTTTAATCGTTCAGGGAAAGAAGACCATTGAAGAAACTGGCAAGGAACTATTTGAAGAAATAATTGCTGTTGCTTCTGGAAAGAAAACTAAAGCGGAAATTTTGGGTCTTGACGAACTATCAATCTTGAGAGCTGGTCCTACGCTGTGATTCTTCACGATTTTCGCCTCTGAAAGACCCTTCCCTTTAGGAGGGGGTAGTTCACAGAGACAACACAACTTCTGTTATAGAAGTTAGCGCACCCGATTTTTCAAGTTCGTTTGGAAGTTCATTCGAGACTTCTAATGCTTTATAAAGAAATTGCTGTGCACGACTTTTTTCATTACTTTGGGCAAGTAATTTTGCAATATTAGTTAAAGCGAAAGCAAGTTCCTTTGATGCTTTGATTTCTTTGACTAATTCCGTGAGTTCTGCAATTAAATCATTAAGTTTATTCTGAAGCCCAAGTTCTGAATATCCTTTCGCTAGATAAAGAAGTACGTAAACTTTATCAAAAATGTTAGAAATCAGATTTAACAATGGTCTCGTGCCGTCTAATAAATCTTTAGCCTCTTTTTTGCGTTCAAGTGAATGTTCTATCTGCGCTATTTCAGTAAGAAGATATATTGAGCTTTTCGGATCATTTATTTCCTTCGCTAGCTCATAAATTGAGTTCACAAGAAAAGCATCTGTTATTGATGAACTCTTTTCTATTAGGATTTCTGCTAGAGTTATTGCTGCAGTTTCGCGTACTAGTTTGTTTCGAATAGATTTAACTGTAGCAACAGCTTTTTGAAGTATTTCTTGAAAAAATGATTTCGCAATCTGACCACCATTGTTGAGCGCAGTAATGACATAATTAAAGGCAAAAGCACGTAGCATAATGTTTGATAGATTTTCAATTGCTTCAACAATCTCTTGAATTAAAGAGAGTTTATCACTGGAACTTAGCTCGTTTAGTGCTTCAATGATACTTTGCCATGCCAAGTTTAATAATTTCTGATCAGTTATAGTATGCGCTGCTTCGACAGCTCTTAAGAGTTGCTGTTTTGCCTTATTGGGTTCATTTAATTTTGTGAATGCTTTAGTAATGTATGAAAGCGCAACAGATTGTCTTGAAGATTCCTCGATTTGTTCAGCGTAATTAAGTGCTTTTTCAATTATTTCTTCAGCTTGTTTTTCATTTTCCATCCTTAGCAAGGTAATTGATACATCAATAAGTGCAGTCGTACGCGAGGACATTTCAGGTAATTTCATCAGAGACTCAAGAGCATTTGAAATCCAAGTTTGATCCTGATTAGCTTCAGCATAACTCAAAAATGCCTTTGCAATCGAGATTAAAGCAATATAGTAGAATGAGGATACTTCTATTAGAACAAGGTTCTGTTGTGCTTTTTTAATTAATTCAATATCATTGAAAGCAGCGCTCATATCACTTAAAACAGTAATAATTTCGCTTAAAATCTCAAACCGATACGATTTGCTAGTAATTTCATCAATTGCGGGCAATATATCGTTAATAAGCTTCAGCGTTTTATCTTTTCCTATGAGATGAAAAAATACCTTAAGAATATCTACAAGATTATAGAACCTGTTATAAGGGAGATATATTGATTTGGCAATATTTATTGTTGTTTCAAGTTTTTCAATATCATTTGTAGCTCTAACTGCGTTAACTGCAGTGCCTATCAGATTTTGCATTACGCCAAGTTGTTCCAAATTATTAGGCATCTGTTCCGCAATACTGAGTGCTTGATTAAAAAACTCTTCACTTCTTGTATCATTCAATTTTAAAAATTGTTCTGAAATATGTGTTAGCGTAATTACTTGAGTATAAGGCGATTTCAGGGATTTTACAGAATCAAGAAGGGTATTAAATAGCTTTTCCTTCTCAGGCAATAAAATAACCTCCAAAACTATCAATTATTGACATATACGCACCAAGATTATCTAGATTGTTTATTTATTGTTACGATTGGTAGAAAATTGAATAATTTACAAGTTAAGATTTCATTATTAATTATATTTAAAAAAGGAATGAAGTTAATTGCATCTTTTCGCAAATTGAATTAACGAGGACAGATAAATTCTCATGTCATAGATCGTCAATACAGATATATAGAGATTTCAAAAAATGAAAATCGAGTTTGTAAGACGATAAATTAATCCCTCTATCTTAAATTGCCGCACTGTATTTCTTCACCAAATTTGAGTTCTTAAAAAACGATACCTTTTAATAGTGAAGTTTTTATGGAATGAACATAAAGAACCTAACATAGGTTTGGAGTTATTTACAATGGCAAAAGATAAAGCATATGGCGGGATCATTTTCATTATTTCGATCCTGATCCTTCTTGGTTACAGCTACTGGGCGATCTTGGTACCACTTTTTCCATACAACCCTCTGACTGCGTATCCAGGTCTAAGCCTCTTCACAGTGGAGAACTCAATCTGGGCAATAAGGATTCCAGTATATATTGCAGTTTTGGTGATTCTGTTAATAGCAGCTTGGATAGGCTGGACTATGGCAACTACCCCTGCTCCTGCACCAATCGATGCAGAAGACTTTGAAGAAGAATTCGAAATGGAAGAATCAGATGATTAAGTGCCTTTAAGACACTATATCAATGTTTCAACGGTTTCAACAATATTTCAATAGTTCTATTGTGCCCACAGCCACTATATTTTTTTACTATTCATTTTTTGTAATACAATGTCACTATATATGTTTAACACATATTTAGATAGAAATTACAAATGTTTCCTGCTCGGTTTTTACGCTGATTTTAGCATCGTTACCTGGCTGAATCAATGCATGGATTCTATATTCTTTTTTTAGGCTATCAGGAGCGTCCTTGACTTTATAATCACCTTCATCCAATCTAATCATTTTCAGTGATTTAATAGCAAGAAGATCCCTCAATCGCTCTTCAGTTTCATATATTGCAAGATTAGAGCCAATTTTACCATTCCAGCAAACAACCAGAATATTTTTTTGATCTTCATCTAGTTTATGAGTCCGTGAAAATACCATCCAGTTTTGAAGATCGTCGGGTAGTTCACTTACATCCGTATAATTGTCAAAAGAATATTTAAACGGCTTTTGTGGAATCTTTCGTTTTTCTTTAATTAGTTTGAAATGAACTACAAACTCGCGCCGATCAGCCTTTTCCGCTAACTCTATCGCTTGCTCAATAAACTCATCGATATTAGATGAGTCTCCATGTTTGGTCAGTGTTTTACTGATAAGATTGAGATCTTTTAAGGCAAACGCTGTACTAACTGCTTTTAAAAAATAAATTGATGCAATTTCTGAGTCAACTAAACGATACCTCTCATCTCCATAATTCATGAGGACATCTATCAACTCTTTTCTCAAATCTTCTGCACGTTCGATCGCATCTTCAAGAATATATTCTGCCTCTTCAAAACTCCTTAGATCAAAATAAGCATCAGCTATGCCAATAAGGCATTTTATTTGAAGCCATGGAAAATTACTATCCTCAGCCAATCTAAGTGTATTTGTAAAATACATGATCGCCTGTTTTAGTCGAAATATAGATTGCCATGGTAAGGTGGATTCGTCACCCTGTGGGGTATGTTCTAAAGTAGACATGGCTCTAGCTAAAAGATATTGCGCCTCAGCATGGAAATTTCTTTTCTTAGAGAGGAATAATAATGAAAAGTCAACGGATTTTTCGAAATTACTTAATACAAAATCTAAATTGCCAGAAAGACCACTAGTAATCCCTGCTAATGCATATATGGGCACGTAAAGATGTGCAACAAACTTCATTAGTGAAAGACGAGCACTCTCATCTTTTATTTTTGGGAGGGTTAATGAAAGGGATTGATGAAAATCATTTAGAAGAGGAATGATCACTTGAAACGCATCGGCATAGTTTCCAGATCCAATTAATAACTCTATGGTGGAGTAGTCAACATTTAAACGCCTAATTTGATCTAGAATTGGCACAAATTCGAAAAATCGTGTTATTTTGTCAAGTGTGAAGACATTTCCTGGCTTTAGGTATTCTTGAATTTCTTCAGGAGGAATTCCAGCGATTTCCAAAGGATTTAGTGACTGATCTCGAAGTTCGTTGACAAAGAGAAGTACTTCATTTAGAAGATTCTTCATTTTTTCAACAGAACGCATCTTAAATTCTTCCAAAGATACTGAGTTATTTCCATTCAATCGTTTAAATATAAGCCACTAATGTTTAAATTCGGGAAGGTAGGTTCAGAGAGAACTTAAAAGTTCTCCCAATTTCTTTGCAGCGTTTCTTGATTTGAAATAAGTGACACAAGTAAGGTCTTTATTACAGTCAACAAGCTCTAAACATACCTGTTCCTGGAAAACTGTTACGATTGCCTTCATTTCCTCATCTAATTCTACTTCACGTTCAATCTTTTTTTCACTCATATAATCACCTTCTTTAGATATAATAACTTAATACAGGAGGTTTTCGGGCGATTTCTTCGACAAAAGCATCCAGTTCTGGTATCCCTTGAAACCGAACTTTTTCATTAATGATAGTTGTAGGAACTGCAGACACGTTATACTTTGCTGCAAGTTCTGGTAGCTCCGTACTATTAATAATCTCAGTGGTTACCGTTCCTTCGGAAGCAACCGCAAGTTGATTTGACATGAATACAACTTTCGGGCAATAAGGACATGAGCTGGTCGTTATTACTTTGACAGTTGCAGGGTTTTTTAACCCCATTAATTTTGTTTTTTGTTCTTGTGTTACTCTTGTTCCTTTCCCTCCTCCTGCTACCAGTTTTAGAGTATTTGTGAAAACACGACGTTCCAATCCTACAGGTAAACCAACATATTTGATGTTATCTCCAATTAGAATCGTTGGTACACCAGAAATGTTGTATTTTTCAGCAAGTTCAGGATTTTGATCGAGATTGATGACTTCAAGATTTATCTTGAGTTCACTAGATAAGTTTTTAGTGTCTAGGTTGACTAAACTCAATGCATCAGGACAAAATGGGCACTTACTTTCATCTCTAACAAAGACCTTTACATTAACGGCATCCATCATATCTCCTCCTTTTGTAACTGTTTATCGCAATATGGATCCCAATAAGCAAAAGAGTACGTTTCTCATTAAGATTATCAACCAATATAAACTAGGGTTCCATTTTTCTATATGCTAGAATAAAAAAACATTAGCCTAGTAATAAAGTTTAAGCTCTTGGCAGTACGAAAAAATTCACGATTCCAATACATTATCGAAATTCGTTACTCAATTCACTGGTTCCAAAGACTTTAATTAAATAAATGAGCGTAGATCAAATGGGAAATAGAAACAATGCAAGAACCGTTGAACTCAAAGTTAAAGAAGCTTATCCTCAAGATGTAGGAAAATTTAAGGTTCGGATCAATGATGATATCTTAAAGATCTTAGGAATCAAAAGCTCGGGAGGTATTGTTGGGCTATACGGAAGGAAAGTAACTGCCGCAATCGTACGACCTTTATTTTCATCAGAAACAGTTAAAGATGTAATTCGCGTGGATAGATTTATTCGAAAGAATTGTGGAGTATCTATAGGGGATTTTGTTTCAGTAAGACGGGTGCTCCCAATACCCGCACAAAGCATATCATTCCGTATAACCGCACTTCCACTGCGATCAGATGATTTTAAGCAAATCCTGAAGCGAAAATTAATGGGGATACCTGTTTCGCCTGGAGACATGATTGTTGTTCAGCTTGAAAAAAGCAAGATCCCATTAGTGGTATCACGTTTACAACCAACAGAATTTTGTTTTATAAGAGACACAACGTCAGTAAATTTTGTAGAAAAAATGCCAGAAGAAGAAGTTGAGTCTGTTGAAGGCCTTCTAAAAAGAAAACAAGTTATCGAAGACATTTTGAAGAAGTTAGAATCGAAATTTGACAAAGGAACTATTGGTGCTGAAGAATTCTCAAAATTGTATGAACAGTACAAAGAGGAGCAGATGTTTATAGAATTTCAAATAAATGAATTAATGGAAAACTATAAAGCACAAATGCCAATAAAGACTCCTCTAGAAGAGCCAATGAGTTCTATGTTCTGTCCACATTGCGGTGTAAAGATCCCTCTCGATTCTTTATGGTGTCCTAACTGTGGAAACAAAATTGAGCGTATTAAATAGAATTCTAAAAAATGCAAAAATACAGGGTTTTAGAATTCAAAAAAGAAATAAAGAAGGAATTTTTCGATCCCATTATGCGAAAATGAAAGTGTAGAACCATGAAAAT
>Ga0209427_10006007_pt1 | contig 13891 bp, 14 predicted proteins | sample DeeMarSWOR136_30_FD_187465 | JGI IMG/M metagenome (GOLD analysis project Ga0209427, IMG submission 187465) | Marine sediment microbial communities from White Oak River estuary, North Carolina - WOR-1-36_30 (SPAdes) (version 2) | ecosystem: Environmental > Aquatic > Marine > Intertidal zone >... | reverse complement strand
CCTGGAGCACTTTGGGGGGTAGTTCTCCTTGGCGCTGACCGAAAGAACGGAGGGAACAGGAGCTTGATACCTCCAGCTTGCTATCTATCCCAAAAAGCTTGTGATTCCTCAGGAGTCACAAGCTGATTTTCAAGCAAGAACGATTCAAGCAGAACTGAAAACCGTTTATAAGCTTCTGAAAGAAGCATGAAGCAGGGGAAAGATTCAAATATCTCTTGCATTTTTTCGATTTCATCTTCGTTAAATCTTGACAATGTCGTTCGGTCGTATTCCGCATCGAGGTTGTCAAAATAAAATGCGGCGATTGAACTTAAATATGACTCATCTTCGGAGATAACTCTTATCGAACTTGATTCAAATTTCGGCTTTAATTTGCTTGTATGAAAGCTTAGATCTCTTGCATTCCTTACAATACGCAGGATGAAATCCCTTTTCATCTCTTCACAATATTTCGACCGATCCCAAAGTTCCTTTTTCCCGATATTTCGTAAGTCAGTATTTAGGCAATCAAAAGATGATTTAAACTCATTTAAACTAGCGCGAATCAATCGTTTGGCATACAGTGACTCCTCTTGATGTTCAGAGCTTAAAATAAGAAACCATCGTGATGCGTCAAGCCGCTCAAATGTTTCAGGTAAAACTCGTAAATATTGTGGAGGAGCAAAATCAAAACTGAAAAACATATCATACCTCCTTTTTATTAAGGTATGGTTTTCCTCATAATTCATAATAGCTTTATAGCCCCTTATCCACAATATATGACATAAAGTGAGCGCTCCGGCAGCTATAGCCCCACTCGATTAAGCTAAGTTTTGTGCTTTCTGAGTCTGTTTATGGCCCAGTCGGCGTATTTCCTCACCAGTGGCTCTTCAGAGCTGAGCATCCTGGTTAGCGCCGGCAGCGCCTCCTCCGCCCCCTCCACATTGCCGATGCAGATCGCGGCGTACCTCTCGAAATAGGGATTGACTTCGCCTTCCAGGAACTGGAGCAGCTCGGAAAGAGGCAGCCTTGCCTTATCCGGAATGGGGACATCGAACCATTTAACCTTGAAAGAGGTGCTGAGCTCTCTGGGTTTCACCTTTCTGTTTATGGGGCAGACATCCTGGCATATGTCACAGCCACACAGCCAGTTCCCCATCTTCTCCCTCAGTGAATCCGGGATCTCTCCTACATCCTGCATTCTTGGGTGATGCAAATATGTTCTACATTTGAGTATGTCCACTTTGTACGGCTCATATATTGCCCCGGTAGGGCAGGCTTCGACGCATGCATTGCATTTGCCGCATATATCCTCTGCCCTCGCTTCGGACAATTCCAATTTTGCATTGGTTAATACTCCAAGCAAGGCGACCCAAGAGCCAAACTCGGTGGCATAAAACAGGGTGTTTTTCCCATAGTGGCCTAAACCGGCGCGCACTGCCGCTGCCTTGAGCGGCATATGCCACGGCTTTCCATAGTCTCCCAGCTTTACTTCAAATCCCCGTTTTTGCACATATTCAGCCATTTGGTCGCCAATACCGGAAATGACAGGGCGATTATGCCGCCAGTAGGTGGAGAGGTTCGCATGGGGGCCGTCATACTGCGAGGAATCGTCGGCGGGGTTTTGCAGCTTGCAGGGGACCCCGAGGACGATGAGCGATTCTGCGTCTGGCAATATATTCCTCGGATCAGCCATGGACTCATTCACACGCCTGTATAAGATGGGCACGTCTTTCAAATTGCCGATAGTTTCAAGTTCCGACACCATTTCGAGATATTTCACAAACGGTTTAGCCGAAGTCACCGCAAACAGCTCGACACCGAGACCTCGGGCGTATTCCTTGATTTCCGAAGTTAACGACATCTCTGGCCCTCCTGTGGTCTTTATTCGCGATATAGGAGATGAGGTCGGCGCTGCGGCAGCTATGGCCGCTCTGGCATAATTACAGTTTGAGCAAGGATTTCTCGAACTCCATTACCCGCGGCGGCTTCTTGCCTGCGCCTGGCTGGATGCTGTGCCCTTCTGCTCTCAGGCGGGCTGCTTGCGCTTCTGTGCCGCCGGGGAACTTTTCATTTAAGCTGCCATCCGTTTTGAGCACACGCCAATAGGGGGTTATATCTTCCTTTCCGCTCCTTAAATCCTCTACTGCTGCTTCAGCGGCAATGCGAATGAAAATTCCAGTTGTCAGTGGACAAGCGGAATCGACATGAGCATCTTGGGCTAATTTCTCCCTAATCTGAGGTACAGTGACGATTCTCCCTTTTTCCACTTTACGAATTAACGCATCTACATCTAATGGCTTGGGAATGAGCATTTTCCCGGTGCCAAATCTTTTTTGCATCCTTGGCGGAACATCGACTACTTTGCCGTGGTCGGGATGCTCTTCCTCCAATTTTTCCCGCCAGCTCTTGCGTCTTTTAGCGATAGCTCCTCCTCATTCGCTCGATGCCGAGCTCCTCCCACCGTTGTCACGATAAATCGCCGCCTACAGCCCCTTATCCACGATATAGGAGATGAGGTCGGCGGTGCGGCAGCTATAGCCCCATTCGTTGTCATACCAGGCGAGGACCTTGACCATGTTGCCAGCGATGACCATGGTGCTCAGGGCATCGAAGATGGCGCTGGCCGGGTTCTCCTTGAAGTCGATGCTGACTAAGGGCTCGTCGCAGAACTGGATGATGCCGTCCATCGGCCCCTCGGCGGCGACTCGGAAGGCGTTGTTGATGTCGTCCACCGTGACCTCGCGCTCCAGATCGGCGACGAAGTCGACCAGGGACACGGTAGGGGTTGGTATCCTGAAGGCAACCCCGTGAAGTCTGCCCTTGAGCGCGGGGATGACTACAGTTACCGCCCTGGCGGCGCCGGTGGTGGTGGGGATGATGCTCAGTGCCGCAGCCCGGGCACGGCGCAGGTCACGATGATACATATCGAGCAGCCTCTGGTCGTTGGTATAGGCGTGGATGGTGGACATCAGCCCCTTGCTCACGCCGAAATTTTCATGCAGTACCTTGACTACCGGGGCGATGCAATTGGTGGTGCAGGAGGCGTTGGAGATGATGCGATGATTTTTCGGGTCGTACTGGTCTTCGTTGACGCCGAGGACGATGGTGACGTCCTCGCCCCGAGCCGGGGCTGAGATGACCACCTTCTTGGCGCCGCCGTTGAGGTGGGCAGCAGCCTTCTCCGCGGCGGTGAATAGACCGGTGGACTCGAGCACGATATCAGCGCCCCACTCCCGCCAGGGAATCTTCCCCGGGTCTCGTTCCGCCAGCACCTTTATCTTGCTGCCATCGACGATGAGCGAGTCCTCAGCCACCTCCACCGTTCCCGGATAGCGCCCGTAGGTGGAGTCATATTTCAGCAGATGGGCATTGGTCTCGGGGTCGGTGAGGTCGTTGACCACCGTGACCTCAAGCTTATCCCTGTAGTACTCGTTGATCGCCCTCAGCACCTGGCGCCCAATTCGGCCAAAGCCATTGATCCCGATCTTAGTTGCCATATCCACCTCCTTGTAATCTTATTCCTATCTATAGAACGCCCCTCTGCCTGCGTATCTGGCGTTTGCACCGAGCTCTTCCTCAATGCGGAGCAGTCGGTTATACTTGGCGACTCGCTCTGAGCGGCAAGGAGCCCCGGCCTTTATCTGGCCGCTGTTCATGGCCACGGCGAGGTCGCTGATGGTGGTGTCCTCGGTCTCCCCGGAGCGATGGCTTATCACCGCGGTCCAGCCCGCCTCTCTAGCCATCTCGATGGCGGCGATGGTCTCGGTGAGGGTTCCGATCTGGTTGGGCTTGATTAAGATCGAGTTCGAGGCCTTTTGCCTTATCCCTTGAGATAGCCGCTCCTTGTTGGTGGTATAGAGGTCGTCGCCAACAAGCTGGATCTCAGCGCCCAGCTTTTGACATAAAAGCTGCCATCCCTCCCAGTCATCCTCAGCCATCCCATCCTCGATGCTGATGATGGGGTAGTCCGAAGCCAACTGGCAGTAATAATCGACTAATTGAGTGCTTGATAAGCTGAGCCCCTCTTTGGGAAGGGCATATTTGCCATCGCCGTAGAATTCGCTTGCCGCCGGGTCCAGGGCGATAAAGCAATGCTCCGCCGGCTTGTAGCCGGCAGCTTCGATAGCGGCGAGCACAAGCTCCACCCCCGCCTTATTCGAGGTCAGGATGGGGGCAAAGCCGCCCTCATCACCAACCGAGGTGCCAAGCCCTTTCTTCCTCAGCACTCCCTTGAGCGCTTGGTAAACCTCGGCACCGATCCTGAGAGCCTGAGCGAAGCTTTCGGCGCCGACGGGGACCACCATAAACTCTTGAAAATCGGCTGAGCCCTCGGCGTGCTTGCCGCCATTGATGATATTCATCAGGGGCACCGGCAAAAGGCATGCCTCAACCCCGCCCAGATAGCGGTATAAAGGGATTTTGAGCTGATTGGCGGCGGCGTGGGCCACGGCCAGCGAGACCCCCAAAATAGCGTTGGCTCCCAGATTTGACTTGTCTGGCGTTCCGTCGAGCTGGATCAAATTTCGGTCGATGAGCGCCTGATCCAGAGCTGAGAGCCCCGATAGAGCAGCGGCGATCTTGTCATTGATATTGGCCACCGCCTTGAGCACTCCCTTGCCGCCAAATCTACCCTCATCGCCGTCACGCAGTTCCAGCGCCTCGTGGCGACCTGTGCTCGCTCCCGAAGGCACAGAGGCACGTCCCAAAGTGCCGTCGCCAAGTAGCACCTCAGCTTCTACTGTGGGATTGCCTCTGGAGTCTAAAATCTCTCGGGCCCTGACGCTTTGGACGTTCATGGCTATCTGGCCCCGAGGTGGGCCTTTTCATAGATCTTAGTGGTCGAGATGTTGGCGTGGCCCAAGAATTGCCGAAGGTCTTCCAGTTTCTTTGTGCCGCTATGGAGCAGGTAGGTGGCTACGCTATGGCGCAGGATATGAGGGGTGACCTCGGCTTCGATCCCCGCCCTCTGTGCATAATTCTTCAAGTTGAACCAAAAGCCCTGTCTGGTGAGCCTTTGCCCACGGCGGTTAAGGAACAGGGCATCCTCCTGGTGCTCGCCGAGGAGATGAGGTCGAGCCTGTTCCAGGTAGGCCTCGAGGGCCACCATTGCTTGACTGTCAATCGCCATTTCCCGCACCTTGCCCCCTTTGCCCAGGCAGCGGACAACGGCGTTGTCAAGGTTTATATCGTCTACATTCAACGACACCAACTCGCTGACCCGCATTCCAGTAGCGTAAAGAAGCTGCAGCATAGCCCGATCTCGCTGCCCCTCTAAGGTTGCCAGCGGCTGCTTGAGCAGCTCCTCGATGTCGGCCCTGGAGATCGTTTTCGGTAAGGATTTCTCCACCTTGGGTCCGCCTATATCTTTGGTGGCATCCTGCTGCAAAATCCCTTTATTGACCAAGAACTCAGAGAAGGTTTTAATCGCAGCCAGCTTTCGGGCCACGGTAGCCGGGGCATACGTTTTCTCCTTGATGGCCAGGATATAGCTGAGCATCAGTTCCCGGTCCAAAGCTGTCCACTCTGGCTGGGAACTGCTCGCCGCAGCTTGCTCAGCGACAAAAGTGGCCAGCTGGCTCAAGTCGTTTCTATAGGCAGCGATGGTATTGGGGGAGAACTCCTTTTCTGTAGAGAGGAAATCTAAGAAGCTTTCAATGGTCTCGTCCATTGCCTTCTCCTTTATCACAGTTCAGTGTCAACCTATTTTACCCAGCCCTGGGGGCAAAGTAAAGTTTGGCTAAGGGGTTACGGTCAGGATTCTCCTCACCGCTTCTGGGTAGTTGGCGATGAAGCGAAGCTCGTCATCGGTGAGGGGGATTTGGGTGTGGGTACTGGCATACTGAACTAAGGCCAGGACGCGCTGGGCCCACTCATCGTCGCTGAAGGTGATGCCGAGGCGCTGATAAACATGTTTCAGCCCGGCAAGCCCACCAAATTCTCCGGTGCTGATAGTGCGACCGCTGTCCGGGCGCAGCGGCTCATCTTCGCCCAGATACTCGTGGTCGAAGAGCTCGTAGTTCCTGCGATCCTTGAGCGTGCCATCGGCATGAATTCCGGCCTCGTGAGCGAAGGTATTGGCGCCGACACCGGGCTGGTTCATGGGGATGGGGATGTGGAAGGCATAGGAAACATACTTGGCCACCGTCCTCGCTGCGGTAAGCTCGATAGCATCGCCGATCTCATAGTCTTGCAGGTCGCGGGCGAATTTCAGCCCCAGGATGCAGCTCAGGAGATCAGCTTGTCCCGCTCGCTCCCCAATACCATTGACTGAGGTATTGATGTAGGCGTCGACACCGCCATCGATAGCCCCTCGAGCCCCGGCAATGGAATTGGCCACAGCCATACCTAAATCGTTATGGCAGTGCTGTTCGATGGGGATTTTGACCTTTTCTGCCAACTCCTTAATCCTTTGATAGATACTCATCGGGGTATCATAGCCCAAAGTATCGCAATATCTGATGCGGTCGGCACCAGCCTCCTTAGCTGCCTGAGCAAATTCAATGAGGTAGCCCATGTCAGTTCGGGAGGCATCCTCAGCATTGACACCGATGGTTCTTACCCCTTCCCTTTTGGCATAAGCTGTCGCCTCCACCGCCTCACGAATCACTTTCTCCCGGTCCAGCTTGCCCTGGAACTTGTGCTTGATCATCTGATCTGAGGTCGAGATGGAGATATTCAGATCACGGACCCCGGTGGGGATGGCTTTGGCGACATCGGCGACCAGGGCGCGGCACCACCCTTCCAGGACGAGAGAGCCCATGGCGCCTGCTTCCTTTAGCTCCAGATTAGCCTTTACATAATTCCGCTCGGGTTTCAGGTAAGGGAAGGCGAACTCTGACTGGTGAATCCCGAGCTGGGCTAAATATAGATTGAGCATGGTCCGTTGCAGTTTGGCCATGCCGATGTGAGCTGCCTGAACGGCGTCCCGGTTGGTGACATCGATGAAATAAACTTTAGCCATTTCGCCCCCCAGGAGATAACATGGTTATATTAAGTATATACTACATAAAACTGCGCCGTTTGGCAAGGGCTTGCCATTCCCATCCGGGCTGATTATACTTAGTGCTAAGCGAAAAACGGAGGTTTTGAAATGCCCGGTTATGCCTTTTTTCAGAAGCAGTTTCTGCCTCAGTCCGAGGCCAAGGTTGGCATCCTGACCCATGCCTTTAACTACGGCACCGCTTGCTTTGAGGGAATTCGAGGGCACTGGAATAGCGATGAAGAGCAGATGTACCTGTTCCGTGTCAAGGAGCACTATCAGCGATTGCTCGAGGGCTGCCAGCTGCTCAAGATCGAGCTCTCTTATAGCATTGATGAGCTTTGCCAACTCACTGTAGAGCTGGTGCGGAGGTGTGGCTATCGAGAGGATGTCTATATCCGTCCCATAGCGTATAAAAGCTCCGAGATCCTGGGCGTGAGGCTGCATGACCTGGAGGGCGATTTCGCCATCGCGGTTGCCCCTTTTGCCCCTTATCTGAATTTCGAGGACGGTATTAGGTGCTGTGTCTCCTCTTGGCGGCGTCTCAATGACGATATGATTCCACCGCGGGGCAAAGTCTGCGGTCCCTATGTGAATAGCGCCTTGGCCAAGACTGAGGCCGTGGGCAATGGCTTCGATGAGGCTATCCTTCTCACCACGGGTGGTCACGTCTCCGAGGGCAGCGGCGAGAACATCTTCCTCGTCCTCGGTGGCAAGCTGGTGACGCCCCCGTGCTACGATAGTATCCTCCTCGGCGTCACTCGCGATACCGTGATCGAATTGGCTAAGAGCGAGATGGGCATCGAGACCATGGAGCGCAGCATTGATCGCAGCGAGCTTTATATCGCTGAGGAATGCTTCCTCACCGGCACAGCGGCCTATGTGACCCCCGTTATTGAGATCGACCATCGCCCGGTGGCTCAGGGGCAGGTAGGTCCCATAACCAAGGAGTTGCTGAAGGTGTACCTCAATGTCGTCTATGGCAGGAATAAGAAGTATCTTTACTGGTGCACCCCGACCTATGCTAAGATTGAGGCCTGAGGCTAAACATATTATGGGCAACTTCGCTTCGCATTGCCTTGTATATCAGGTGGACAAGGCGAGCAGATTTGGTATAAGCAAATGCTACACCCATACCTATCTTACTGGCTCCTGGCAACGGCGTGTGTTTTCGGAGTGCTGCAGATAGCAGCATCATACGCTGGGATCAAAGGGTTAACTTTGTTCAATCGCCCCGTCTTTGGATATGTTATCGGCGGCGCGGTGATGGTTGGTGTCTCTTTCTGGTTTTACAGCACTGCGCCGATGACTGTTATAGATTTGTGGGCCGGGGGAAAGCAGTTTGCGCTTTTCGTTGCTGGTCTGGCTACGGCGCTGGTGATAAATGCTCTGCTTTGTTTCTTAGTCAGGCTCCGAACGGCTAAGATCCAGAGCCAAGAAGTGGGGACGGCTGAGAGCCAGGGCCAAGAAGTGGGGACGGCTGAGAGCCAGGGCCAAGAAGTGGGGATGGCTGAGAGCCAGAGCCAAGAAGTGGGGACGGCTGAGAGCCAGACCCAAGAAGTGGGACTGGAGGTACTGAAGAAGACGACCCAGCTCAGCTTGATTATCGGTGCCATTAAACGGAGGGTTAAGAGATGACAGCACCTGATGCTTCGATATCGATCTGGCTCACCGGGCTGGTGGGGAAAGTGCCAGCCTTCGATGATGTAATGAGCCTATTTGTCAATGACACTTTTTTCTTTTTGCTCTCCATTCTGTTCTTAGTCGGTGTCTGGTTTGGCGTAAGAAAACTCTCTCGGAGGGAGGCCAACCAAAGGGCAGTGCTCTGTGCCGCTACCGGGGCGGGATTTGCTTCTCTTGTGGTATGGGTGATGAACCACGCCTTCCATCTCGATCTCTGGCCCCGTCCCTGTGAGGCATTTGAGAGCGCGAGGCACGCTGCGCAGACTCTTTTCTATTGCCCCACCGATCCCTCGTTTCCCAGTCATGGTGCCGCGGTTGCATTTGCCCTTGCCTTCGGCGTTTGGTTCACAAACCGCAAGGCGGGGGCGGTGCTGTTCGCCTTTGCCTTCCTTTGGTCTTTTGCTCGCGTCTATTGTGGCGCTCATTACCCCTTGGATATAGTGGGCGGTGCCGCGATCGGCTTCCTCGTCAGCTATGGCGTATATAAAGCTTTTTGGCCCGCAATTGAACCAGTGCTGGCGTTCGTTTTCCGGTTGATGAGAAGACTATACCTCGGCTGAAGGCGCAATAGGAGCGCGCCCTTTGCTCCAGATATCGATGCCCAAGCTGAGATATTTCCAGCCGCCATCGGGCAAGATGACAACGATATTCCCCCGCTCCATTTCCTGTGCTATGTTGAGTGTCTGGAATATTGCTGCCCCCGAGGACAGTCCAGCGAAAATCCCTTCCCGTTGCAGCAGTTCCCCGAGCGCTGCTATAGCATCGGCACGGCGCACCATAGCCCTTTGGTCCAACAGATTCACGTCTAAGACGGCAGGGGCATAACCTTTGGCCAGGCAACGCAATCCTTCGATGGCCTCATCGGGGTAGGGCTCAACCCCGATGAGCTTTACCTTTGGGTTTCGCTCCTTAATTCGTTTGCCCACCCCCATCATCGTGCCCCCGGTGCCAAGGCCGCAGACTAATGCGTCTATATCCAGATCTGGGAGTGCTTGTAGAATCTCCGCACCTGTGGTTTCATAGTGCGCCTGGGGATTATCTGAGTTGCTGAACTGATCGGGCATGAAGTAGCTTCCATTCCTTGCCATTATCTCGTTGACCAGCTCAATGGAGGCATCGACCCCCTTAGCCCCTTCGGTGAGGATCAGCTCAGCCCCATAGAGCTCGATGAGTTGCCTCCTCTCCAAGCTCACGTTATCGGGCATCGCGATCTTGACCTTATATCCCTTCATGTGCCCGATCATAGCCAGGGCGATGCCGGTGTTGCCGCTGGTGGCTTCGAGGATGGTCTTATCTGGGGTCAGCTTGCCACTCTGCTCGGCTTTCTCGATCATATACTTGGCGATGCGGTCTTTCACACTGGCACTGCCACCGAGATTGTTACCTTCCAGCTTGGCGAAGATCCTGACCCCCTTGTGAGGGCTCAGGTTAGCCATTTCCACCAAAGGGGTATGTCCGATAGCTTCAAGGATGCTGTTATATCTCATGGCACACATTTTAGCACTTTTATGGTTTGAGGTCACGGTAATAGCTTGGCGCCGAGCCCTTGGGCTTTTGTGCGACATCCCTGTTCCCAGCGCTCGAGCCCGCAGAGAGCGCAGGGCCCATAACGGCAGTCTGGGGTCTCCTCCCCGATCTCGGTTCGCTGATATTCTTGGCTGAGGAAGTCCATTTTGACGCCGCAATCGATGTGGCTCCAAGGCAAAAGCTCATCCAGAGGGCGTTCACGGTGGGCATAGAAATGGGGGTCAAGCCCGATCTCATCGAAAGCGCGCTGCCATCTCTCATAGTGGAAGTGCTCGCTCCAGGCGTCGAAGACAGCCCCCAGTTGCCGGGCACGGCGAATAACCGGTCCCAGGCGCCGGTCGCCCCGAGTCAGCACCCCCTCGATCAAGCTCATGTGAGGGTCCTGCCAGGAGAAATCAGCCCCCAGCCTCCTCAGTCCCCGCTTCAGGATTTGCTGTTTCGGCTCCAACTCCTCGGTGCTATTTTGGGCCAGCCACTGGAATGAGGTATGGGGCTTGGGGACAAAGGTCGCGGCGCTGACTTTGATCCGCGGTGCTCCAGCTTTCGATCCCAGTTTTCTTATCTTGGCCACCAGCTCTACAATGGCCGCTACGTCCTCTGAGCTCTCAGTGGGCAGCCCGAGCATGAAGTAGAGCTTGAGGCTCCTCCAGCCCCGTTCCAGGGCTGTGGTCATGGTTTGTAATACATCGTCATCGGAGACGCTCTTATTGATGACTCGACGCAGGCGCTCCGTCCCCGCCTCGGGGGCGAAGGTGAGGCCGGCTTTCTTCCGACCTTGAATGGAGTCGGCAAGCGCTACGGAGAAGGTGTCGAGGCGCAAGCTGGGTAGGGATATGGTGAGATTCTTCCCTTTCCATCGCTCTCCCAAGGTGGCAACCAGCCTCTCGATGCCCGAGTAGTCGCTGGTGCTCAAGGAAAGCAGGGAGACCTCTTCGTAGCCGCAATTCTTGATCAGCTCGTCCACTGCTCTAACCACCTCATCATGACTTCGTTCCCGTAACGGGCGGTAGATGGCGCCTGCCTGGCAGAAGCGACAGCCCCGGGTGCAGCCGCGTTGAATCTCCACCGCTGCCCGGTCGTGGACGACCTCAATGTAGGGGACCACGGGGTGGGTCACCGGGGGCGGTAGCGGGCTCACGAAGCGCCGCTCAATGGTGGCGCTGGCATCCGGCGTGGTTGGTCCTATCGAGGCAATGGTGCCATCGGAGTGATAGTTGACTTGATATAAGCTGGGGACATAAATTCCACGAATATGGCAGAGCTCGCGAAGCAGTTCTTCCTTCCTTCCCGTGCCCTCCTTTTTCCAACGGCGAAAGAGCTCGACGAGCTCCAGGATTACCTCTTCGCCTTCCCCGATAACGAATAGGTCGATGAAGTCAGACATGGGCTCTGGGTTCAGGGTGCAGCTACCACCGGCGATGACCAAGGGATGGGAGTCAGTTCGCTCCGAGGCGAGAAGCGGTATCTGAGCCAGTTCCAGCATGTTGAGCACGTTAGTATAGGTCAGCTCATAGCCCAGGGAGAAGCCGATGATATCGAACTCCTTTAATGGGCGCTTCGATTCCAGGCTGAAGAGGGGGATGTCAGCGCTTCGCAGCTCGACTTCCATATCAACCCAAGGGGCATAAGCCCTCTCGGCGAGGACATAGGGGCTTTGGTTCAACAGCTCATAGAGGATGGAAAGCCCGAGGTTGGACATCCCGATCTCGTAGGCATCGGGGTAGATGAGAGCAACCTTGACCTCAACCGCCGCTCAGTCCTTCACTATGCTATTCCACTCGCCGCCGCTGTAGCGAGCCGGTCTGGTCACTTTACGTAACATGCTATCCAGTTGGTTCACAACCAAACCATTATAGTCTTGCTGCTCCTTCGATGCAAGCGCACTTGACTTCTCAAGCCCTTGGCTATATCTTGTGAAAAGCATGAGCTCCAGCGACGACAAAGACCCCGCCGAGGAAGCAAAAGCCCCCCCCGAGGAAGTGGGGGAAGTAGGGGAAGTAGGGGAAGTGGGGCAAGTAGAGGAAGTAGAAGCAGTAGAAACGCGCTCCTGGTGGCGGCGGAATTATCTTTACGTTCTGTCCTTTGTGCTTGGGGCGGCAGCTATTGCCTTGATCCCAATTTTCGGGGGCAAGGTCAAGGAATTCGAGGACTTTGGCTATCTGGGCGTATTCCTCATGGGCGTTATCGGCAGTGCCGCCCCGGTCTGGCCCATGCCCGGCTCCTGGGCGGCATTTATCGCCGCCGGGCTGGGCTGGAACATCGTTTGGGTTGGCTTAGCGGCAGGCATCGGCGAGGCAATAGGTGAGGTCGCTTACTATGGCCTGGGCTACAGCGGGCAGCCGTTCCTGCGCAATCTAAAGTGGTATCCCCGGATCGAGCGCTGGATGAGGCGCCGCGGCTGGCTGACCATTTTCCTCGCCTCGGCGATTCCCAATTTCATCATCAGGCTGGTTGATGTCGCTGCCGCCGGCCTGCGCTATCCGCTGTGGAAGTTCTTCATCTTCTGCTGGGCGGGCAAGACGGTGAAATCATTTGCCTTTGCCGCCGCCGGCGCCGGCCTCTTCGCCTGGCTCACCAACCTCTTCTGATTTGCCAAGCTACCCACGATTGCCTCCGAAAGCTGCTTGCTATAAAATAAGCACAGAAGCCACCCACGGAGGATGGAGCTATGGAGATATTTCTTATTGTCTTAGCCTCGGTTTTACTGGCGGTGGTTCTGGTATTGCTTCTCAGGCCGCGGAAAATGGAAATGCCAGATATAGAAGACAGTATAACAGAGCTTCGTCTCAAGCTGGATTCCTTGGATTCTAAGGCGGCGGTATCGGTAAGGGATATAAGTGCTATCCACGAGATTCTGGAGAAATTACCGAAAGATGTCTTGGAATCGATCACGGGCAGTTTAAGCAAGAGGACTGGAAAGCTCAATGAACTGATGGCCACCTTCGAGTTGACTAAGTATGATAGGCTTTTCTATCTCGGCGAGCCCATCGATTTTGTGGGCATTAAGTACGATGAGACTGTTGATTTTATCGAGGTCAAAACAGGTAAATTCCGACTGACGGATGATGAAAGGAAGCTGAAAGAGCTTATCGATTTTAAAAAGGTCAATTATGTGCCACTTTCTGTGGAGAAGGTAGGAATCGCCGAAGGAGTTGATGCCGAGCAATTTGAATTCCCCTCCCCGCAGTAACAAACAGTCAAATTTGCGCCATCAGCAAGGGGCGGTAACATTATGGCCCAGTTTCAGATAGTCTCAGATTTTCAGCCCACGGGGGCCCAGCCCCAGGCAATAGAGCAGCTCGCTGCGGGGCTGAGGAGAAGCTATCGGCATCAGACGCTGTTGGGCGTCACCGGCAGCGGCAAGACCTTCACCATGGCCGGCGTCATCGAGAAGGTGGAGCGCCCAACCCTGGTCATTGCCCATAATAAGACCCTGGCCGCTCAGCTCTGCACCGAGTTCAGGGAGTTCTTCCCCAACAACGCCGTGGAATACTTCGTCAGCTACTATGACTACTATCAGCCTGAGGCCTATATCCCGCGCACCGACACCTATATCGAGAAGGAGACCGATATCAACGAGGAGATCGACAAGCTGCGCCATGCCGCCACCAGAGCCCTGTTTCAGCGCCGCGATGTCGTCATTGTGGCTTCGGTATCCTGTATCTATGGCCTGGGCTCGCCCGAGGAATATCATGGCTTCGTCGTCAGCCTGAAGAAGGG
>Ga0209427_10006003_pt1 | contig 13893 bp, 14 predicted proteins | sample DeeMarSWOR136_30_FD_187465 | JGI IMG/M metagenome (GOLD analysis project Ga0209427, IMG submission 187465) | Marine sediment microbial communities from White Oak River estuary, North Carolina - WOR-1-36_30 (SPAdes) (version 2) | ecosystem: Environmental > Aquatic > Marine > Intertidal zone >... | reverse complement strand
GGCAGGGGTTGCCCTCAGACCGCCCAGGTAAAAAGAGGCTATCAAAGCCAAACCAAGGGCCAAACCAGCCGCTTTTGTACCCATCATCTCCCGGGACAGAACCAGGGCGTAATATTCTAACAGGCCCACCGCCGCCACCAAGCCCACGACAAGGGCAAAACAGGTTCGCCCCCCCTTCCCTATCAACAAGACCAACAGGGGCAAAAGCACCAATGCCGTGAGCCATCGCTTTAAATGCGAAGACTTCATCTTATGAGTGCCTGCGAGGCTCCTTCTTGATCTGGGCCCCGGTCAACCCGAACCGACGCTCACGCTTCTGATAATCATGCAGAATTTGGATCAATTCCTCCCTTCTAAAATCGGGCCACAGGGTATCGGAGACATAAATCTCTGTGTAGGCAATCTGCCAGAGCAAGAAGTTGCTGATCCGCATCTCACCACTGGTTCGAATCAGAAGATCTGGCTCTGGCATTCCGTGCGTATAAAGATAATTCGAAAAAACCTCCTTTGTGATTCCCTCAGGTTGAAGGCGGCCCGCCTGAACCTCGGTTGCGATTTTCCGAGCTGCTGCCACAACCTCATCCCGCCCCCCGTAGCTCAAGGCCAAGTTTAGAATCATCCCCCGGTTTTCTCGGGTCATATCCATGACATCATGCAGCACCTCCACAACATCACCCGGGAACCTTTCGATCTGGCCTATCGCGTTCAAGCGGATGCCGTTTTCCATCATTTCGACTAGTTCTGACTTAAGGAAGTCTTTCAATAGACTCATGAGAGCCGAAATTTCTTGCCGAGGCCGCTGCCAGTTTTCGGTTGAAAACGCATAAAGGGTCAGAACCTCTATCCCGATCTCACGGCAGGCTCGCACAATGTCTCGTACCGACTCGGAACCTTCCCGGTGACCTCTGATACGGTTTAGGGAACGCTTTTTGGCCCAACGGCCGTTGCCATCCATGATAATGGCGATATGTCGGGGGAGGGAGTCGAGTCGTAAGGAGGGAATATCAGAATTCAAGGATCTCTTTCTCTTTTTCCTGGTAAGTCTGGTCAACTAATCGGATGTAATCGTCTGTGATTTTCTGCACCTTGTCTTGAGCCCTGTAAAAATCGTCCTCTGCGATCTCACCATCCTTCTTCAGACCCTTGAGAAGCTCATTCGTGTCCCTGCGGATATTGCGGATTGATACCCTGTGCTCCTCAGCTATCTTGTGAACGACCTTGACAAGCTCTTTTCGCCGCTCTTCGGTAAGCGGTGGTATGGGAACTCGTATGACCTTTCCATCGTTCATGGGGGTAAGCCCTAGCTCTGACTTGAGGATTTCCTTTTCAATCTCCCCAATGACCGACTGGTCCCAGGGCTGAATAACGATGAGCCTGCTCTCCGGAACAGACAAGGAGGCTACCTGGTTCAACGGGGTGGGTGTTCCATAATAGCTTACCTTTATGCCCTCAAACAGTGCAAGGGAAGCACGACCGGTGCGGACCTTCTTAAATTCATTTTTCAAGGCATCAATCGACTTACCCATCCCTTCTCGCGCATCATCGTAAAGTGAATCAATCATCCTCTGATGCCTCCTTTATTCGAGTTCCAACATTTTCCCCGCAAACAACTCGTCTAAGATTCCCTTTTACTCTGAGGTTGAAGACAATTACAGGAAGCCCGTTGTCCATTGCCAGAGAAACGGCGGTCGAATCCATAACTTTCAACTGTCGCTTGAGGACTTCAAGATAGGTAACGTTATCTATCTTTTTTGCGCGGGCATTCACGACAGGGTCAGCATCATAAATGCCGTCCACCTTGGTGGCCTTTAAGAGCACTTCTGCATCAATCTCCTGGGCCCTCAGGGCCGCAGCCGTGTCCGTGGTGAAATAAGGGTTACCGGTTCCAGCAGCAAAGATCACGGTCCGCCCCTTTTCCAGATGCCTGATAGCCCGCCTGAGGATATACGGTTCAGCGACCGCACACATCTCGATAGCCGTCTGGACCCGGGTCTGAACACCCCTTTTTTCAAGAGCGTCCTGGAGGGCGATACTATTGATGACAGTGGCTAACATGCCGATATGGTCCGCCGAGGTGCGGTCCATGCCGTAGGAACTGGCTGCCACACCGCGAAAGATATTCCCACCACCGACAACCAGGGCGATCTGGACCCCGAGATCATAAACAGATCGGACTTCACCGGCGAGATAGTCAATCATCTCGGGGCTTATGCCATAACTCTGATCACCCATCAAAGCCTCGCCGCTGAGCTTAACCAGCATTCTTTTGTACTTCGGAGAAGGCATGTTATCCCACTACTCTCCTCCCAACTGATAACGGACGAATCGTCTCACAGTGATGTTCTCCCCAGTCTTCGTAACTATATCATGAATCAGGTCCTGTATGGTTATGTCTGGATCCTTAACATACTGTTGGTCCAGAAGACACGATTCCTTATAAAACTTCTCCATCTTGCCCTGGACTATCTTGTCCTCTATCTTTTCAGGTTTTCCCGCCTCTGCGGCCTGTGCCCTGTAAATCTCTTCTTCCCGCTGTATGACCTCCTTAGGGATATCCTCCGTACGGATGCCAAGGGGTTTGGTCGCAGCAATGTGCATGGCCAAATTCTTAACAAACATCCTGAACTCGTCGGTCTTAGCCACAAAATCAGTCTCGCAGTTCACTTCCACAAGGACACCTATCTTGCCGCCAGTGTGAATATATGAATGTATCAAGCCCTCGGAGGTTTGTCGCCCAGCCCGCTTTAGGGCGGTAGCCAGTCCTTTTTTGCGAAGAAAATCGACCGCCTGTTCCATGTCTCCGCCCGCTTCCTTCAGGGCCTCTTTGCAATCCATAACGCCCGCATTTGTCCTTGTGCGTAATTGTTTAATGATCTGGGCATTGATTTCTGCCATTTACAACTCCTCTCGTACCTCATCACCTGCATCTTCGTGGGTTTGGTCGGGTGCCGGGGCTTGTCTTCTAACAATTTCCACAATGGGACCCTCTGAGCCATCAGAAACGACGGCCTTTTCGCCTATCTCAGCCACAGCAGCCCCTGCTTCGACAGCCGCCTTGTCTGCCTCGGCCTGCAGGCGCTCTTCCATACGCTCACGACCCTCGATGCAAGCATCGGCTACTCGGGAAGTGATGAGCCGGATGGCCCTTATGGCGTCGTCATTGCCAGGAATAATATAGTCTATTTCGTCCGGATTACAGTTGCTATCTACAATGGCCACAATTGGTATACCAAGCCGTCTTGCTTCACGGACTGCAATGTTTTCATTCTTGGGGTCCACAATATATAGGGCCCCTGGCAGTCTTTCCATGTTACCAATCCCCCCAAGGTTATTTTCAAGCTTTGCCCTTTCTTTGTCCAGTCTGAGTGCCTCTTTCTTGGGAAAGCGATTGACACTTCCATCGGCAAAAATGCCCGTGAGATACTTGAGCCTTTCGATCCCTTTTTGTATGGTTTGAAAATTTGTGAGCATCCCTCCCAACCAGCGATTGTGCACATAGAACATTTCGCACCGGTTAGCCTCCTCATAGATGGAATCACGGGCCTGTTTCTTGGTCCCCACAAAGAGGATCGATTCGCCACTTGCAACTGTGTCCACAACAAACTCGTAGGCCGTTTTGAACATCCTGACCGTTTGCTGCAGGTCAATGATATAGATCCCGTTTCGGGCACCAAAGATGTAAGGTTTCATCTTTGGGTTCCACCGCCTGGTCTGGTGACCAAAATGGACACCCGATTCCAGCAACTGCTTCATGGTGATGTAAGACATAATTTCCTCCGTTCTTTTCAGTTGTTCCTCCGCTCTTATCTTCCCCGCTCTCCACTTCTCATGGTGTCAACTCTCGAAGCACTAGAAAGAGGGTCCAAGAACGTGTGAATTTACGATAACTATTTTTGATAACACACGACGTCCAGACTTGCAACACGGTTTTTTTCATTTGATGCCCGCAGTAGAAACACCGACCGGCCTCCGCCACGTGGGGAGTATTGGAGTAATGGAGTGATTGGTATAGAGGAATATAAGTCTTCCCGATCTTACTCCCCCACTACTCCAGTACTACAACACTCCATTACTCCGTTTTTCTTGCTGTTACTCTTGTCATAACGACCCTATCGTAGCCACTGTAGTCCTTGATAACAGCCCAATCACTGTAGGCCCCAGAGCCTGCAATCAGCTTCTCGACCGCGGCCCATTGGTCGTGACCAATCTCAAAAATGAGCCACCCCCAGGCAACTATGTGGTCTGAGGCCTGTTTGATTATGAGTCTAATTGCCTCCAGCCCGTCCGGGCCCCCGTCGAGGGCCTCCCGAGGCTCATATTGGGTAATTTCCGGTGGAAGGATCTCTAACTCATGACTCGAAATATAAGGGGGATTCGAGACGATCACATCAAAATAGCGTCCTAGGTCACGGACTGGATCGAACCAGTTCCCCTGCAAAAACGTGAGGGCTTTGTCGAGTTCGTGCATTCGAGCGTTATCCTGGGCCACGGCCAGGGCCTTTTCCGAGCGATCAACCGCAAAAAAGCTTTGTTCCGGCCGTTCGGATGCCATGGCAAGGACAATAGCCCCTGAACCGGTCCCAAGGTCCATAATTTTTAGGGGTACTGTGCCCGGTTCTGGCGGTACGATCGTCAGGGCAGCCTCCACAAGGGTCTCGGTTTCAGGTCTTGGTATCAGAACATCAGGTGTCACCTTCAGATCCATCGACCAGAATTCTTTGTTACCAACAATATAGGCGACTGGCTCTCTTTGAACACGTCTTTGGATGAATCCTTTGAAGGTCTCAAGCTCGTGTGCTTCGAGGGGGCGATCATACTGGATGTAGAGGTCTACCCGCCCAACACCTAAGGTATGAGCCAAAAAGATTTCGGCAGCGGCGCGTGGCTGCTCAATGTGGTGGGATTTGAAGTATGCCGTGGTCCACTTGAGGAGTTTCAGAATGGTCCAGGTCTCAGGCAGCATCCCTCGATTCTGCCTCAGCTTCCTGAATGGCGAGAGCCTGATAGTGGGTCACAAGCACATCGATGATCTCTCGAATATTGCCCTGGAGAATATCTTCCAGCTTATACAGCGTAAGCCCAACACGGTGGTCTGTGACACGCCCCTGGGGGAAGTTGAATGTCCTGATCCGCTGGCTACGGTCACCGCTTCCCACTTGGCTTCTGCGATCTGCGGAGATTTTTTTATTCTGCTCGGAAACCATCTTATCATATAAGCGAGCACGGAGTACGTGCATCGCCTTGGCCCTGTTCTTGTGCTGCGACTTCTCATCTTGACAGCTCACCACTAATCCTGTGGGAAGATGGGTAATGCGTATGGCCGAGTCCGTCGTGTTAACGCTCTGCCCTCCGGGACCGGTGGAGCGAAATACATCCACCCTGATGTCGTCGGGATCAATCTTGACATCCACTTCTTCTGCCTCAGGCAAGACAGCAACGGTCACTGCCGAGGTGTGTATCCTCCCTTGGGATTCCGTGACCGGAACCCGCTGGACCCTGTGGGTACCGCTTTCGTATTTCAGGCGACTATAAGCCCCTTTGCCCTGCACTAAGGCAATGATCTCCTTGAGGCCGCCGACGCCAGTCACATGCTTGCTCAAGACCTCTATCTTCCAACCAAGACTCTCGGCATACTTGCTGTACATCTGAAAAAGTTCTGCAGCAAAGAGCCCGGCCTCTTCACCACCTGTGCCGGCTCTGATCTCAAGTACGACATTCTTCTCATCGTTGGGATCCTTAGGCATGAGGAGCCACTTTAGCTCCTGCTCCAGTTCTTCTGAACGCTCGTGCAGGTGCTGAAGATCTTCACTTGCCAGCTCCTTAATATCCTCGTCACTGTCCTTCAAAAGATCCTTGGATTCTCTGATATCTTCCGCCACCTGTTTGTACTCACGATAAACGGAAACAATCTTGCTCAACTCCGCATGTTCCTTAGCGTACTTCCGATAGCCCTCTTGATCTTTTATCACATCAGGATCGCTCAAGAGCTTTTCGATCTTCACAAACCGTTCTTCTACACCTGATAGTTTGTCGAACATAGTATTCAAGATAAAGTTTTTAGGGTAATGATACGTTCAACCAAGGGCATAAGGCGCAAGGCTCAGGGCGCAAGGTCTTATGCCTCACGCCTTGTACCTTATGCCTTACGCCTTACATTTTACGCCTTATGCCTGTTAGCCTCGTGTCCATGCAGTGCCCTGTTCAGGGCCGCCAGGGCTACCTCAAGTTGGTCATCGCTGGGCTCACGCGTGGTCAGTTTCTGCATCCACAGGCCTGGCAAAATCGCCAAACGGATCAGGCCCCGATCCATATTCCTGCTGCTGAACTTGATAATCTCATAGGCCAAGCCAGCGATGGGAAACATGAACAGTATCTTCATGACAATTGCGATCATCTGGCTCATGACACCAGGCACATCATGCAAGGTCGGTACAAATGGAAATGCAATCGAAAAGAAAAAGATGCTTATCAGAAGCACAACCAATATGAAAGCAGTACCGCATCTAGGATGAAGGGTTGAAAATTTCTTGGCATTCTCAACGGTCAGGGCCTCCCCTGCTTCATAGGCATAAACCGACTTGTGCTCTGCACCATGGTATTCAAAGATTCGCCTAATCTCCTTGAAAAGCGAGATGAGCCACACATAGCCAAGGAAAATTATGATCTTCACGGCGCCATCGATCAGATGAAAGACGAGGTGCTCAACCCCCAGCCTCATACCGAATAAACGGCCAACGAGGCCACTGATCACGTGAGGCAAAACCACAAACAGCACTACCCCCGCTCCAAGAGCCAGGCAGATCGTAAGAAAAAGAGCCCAGCCTACCAGTGATTCCCCCTCTTCCTCTAATGCCTGATTGGCCGAAAAGGTTATTGCCTGCATACCATTGATCAGCGCTTCGATGATGATAAGGCTGCCCCTGACAAAAGGCCGCTTAAGAAATGACCATCGCTCAGACAGGGAACGCCATCTATCCTCCTTAATCAAGATCTCACCGTTTGGACGACGCAGTGCAATAGCCAAGCTTTTCGGCGCCCTCATCATTACACCCTCAATCACAGCTTGCCCGCCAACATGGATATCGCCATGTCTTGTCTTCAACACCATAACTGCGTACGCTATTGCTGAGCCTTTGCCCCTTTATTTTGGGCGTCAAACTTGGCATACTTCCTGCGAAATCGCTCAATACGCCCAGCTGTATCAACTAGTTTCTGTTTGCCAGTAAAAAAGGGGTGGCATTTGGAGCAAATTTCAACCCTGATATCCTTCTTGGTGGACCCTACCTCTACTACATTGCCGCATGCACAGCGAATCGTAGTTTGAAAATATTCGGGATGGATGTCCTTCTTCATGTCAAGCCTCTCTATCGTTATTCGGAAATCGTTATTCGTAATAAAGATATAAATGGGTGCCATTCATCCATAACTTTAGTTCACCCTGGCCCAGACCTGGGATAACGTTTACGGTCTATCGGTTACGCTGCTCGTTACGTTTAACGGCTATCGGTTGCGTGATTACGAGCTGCGCAACCGCAACCCTTTGACGAATAATTGCTCCAGGGCGGGCTTTAGGCACTTTAGCTCACTTTAGGTATTCTGAAACTAACTGTTCATCGAGTCCAGAAAACGATTATTATCCTCCGTTCCTTTCATTTTTTCAAGCAAAAACTCCATGCTGTCTACCGGATTCAACGATGCGAGCAGTTTTCTCAAAATCCAAGCCCGGTTCAATACCTCTGACTCAAGCAGTAGCTCCTCTTTCCGCGTCCCTGACCGATTGATGTCAATGGCAGGGAAGATACGCTTGTCCGATAGCTTTCGGTCCAACTGCAACTCCAAGTTGCCGGTACCCTTGAACTCTTCAAAGATAACCTCATCCATTCGACTTCCGGTGTCAATCAGGGCTGTGGCAATGATCGTAAGGCTTCCCCCTTCCTCAACATTGCGGGCAGCACCAAAAAAGCGTTTGGGACGGTGCAGCGCATTGGAATCGACCCCACCTGAAAGTATCTTACCACTCGGAGGTACTACCGTGTTGTAAGCACGGGCAAGGCGGGTAATACTGTCTAAGAGAATGACAACATCTCGTTGATGCTCCACCAAGCGTTTGGCCTTCTCAAGCACCATTTCCGCCACCTGGACATGCCTCTGGGGAGGCTCGTCAAAGGTAGAGCTGATCACTTCAGCATCCACTGAACGCTCCATGTCGGTCACCTCTTCTGGTCGCTCGTCAATGAGTAAAACGATCAGCACAACATCTTTGTGGTTGGCATTAATGCTATTGGCAATATCTTGCAGTAACATGGTTTTGCCCGTCCTCGGTGCTGAGACGATCAGGCCTCTCTGGCCGAACCCAATAGGTGTCAACAGGTCCATAATCCGCACGCAATAGTTGTCTGGGTCCCTTTCAAGGACAATCCTTCTCTCCGGATAGAGAGGAGTTAGATTGTCAAATAGAATCTTTTCCCGTGATTTCTCGGGGTCCTCATAGTTTACTGCCTCCACCTTCAGCAGTGCAAAATACCGCTCGCTGTCCTTGGGCGGCCGAATCTGTCCCGACACCGTGTCACCCGTGCGAAGGTTAAAGCGCCGGATCTGGGAAGGTGAAATATAAATGTCGTCAGGGCCCGGCAGATAGCTGTAGTCGGGCGCCCTTAGAAAGCCGAAGCCGTCAGGTAGTATTTCAAGCACGCCCTCACCATAAATCAGGCCATTCTTCTCTGTCTGGGCTTGCAGAAGGGCAAAGATTAGCTCCTGCTTTCGCATACCTGATGCACCTTCGATCTTAAATCCTTTGGCCATTTTGGTCAGTTCGGCTACTTTTTTGGCCTTTAGCTCTACTAGGTTCATTGAATCATCTTCCTTTGAATCGGTTAAAGAAGCATTAAAACGGCAGCTCTCATGGCCTTACGAACGAGCTGTCGAAAACCCACGACTAATCACGCCCGCATAGCACTAGCACACTCTGTGGAAAAATGGCTGGTTCCTCTTATTGAAAATATTGGGGATAACTGGCAGTGTTTTTCAGCTCACGCTCTACTGCATGCAGAAGCTGTTGGGTGTTTCCTCTATGCTCTCCCAGGAAGGTTTAATTAATAATGAATTTTATAACACACTCCTCAATGTGTCAAGGCTTTTCAAGCGCCTTTCGTCATTTTGCTGTAGATTTTCCTGATGGCAACCTCCATCTCCTTGAGTGGTCCCAGGTTTTTCACTATGTAGTCAGCATATGGTCGCTTCTTTTCACCTGCCATCTGGATGCCCAACATGGCCTGGGCCTCTTCTGCAGATGAGCCGTCACGGGCCATCAACCGGCTCTTTTGCAGATCTGGACTGGCTTCAACCAGGACCACAACGTCAAACTGGTCTTGAATCCCGAGTTCGATGAGAAGGGGAACCTCCGCTACCACAACGGCGTCTTCATGGCGAGATTCGATAGCCGCAATCTTCTCCTCAAAAAGTCTGAATATCTCGGGATGGGTAAGACTCTCCAACACCTCGCGCGCTCGGCCATCTCTTGTAATGATCCCCCTGAGCTTCCTTCGATCCAGGGTGCCATTGGCTCTGAGTATACCTTTGCCAAAGTGGTCTGCGATGGCCCCAAGAACGGATGAATCACGCTTGACGGCCTCACGGGCCAACTCATCCAAGCTAATAATATGGGCACCCAGGCGTCTAAAACAATCGCAGACGACTGTTTTTCCAGTGCCTGCGCCGCCAGTCACTGCAACTTTCAGCACCTTTATCTGTTTTCAGGCCTCAGCGCGCGTACGGCCGCACCTGCCTGCCACATCTCAGAGTTCTTCATTTCGTCCAGTTCTTGTCTGAGCCTTTGGCTATAATCCGGCGCACTGTTGGCCTCCAGGACAATCCTGGTCTCTTCTCCCGAGACCACACGTCCATAAAGTTCCTCAAAAACCGGCGTGATCGCATCGCGGAATCTGTGCCTCCAATCGAGTGCCCCCCGCTGGGCCGTGGTGCTGCAGTTAGCATACATCCAGTCCATCCCGTTTTCAGCCACAAGGCGAATGAGACTCTGGGTCAGCTCTTCCACCGTTTCATTGAATGCCTCGCTGGGGCTGTGTCCATGTTTGCGCAACACATTATACTGGGCCTCAAAGATACCCTCCAAGCAGCCCATAAGAACCCCACGTTCTCCGGTGAGATCACTATGGACCTCTTTTTCAAAGGTAGTGGGGAAAAGGTACCCGGAGCCGATGGCTATCCCAAGGGCAAGGGTTCTCTCTTTTGCCCGGCCCGTGAAATCCTGGAAAACCGCATAGCTGGCATTGATGCCGCTTCCATCCAGGAAATTCAGTCGCACATTCCTTCCGGAACCCTTTGGGGCCACCAGAATCACATCAATATTGTCCGGCGGAACAACATTGGTCTGGTCGCTGTATACAATGGAAAACCCGTGGGAAAAATAAAGGGCATCTCCCTCCTTCAGGCACTGCTTGATCTTCGGCCATGCCCTCATCTGGCCAGCATCAGATATGAGATACTGGACGACGGTGGCCCGCTCGGCTGCCTCTTCAAGTGAAAAGAGCGTCTCGCCGGGTACAAAACCGTCCGCGATAGCCTTTTCCCAAGATTTTCCCCCCTTGCGTTGTCCTACGATAACCGAAATGCCATTGTCTTTCATGTTCAACGCCTGAGCCGGACCCTGGACCCCATAGCCTAGTACCGCCACCGTCTCATTGGCCAATACCTCTTTGGCCTTCTCCAGAGGAAATTCCTCCAGGGTAACTACTTCCTCCAAGACGCCTCCGAAATCAATTTCTGCCATAACTCTTCTCCTTTTCAAGTGAACGGCTACCGTCTATCGGTCTCGCTGCTCGTCACGTCGATCGTCTGTCAGTTGCCTCGTTTTTGAAAACCCTGACCCAGTTTTTTGGTATGGCATCGTTTATTGTTCTGGTATCGCGCCAGGGCAGGCCGTTTAACATAAACCGGTCACCGACACGAAGTGTAATGTTTTCAAGCCGTCAGGCGCAACCTTTGCGCTAAACGAGCCGCGCAACCGCAACCGTTCAACGGCAATATTAGGATGTTGCCCCTGCCTTGTCTTTCTTCTCTCTGCCCAGGGCAATGGCCCCCGTGCGGGCAATCTCCTTGATCCCCATAGGTTTTAAGAGGCCCAGGATGGCTCCAAGCTTATCTGCCGTGCCGGTCACCTCAATCGTGTAGTGGGCGGGACTCACATCCACGACGTTGCACCTGAATATATCTACAATCCTCAAGATTTCCGCCCTATAATCCGCCTTAGCTTGGACTTTGATCAAGGCCATTTCCCGCTCCACATATTCTGTCCCGGTCAGGTCATGCACCTTGATCACATTAATCAGTTTGTTGAGCTGCTTCTTGATCTGTTCAGCAATGGCATCGTCTCCTCGTGTGACCAAAGTCATGCGGGAAATGGCGGGGTCTGAGGTCTCTGCCACACAGAGGCTCTCTATGTTGAAACCACGGCCACTGAAAAGGCCTGACACCCGGGAGAGTACCCCCGGCTCATTGTCCACCAACAAAGATATGGTATGTTTCTGCATAATTCGTCTCCGCTCTAAGCTAAAAGCATTTCGGTTATGGATGCCCCCGCAGGAACCATAGGGTATACGCATTCTTCACGAGCCACCCAAAAGTCCATCATTGCCGGCCCGGGGCTCTCAAGTCCTTGCTTAAGCACTGAAACAACCTCTTGTGGCTTAGTAGCCTTCAGGCCCACAGCCCCGTAGGCCTCGGCAAGCTTGGCAAAATCAGGACCATGTTCCAGGTCTGTGGCCTCGTAGCGCTTTTCATAAAACAGTTCCTGCCACTGCCGTACCATGCCGAGATACCTGTTATTCAAGATTACCACCTTCACCGGCAACCTGTACTGCACTGCAGTTGCCAGTTCCTGGATATTCATCTGAATGCTCCCATCCCCGGCCACGTCCACTACCAGTTTGTCCGGGCAAGCCACCTGGGCTCCAATAGCAGCAGGCAGACCGAACCCCATACAACCAAGCCCGCCAGAGGTTATGAAACAATTAGGACGTTCAAAGTGGTAGTACTGGGCCGCCCACATCTGGTTCTGTCCCACCTCGGTGGTGATGATGGCTTTGCCCTTTGTCAGTTCGTACAGCTTTTCAACCACATACTGTGGCTTAATAACGTCCCCCTGTTCATATCTTAATGGCTGGGTACTTTTCCATTTTTCTATCTGGTCAAACCAGGGCTTGCGGCTTTTCTTGGTGATCTTTACTTTCTCCTCGTTAAGCAGGCTGTTAAGGCCTCCTAAGGCGCTCTTACAATCACCCACGATCGGGACCGTAACAGGGATATTCTTGCTGATAGAAGTAGGATCGATGTCAACATGGATGATCTTTGCATTTGGTGCGAATGTTTCAACCTTGCCGGTCACCCTGTCATCAAAACGCACACCAATGCCAATAAGCAGATCACATGCCCCGATTGCCATATTGGCCCGGTAAGTACCGTGCATACCCAGCATTCCCAGCCATAGAGGATCGGTTCCCGGAAAGCTGCCGAGACCCATTAGAGAGGCTGTAACCGGAGCGTGCAACTTCTTGGCAAACTCGGTCAGTTCCTTGGATGCCCCGGAAAGAATAACCCCACCACCGGAAAAGACAACCGGTCTTTCGGCTTCCCTGATAAGGCTTACCGCCCGGCGCAGTTGTTTGATATTGGGTGTATACGTGGGATTGTAGGAAGGCATCCTGGGTTCAGGCAATGGTTTGTATCTTGCCTTGCCTTGAGTCACATCTTTTGGAAGATCGACCAATACCGGGCCAGGCCTGCCTGATCGAGCAATATGGAAGGCCTCCTTTAGCACCCTGGCGAGGTCTTCTGTGCGTTTTACAAGATAATTATGCTTGGTGCAAGGCCTGGTGATTCCTACAATATCTACTTCCTGGAAGGCATCGTTTCCGATTAGCTTGGTAGGCACTTGTCCTGTCAGTGCAACCACCGGGATAGAATCCATATGGGCAGAGGCAAGCCCACTGACGGTGTTGGTAGCCCCTGGGCCGGAGGTGACCAGACAAACGCCCACACTCCCCTTTGCCCGTGCGTAGCCGTCTGCCGCATGGGCGGCCCCTTGTTCATGGCGCACCAGGATGTGCTGGATGTCCGTCCTGCTGAGTTCGTCAAAAATGTCAATGACAACGCCGCCCGGGAAACCAAAGATGGTGTCAACACCCTCTTCCTTAAGGACGGCCATAATGATTTGCGCTCCCGTCAGTGTTTTCAATGTTTGTCCTCCTCTAGTGTGATTTCGGATAGCGAGTTGAACTTATGGGTTTCGCTACACCACAGCCCCCTCGCCTCCTGACGACACTGCCCGAGCGTATCGTGCCATGTATCCCTTAGATATCTTGAGTCTAGGCGGGCGCCATGTTGAAAGTCTTGCCTCAATCTCCTTTTCCGAAACCTTTAAGGTGATACGCTTTCGGGGAATATCGATGGCAATGCGGTCTCCATCCTCAACAATAGCAATGAGCCCGCCCTCCATGGCCTCGGGTGAGACATGCCCTATGGCAGCCCCCCGGGTTCCACCTGAAAACCTGCCATCAGTGATCAAGGCCACATCCGCATCAAGCCCCATACCGGCAATGGCAGATGTCGGTACCAGCATCTCCCGCATCCCAGGCCCACCCTTGGGTCCTTCATAGCGGATAATCACCACATCCCCCTTCTTTATCCTGCCGGCCATGATGGCAGAGGTGGCCTCTTCCTCGCTGTCAAACACGCGGGCCGGACCCTCGTGGCGGAGCATCCGCCGCACCACGGCCGATTGCTTCACCACACACCCTGAAGCAGCGAGGTTACCAAACAGCACAGCAAGTCCCCCTTGCCTATGGTAAGGTCTTTCCAGGGGACGAATGACGCTTT
>Ga0209427_10006000_pt1 | contig 13893 bp, 16 predicted proteins | sample DeeMarSWOR136_30_FD_187465 | JGI IMG/M metagenome (GOLD analysis project Ga0209427, IMG submission 187465) | Marine sediment microbial communities from White Oak River estuary, North Carolina - WOR-1-36_30 (SPAdes) (version 2) | ecosystem: Environmental > Aquatic > Marine > Intertidal zone >... | reverse complement strand
GGGCCTGAAGGGATTCGAACCCTTGGCCACCTGGTTAAAAGCCAGATGCTCTACCTAGCTGAGCTACAGGCCCAAAACAGGCCGGGACTCAAGCTTTAATTTATTATTTTTATATATCTCACTCTAACTAACATTAACAGTGAAGCAGTCTACCCCCTATACTAATCTATATATTTATAATTTATGGATTGTTATTAAGGGTTTTTAAAATAAGTTGATTTCTTTGTTTTTTAAATGTAATCTCATAATCCTCAAATATTGGGTGTCTTCCAAGTAAAACAGGTATGTCATTTCTACCAGAAACATGTATCTGAATATTATTGTATACTGCATTTTTTGTTTTATTACCCATAAGCATACTTAAATTTGCTTTGAATAGAGATGTTGTTCCACCTGCAGTATCAACATCACCAGCTTTTTTTAATTTTAATCCTAAATAATGTGCTATTGGCAAAGGAATTACAATAAAATCACCACCAGAATCAAGTAAGGCATCAATAAACGGAGTTTCTTTATCCTTATAATAGAATTTAACTGGAATTATGGGATATCGTAAGTATTTGAATACAAACTTTGATTCTGGCATAAGAAGCAATGTAAATGAATATATAAAGATAATACTTTTGATATTTTATCTATATAAATCAATAATTTCATTTTTTAACTACAAAATTCAATTAATTAAAAATAATTAATATTCCTAAAAATCAAAAATCTCTAAGTGTACCATTTAATACCTTTGAAATCTTTATTTGATCATCTGGAAATTTATCTGCTGGGAATTTTTCTTCAGCCTTTTTTAGTATATCCTCAACGTTAGCACTATGATCAACTATTTCATCATTGAATAATAAAAGCCATTCACCAGATAACTTTTTTAATTCGTTTTCTTGTTTCATCTATTAACACTTACCATATCATAATATTTAAAATTTGCGTCATTTTCAGCAATTTTAAGCAATAATTCACGTATCTAATGGGAGAAATAACCACAAATTATATATATGAGAAGCAACACAATAATACTTCAGTAAAATTTTAAACAGAGATGCAAGAAGAGGGTGTATAGATTATGAACATTATAACACTTGATGATTTATCTAAAGCTATAGCAAATAGAGTTGGTATAAATATTGAGGAAGCGCGTAGAGATGCTGGTTTTGTAATGGATATATTTGGCTTTCAAGATAGGGTAATAGATAATGTTTTAGATCCAGAAGATAGACAATTGTTTTACATTTTAGAAGAGGAAGGAATGCTTACTACAGAAAGAGAAGAAACAACACTTTATGACGGCAGAGAATGGCGAACTCATTATTGGGTTATTAGAAAGGATGTAATATTAAAATATGCTAAAGATGAAAACAAAAGAATAAGAAGCGTATTGTCTGATAAGCAAACAATTGAAGATATATCTGATGAAGCTATATATGATGCTCTTGATGATAAGACCTGGGTATCAAGAAAAATAAATGAGTAACTATTCTCATTATCTTATATTCTTTTTTTATTTTCTATTTTAAAAAGTTTAATAACCAGGTTTTAGTTTCATACATTTCACTAATCTGGAGGCTAAATTATTATTTGTAGGTGAGAAAATGGCTAAAAGAATACTAATTAGTTCAGAATCAGTAACCGAAGGCCATCCTGATAAAATGTGTGACTTAATCTCTGATGCTATTCTTGATGAAGCGTTAAAACAAGATAAATTCTCTAGAGTTGCAATCGAAACAGCAACAAAGAATGGAGGAGTCATGGTTTTTGGAGAAATGACAACTAAAGGATATCTTGATATTCCTAGGATTGTTCGAGATACTATTAAGGAGATTGGTTATACAAAAGCAGAATATGGTATAGAGTGGGAGACATGCTCTGTTTGGGTTCAAATTACAGAGCAGAGTCCTGATATTTCTATTGGTGTTACAGAGGGTGATGGTCTTCATAAAGAACAAGGTGCTGGCGATCAGGGAATGATGTATGGTTATGCAAGTAATGAAACAAAAGAACTTATGCCACTGCCGATTTCTCTTGCTCATAAACTTACAAAAAAACTTTCAGAAGTAAGAAAGAAAAAAGAGATTCCATATCTAAGACCAGATGGTAAATCACAGGTTTCAATTGAGTATGATACTAATGGAAAACCTATAAGGGCAGATACAATTGTTCTCTCAACACAACATGATGGTGGCATATCTTATGATAAAATAAAAAATGATGTGATTGAAAAGGTAATAAGACCAGTTTGTGATAAGTGGATTGATAAAAACACAATATTTCATGTAAATCCTACTGGAGCATTTGTAAGAGGTGGACCTTATGCTGATGCAGGTCTTACTGGTAGAAAAATAATAGTTGATACTTATGGAGGAATCGGTAGACATGGTGGTGGTGCTTTTTCTGGAAAAGATCCTTCGAAAGTAGATCGTAGCGCTGCATATATAGCTAGGTATATTGCTAAAAATATTGTTGCCTCAGGTATAGCATCTAAATGTGAGATCCAAATAGCATATGCAATTGGTGTGGCAGAACCAGTTTCAATAAATATTGATTGTTTTGGAACAAATAAAATTCCAATCGATAATATAGAAAAGCTTATAAGAGAACTGTTTCCTCTTAAACCAAGTAAAATTATTGATCATCTTAATTTACGTAGGCCAATATATACAAAAACTGCATCTTATGGGCATTTTGGTAGGGACGATCCAGATTTTACATGGGAAAAAGTTGATAAGATGGACTTACTTAAAAAAGAGGCGGGATTAAAAAAATAATCCTTTTCAAACTTTTTTTTATAAAATAACATGTAAAACATGTCTTTTTATAAATAAATATATTAATTAGTAATAACATAATATAATATATAATAGCAATTGAAGGTGATATTAAATGGTTGAATTTGAGACTCTGAAATCTAAAGAAGTCAAATTTGGTAAAAACAGTTTTATTGAGATCTCAAAAAGAAAGGTTAAAACACCGGTTGGTGAAAATGAGTTCATAGCAATTTCACGCGGTTATTATTTACCAGATAATACTAAAAGATGGAGAGCCTCCATTGCGTTACCTAATGAAAAAGATAAAAGGGAAAAAATTGCAGATATAATAAAATCTTTTGAAAAGGATTAATTTATAAATCGATTTTTACAAGTTAGCCCCTTTTTACTAATTTTTATTTTTAGTTTTTCGTTAACTTAAAGTATAAAGGAAAATATTTAGTTGTGTGGTATTTAAAGGTGGTGGAAGAGAGAATAGAATATACATAATTATTGCAGTTATTATTATAATAGTAATTATCCTGACTGTTTTTTTTAGTACAAATATACTAACTAAGGCAATAATTGAGGATAATGCTCTTGGTGATTCCTGGTTTGAGGATATTGATGAGAGAAATCAGGGATCACAGCTTTTTGGTTTAGAAAATTGGGCCAGTTTTACATATAAAAATAATGATTTAAATTATCCTGCCTATGTTACTGTTACTTCCTTTAAATTATTATTTATGATGAGTGAAGATGATCTTTTAAAAAAAACAGAGGATACAATAGATAGTGCTTCAAAAAAAGGTATATTTATTGATACCGATACAAGAATTACTGGTAAAAGAGACCTTAAAAACGGTCATAAAACAACATATATTATTTATGATGGTTATGATACTTCTAAACAAACTATGGAGGAGATAAAAATAATTGGTGAAACATGGAATTGCGGGAATTCAGGAACTTCAATTATTTGTATTGGTGTTGCACAGATTACTGATAACGTGAATAACAATTCAAATATTAATATAATTTATTGGAACAGAATAATTGGAGATAAGGATGGTCTTATATACAATGTTAAATGTCACTAGGTTACTCTTCTGATATTTCTGCTTTTTGAAGGTCATACCCAAGTGGGCAGTCTATATCTTCAAAAACTTTTTTTATTATAAAATTTTTATCTTTATTTATAGGGATACCGCATAATTCATAATATTTGCATCCTATACTTCGGCAGTCACTACTGTTAATTTTTGTTTTGGACCCTTCAGAATACTTTTTTTCAATTGCAGTAATAATAGGCATTTCTTGGACTTCTACAACTGCCACTGTTCCCTCATGTATGTTGCAGTTATGACGTTTATCTCTAATATTTGTAATTTTGTATTTTCTTCCAATTTTTAAATTAAAACACACGGTTTTTAACTTACAATTTCTACATTCGTTATTTGGTCCGATATAAATAAATTCAGCTTCATTTTTAGCTAATTTTTCTCCAATAAGTGTTACTAATGGCATTTTAAATTACCCCTGTAATTTTTGCTAATCTTTTTGCTGCATCTTTAGTTAAGCCAGTTTCCCCAAGTATAGAATATCGCTCTGGTCTTATTTCTTGTGCTCTTACTAGCGCTTCAATAATTTTTCTCTTAGAAACCCCTAACTCTGTTGAAGTAGTGGGCGCACCAATTTTTTTTAATGCACCTCTTATCTTTTCCCAATCTCCACCATGTAAATAAACCATCATTATTGCTCCAACTCCGCATTGTTCACCATGCATTGGTCTCTTGTATTTCTTTCCTTTTAGCATTATTCCTGGTCCTAAATGATCAAGCATATGAGAAAACATATGTTCAGAACCTGATGCAGGCCGCGTACTTCCTGCTACACTCATAGCCACACCTGATACTATCATAGCTTTTACTGCATACCAGGAGGATTCCTCAGTATTTACTCTTATATCTTCTGCATTTTCAATTAGAAGTTGAGCAGCTGTTTTTGCAAGTACAGCAGCATGACTGCTATATTCTTCACCTTTTAATCTATAAGCCAATTCCCAGTCCATGACAGCAGAGATATTTGATATAACATCAGCACAACCAGATGCAAGCATCCTATATGGTGCCTTATTTATTATTTTTGTATCCGCAAGTATCGCTAAAGGTGATACTGCGGTTCTTGAAACCGAACCTTTACTATGTTTTAAGGATGCACGTGGAGAAGCAATGCCGTCATGTGCTGCAGAGGTTGGTACGCTTATGAAAGGTTTGTTAAGTTCAAAGGCTGATAATTTTGTAACATCAATTACAGTTCCTCCTCCAACACCTAATAAAAGATTTACTTTTTGTTTATGAGCGTATTGAATTAGTTTATTAACCTCTCCAACTGTTGGAGTCGATACAATTTTTTCCTTTACCTCATAATTTGCTTTTTTAAGAATTTTGGAGATTTCGTCTCCAGATAATTTTTTTGTTTTTTTATCATCTACTATTAGAACAGATTTTCCTCTTCCAATTCTATCACATAATTCAGCTACTTGAGAGGTTGTGTTATGTCCTACTATGATTTCTCTGGGAAATATCATTGTTTTTGATTTTATAAATCGTTCCATACTCGAATGGTAAACCACGAGTTTGATATATAATAATTACGTTGAATAAAGGAATTGTACTTTTTTAAAATATTATTTCCGTTTTGTTATCTATATCTATTATTGTAATATTTAAATACCATTTATTATATGTAAAATTATTGAGGGAGGACAAAAAATATGGATATAAATCCTTCTTTGTTTTACAAAATATTGGTAATTGGAATTATATATCTATTTATTGGAATCAGTATTACTCCATCTATTGCAGTTGATAATGATCTGAAATCCAAAGCATCTATTCTTAAAAGTAATAATCTTTATGTTGGAGGTTCTAAGACTAATATCATGGTTGATGTTAATGGAGATGGATATTATACATCAATTAATAAGGCGGTGAATAATACTAATTCTAGTGATACTATTGAGGTTTATAGTGGAATAGCAAATAGCTTTTTGAATTATACTGAGGGCGCGGCAGACTGGCTAATAAATGAAGCTATTGTAGTAGGGGATGGTTATAAATGGCCTGATTCAGTTGGCAGTAGCTATTACTATACTGATCTTTATTATGGTTCACCGGGCATTGTTACATTATTTTCAGAACTATATAAGACGACAGCTGAGGAAGAATATCTTCAATATGGAGTTGGCGGTGCACAATGGTTGATTGAAAAAGCATTATATGAGGATGGTGGTTATAAATGGCCTGAGAGAGAAGGATTGTCTTTGTATTATACTGGATTGTATGTAGGTGCCGCTGGTACTGGTGATGCTTTTATTAATCTCTATGAGACACTCTCAGACACAATTTATCTAGAGTATGCCACAGGTGCTGCTAATTGGTTGTTGAGTGTCGCAGTATTTGAAAATCAAGATGAATGCAAATGGCCAAGCTCTCAGTACGCTTCTGATTATTGTACTGAAATTATATACGGAGCAGCAGGTATCGGTCTTTTCCTATTAAGGATATATTATCTAACAAATAATCCAGATTATTTAGATTATGCCCGATACGCAGGAAATTGGTTAATAAATCAAGCAAAACCTGTAGGTAGTGGTTATAAATGGGAGGTTTCAAATAATTGTCCTTATATTTATACAGGTTTTTCACATGGTGCTGCGGGAATAGGTTATTTTCTTGCTGAATTATTTGAGTACACAAATGACTCGCAATATCTTGAATATGCAAAAGGTGCTGGCCAGTGGCTTATTGATATAGCGGTTTTTGAATCTGGCGGTTGCAAATGGTGGCCAAAAGAAGGTGACACACCAAGTTATGCTACAGGTTGGTGTCATGGACCGGCTGGCACATGCTTGCTATTTATGAAACTTTATCAAATTACATCGGACAATATTTATCTTACTTATGCGGAAATGGGTAGTAACTGGCTTATTAGTCTTGCAATACCAAGTGGTGGTGGATACAAATGGCCTCATTATCAAGGATCTCCGAATAATGATATTACAATCTGTCATGGGGCAGCAGGGATAGGTGATTTTTTTCTTAAGATGTGTAATCTAACAAGTGAAGGTTTTTATTATGACTATGCTGAAGGTGCAGCAGAATGGTTAAAGAGTGTAGCCGATACTTCTGGCGGTGGTTATCGTTGGGCCACATTTGGTTCGTATTATACAGGTTTTTCTACTGGTACATCAGGTGTTGGGCTTTTTTTCTTAGATATGCATAGTCCGCCAGAAGAGCCTGATTTAGTATGCTCCGGCAACCTAAACTGGGTTGATGTAAAACCTGGTTCAAAAGTTACAGGGAGTTTTCAAGTAGGAAATATTGGTGACCATGGTTCATTACTTGATTGGGAGATTATTGAATGTCCAGATTGGGGCATTTGGTCATTTAGTCCTAATAATGGAACTAATTTATTTGCTTACGAGACAGTTAATATTACAGTAGAATTAATTGCTCCAAATGAAGAAGAAACAGTATTTACAGGTGAAGTTATCCTTGTTAACAGTGAAGATTCAAATGATACATGTAACATTGATGTGGAACTTACTACACCAAGAGATAGAAGTATACACTATCAATTTCCCCTACGATTGCTTGAATACTTCCTAACTGTATTTCCAATACTACGATAAATACTTAGACTGTGAGTATGGTTTAAATGATCACTAAATAACCTTTTATATTATAACTGTCTAAGAAAAGTGCTAAAAAAGTTAAAAAGGAGAAATCCTTTTGTTGAGAATTGTTGAATTTCGTATTATATATTTTATAATCCTTTAACTATAAACTCATCTATTTGGACACAAGTTATATATATCCTAAATTTCATTTAATTTTGATTTGAGGGGGGTAAGAATATGAGAAATAATACATTTAGAAACCGATTTTTTTTTGTTTTTACGTTAGTGGTATTATTGATTTTAAGTTCAATTGGTTCATTTGGGACATCAAATAATGTAACTAATTACAATGATGCAAGTCAAAAAATAGATTCCTACTTAAAAGGTAAATTAACTTGGATTAAAACAACATCTTCATCTGTAATAAATCCTGTTATTTCTTTTAAAGATAATAAATTACATACATTTGTAAATAATTTTTTCATTAAATCTAATAATATAGTTGTATCAAATGCTGTAGGAAATGAATCCTATCCTTCTAGCGTTATGGAAAAAAATAATGAACTAGTAGCATATGAATACGAAGATGGAAGTAAAAATCATATTTATATCCGAAATTCTGTGGATTATGGTGAAAGCTGGTCAGATGCTATTAGAATAGTAGCTAATCACGAAGATAATTTTGATATTGAGATAAACTCTCCTAGTTTTAGTTTAGAACCAATTGTTAAAAAAGCTTATGGTGTATGTAAATCGCCTCTAAAAAATTCATCAGTTCTTGGATACTTTGAAATAGATAACATTTCAAGCATAAATAATATCAAAATAAATACCTTTGAATTTTCAGGTTTACCAGATAAAAATGATCAAAACAATACATACGCTTTTTGGGGTTTTAAAACTCCTAAGGTTGTAACCTATAGAGACTCTTCTCCTCCAGGAATTATTGTTTTTATAGGCACCACTAATCAATCCACTTATCCTTGTACGAACTCTCTTATGTTTTTACTAATATTACAACTAGATCCTCACCAAACAGTTCTTGCATTAGGTTGGGCTCCAGGAATCCAAAATTTAAATAATCTCTCAATATCAAAAAAATACGATTCTAGATATATCTATGGTGCTTGTGAAATAAATAATGGCTCAAATCAAGACTTACTTTTTTTTAAAATAAGTTTTGGATCAAGAGATAATACAAGAGATTTTATATATCAAATCCTAGCTAGCCCTGAAAATCTTACCCATCCACAAATATTTGTTGAAGAAAATCACATCTACATTGTAACTGATTCAGATTCTAGAGGAATAGTTCTTTATAAATCATCTAATGAGGGTAATTCTTGGGATATAAACCAAGTAACCAGATATATGATATCTCTTAGTGCAGATCCAAATTATCCAATGCTTTATGCAAATGAAACACATTTATTTTCTTCTTTTATTGAATCTGGTAACATTTATTTAACTAAATCAACTGATTATGGTCTGAATTGGAATGTTCCAGTGCAAATAAATACTGAAAATAATTCGGTAGTGGAGGAATATCGATTTGCAGATTTCCCAGATAAATTCCATATTTTTTGGACTGATAACAGAGAAAGAAATCGTGATATTTACTCTAATCTATTTAATCTTCAACCACCATCAGCACCAGCAATTAAGGGACCAGCAAGAGGTAAAAAAGGTGTTTCTTATAATTTTACATTTAATTCATTGGACCCTGATGGAGATGATGTATCTTATTATGTCGATTGGGGTGATGGTTGTATGGAAGATTGGGATGGCCCACATGCCTCGGGAGTTGATTTTGAAATTTCGCATTCATTTCCATTTGAAAAAACATTTACAATTGAAGTTAAAGCAAAGGACACCTTTGATTTTGAGAGTGACTGGTCTGAGTTTGAAATAAGTATTCCAAGAACAAGAGCAACCATTTATTCTTTGTTCTATTGGTTTTTAGAGCGTTTCATAATACTGGAAAGACTGCTGGATTTAATCAAATAATATTGAGTTTTATCTTTTAGCACCAATAATAGCTTTACAATTTGGGCAAATTAGAATAAATCTGTGAGGTTTTTCTGCAGAACTAGAACCAGCTCTCCCAAAAAATGGACCGGGTGCTATCCCAAGCCCAATATCCATCTTATTTCTTTCTATAATAGGTTTAACTTTTTTATGACAAAATTGGCATTCAACCTTTTTATCATCGTACTTTTTACTAAACAACATATTATATGCAGTAATTCATTGTTTAATATTTACAATTTTACCTGTTTTTAAGATATAACCTTGTATTTTTTATCTTTTTTTATTTTCTACTTTTACAGTAGAATTCTATTTATCAGTATCTCTATAATACATGTAAAAGGTTTTATCTTTCAATGATAGAGAATTAAATTTTTTTACTATTTTACTATTCGACAGTTGATTTAATATATTATTTTTTCCTTTCATACAAAGAAAAATGAAAATAATTGAGATATACAGAAGAAATCCTACGGCATTCTGTATTTACATATTTTTTATAATTATACTAGTAATAATCGCTGGACTAATTCTTTTCCCTTCAGTCTTTTATGATCATTGGATATGGAAGTATTATTGGGGTCCTATTGTAGCTGATGCATCAGGAAATGTTGCATATCATAATGGAATAGAAGCTAGAGAAGGATACACTATTATTTCAGAGATTACCTATGGTTTAATACTCGTCGTATCTTTATATGCCATCTACAAGCTTTTAAAGAAGCTTAAAATTGTTATTGATTGGAGATTTGCACTTGCATTGATGCCCTATATTTTGTTTGGTCCTATCAGCAGGGTATTAGAGGATTCTGGATATTTTCAAGAACCTCTTGTTTATTGGTTCATTTCCCCTTTGATTTATTTACAAATAGCAGCTTATGCATTGCTTTTTTTATTTCTTGGTTACTATCTTGAAAGAAAATTCAAAATTCAAAAATTAACTGTAAATAATGTTATATTTTTTGGAGGTTTAATTTTTCTATTCCCATCTTTATATTTAATAGCACGTTGGATTATTGGTGATCAATGGGGAATTACAACAGGCGTAAGATTTGATGTTTTTTCAATAATTTTAGCCTTAGTTTTATTGATAGTATTTTTGGTTTTTCTATTTGCATATATATTTAGGAAAAACGAAAAAATCGCAGTATATAAAAACCCTTTAAATCTAGCAATGCTTTTTGGGCATCTTATTGATGGATTAACAAGCTATGTTAGCATTAAGGACCCATTTTCAATGGGACTAATGTATAGCGAGAAGCATCCTGCTTCAAATGCCTTACTTGAGATTTGGGGTCCTTTATTTCCAATCGTGAAATTTCTTCTAATTATAATAATTATTTATGTATTTGATATTCTTTTCAAGGATGAACTTAAAAATCACATTACTTTATTAAATCTTTTAAAAATTGGTATTCTTATTCTCGGTTTTTCACCTGGATTGCGGGATCTTTTAAGAGTTACAATGGGAGTCTAATTTCATGAGGAGACATCCAGATTGGTTAAAGGTAAAGATAGGTGGCGGGGAAAATTATGTCAAAATGAAATCTCTTTTGAGAAATGCTAAACTTCATACTATATGTGAGGAGGCGAAATGCCCAAATATTGCAGAATGTTTTGGTTCTGGTACCGCGGTTTTTCTAATTTTAGGTGACATTTGTACGAGAAACTGTAGATATTGTTATGTAAAACATGGAGAGCCTTCTTCATTAAACCCTAAAGAACCAAAAGATGTTGCGGAAAGCGTAAAAAAATTAGGTTTGAAATATGTAGTGATTACATCAGTTACTAGAGACGATCTTGAAGATGGTGGAGCAAATGTATTTTATGAGACAATTAAGGAGATTAAAAAAATAAATAAGGGCTGTAAAATTGAAGTGTTGATACCTGATTTTAAAGGTAACATTGAATCTTTAAAGAAAATTATAAATGCAAAGCCTGATGTTATTAATCACAATATAGAGGTAGTAGAAGATTTATTTGCTGATATTAGACCACAAGGTAACTATGAAATCTCCTTAAATATATTAAACGATATAAAAAAATTAGATATGTATATTAAAACAAAATCTGGTTTTATGATAGGTCTAGGTGAAACAAAAGATCAAATATTGAAAACAATGAAGGATCTAAGGAAAGCAAATGTTGATTTTCTAACAATAGGACAGTACCTGCAGCCATCAAAAAATCATGTTGAAATTGAAAAATATTATAATCCATTAGAATTTGATCAATTTAAAAAAATTGCCCTTGATTTGGGCTTTAAACATGTTGAATCTGGACCATTGGTTAGAAGCTCATATCATGCAGAAAAAGCATTATGTTTGTAAACATAAAAAAGAAGAAATTTATAAATTAGTAATAAATGCAATATAAAAATGAAATCCTACTCTATTTATAAGGTCCCAAATGGAAAACTTCTAAAAATATTTTTAGAGTATAATGAGAAAAATAACAATATTGAAAGTTTGAAAATTACAGGAGATTTTTTTGCTTACCCTGAAGAATCAATAGAAACAATTGAATATAAATTAAAAAATGCTCAATTAAAAAGAGAATTTTTATTAGAAAAAATAAATTCTATCATAAAAGAAAACCAAATTAAATTTATTGGTTTGAATGCAGAAGGTCTAACTGAAGGAATAATGATGTGTTTGAAATGAAAGAACAATGGCGTTTATTGATTACTGAAGATAATTCAGCTTACACAAATATGGCTATGGATAGGGCAGAGCTTGTTAGTATTAGCAGAAAAAAAGCTCCACCTACTGTACGATTTTTCACTTGGAAGCCATCAGCTATATCAATTGGTTATTTTCAAAGTTTAAAAGAGGAAGTAAACCTTGATGCTTGTAAAGACCTTGGTGTTGACTATGTAAGAAGAATAACTGGAGGAGGAGCTGTATTTCATGATAAAGAACTTACATATAGCATTGTTATACCAGAATCCCATCGACAAATTCCAAAGAACATAATAAAAAGCTATGAAAGAATTTGTGGTGCCATAATAAAGGGGCTAAAACAAATAAAAATAGAAAGCAAATATGTACCAATTAATGATATTTTATCTAAAGGTAAAAAAATCTCAGGTAATGCTCAAACAAGAAAGGAAAAAACAGTTCTACAGCACGGTACAATTATTATGGATGTTGATGTTGAGAAAATGTTTTCTCTTTTAATAGTTCCAAATGAAAAGATTAGGGATAAATTAATTTCAGATGTTAAACAAAGGGTAACATCAGTGAAACATATCCTGGGAGAGGAAATTAGTTTTAAGAAAGCTTGTGATGCAATGAAGATTGGATTTGAAGAAGAGTTTAATATAGAGCTAATTAAAGGAGATCTAACTGGTGAGGAAATAGAACTTACAGATAAATTTGAGAAAGAATTTTTCTCAACAACAGAATGGAATCATAGAAGATAATAAATCATATTTTGGGCAAATATATATGAAAGTTACAGCAATAATAGTAAATGCATTTACTGATCTAATAGATGGTGGAAATCCTGCTGGAGTAGTATTAAATTCACCAGATCTAACTGATAGACAGATGGCAAATATCTCTAAACAATTGAATGTTTCTGAAACAGCCTTTGTTTTTCCTTCTGATAAAGCAGATTTTAAGATTAGATTTTTTTCACCAAGAAAAGAGGTTGATCTCTGTGGCCATGCAACAATTGCAACTTTTTTTAAAATGGCATTTGAAGGTTTTTTCCAAAAAAATCATAACTCAATCGTAAATCAGGAAACCAAATCTGGAATTCTACCTGTCTCTATTGAATTTTTTGATGATGGAAAAGTTAATCGAGTAATGATGGCACAAAGAAAACCTATATTAAAAGATATATATTTAGATATATCTGAAATTGCTAATTCATTAAATATATCAACTGATAAAATAGATGAATCTCTACCAAAACAATCTGTATCTACAGGTTTATTTACCCTACCAATTTGCATAAAATCTTATGAAATCTTAAAATCAATTAGTCCTAATTTTGAAAAAATTAAACAAATTTGTGAAGGCCATAATCTTGGAAGTTTTCATCTTTTTACATTTCAGACTCTTGAATCAAGATCTGTTTATCATGCAAGAAATTTTGCACCGGTTTATGGTATAAATGAAGATCCTGTTACAGGGACTGCAAATGGAGCTGTGTGTAGCTATTTGCTACTTAACAAAATAATACATGAAAGTAATTTGATCTGCGAGCAGGGTGATATAATTGGTAGACCTGGCAGGGTTTTTGTTGAAATAAATAAAAACAATATAAAGGTTGGAGGAAGAGCAAAAATAGTAGAAAAAAAAGAAATAATAATATAAAAAAATAAAGAGATATTAGTTTTAACCTGTTATGTAATATTCCTCAAGCTCGATTGTCATTCCCTCATAACTTATTGAAGTAGTACCGCTACTTCCAATTTGCATT
>Ga0209427_10005999_pt1 | contig 13894 bp, 10 predicted proteins | sample DeeMarSWOR136_30_FD_187465 | JGI IMG/M metagenome (GOLD analysis project Ga0209427, IMG submission 187465) | Marine sediment microbial communities from White Oak River estuary, North Carolina - WOR-1-36_30 (SPAdes) (version 2) | ecosystem: Environmental > Aquatic > Marine > Intertidal zone >... | reverse complement strand
AGGTGTGGCTAACGCTTCAAGTGCTCGCTGAATACTCTCGGCAGTCAGTTGTTCTGTTCCCTGAATGGGCTTAATGTCACCATCCACCCTCAAAAAAGGAGGGTAATTAACAACCATATGTAAATCAGACGCATGGTGCTCCGCGGCAAACCTGATTAGATCAACAATATTATTTTGCACTTTTCCTCCATTTTGCAGTTTAGTTTTGGTTAAACAGTTAAAAAATAACACACCTGAAAATTTTTGTCAAGGGTAAATTGCAATTTTTGCAATTATTTTTAGCAAAAATTGCTAAAATAGCGCAACTACCGAACAATATACAATATTTGCTACAGCGATTAACAATTCACCCCGATTAACTAGGTGCAAAATATTTTGCGCTTTGCTTGCTAGCGCAATATAGCAATATGAGCAGGGGGAGTGCAAACTGCAAAATCACAGCAATATTGGCTAAATATGCTCGTCTTTCATTCAAGGGGTACAGTTAAAAATACCGCAACTTGGCAGTCAAAATAGGAGAAGTGTTTTAACTTTCTTCCTCTTCAGACTTCCCTCTCTGCTTCACAACCTTGCTTAAGCCATTAAAGAATACTTGTATCTGGTTGGGCTGCATTGAAGAAAAATCTCTGGAATGGATGCGAATATCAATGTGAGGTTCACCTCGAATCTCAGACTCCTTCTCGCGAGCTTCAGCTTCCTTTGGCTCCTCTTCTTCGGGGGTACCTATCTCAACCTTTGGCTTTTCAGGCACTACCCTGTCTCTAGGAATCCTTAATGCCTTCTCCTCAATAGTCGCGATACCAGCTTTACTACACAGGCCATAGAACAAAGTGGTAGCCTTTCCTGCCTGAGAGGCTGAGTAATTCCTGGCAAAGTAATTCCTGATATTCTCTCTGCTATCCTTTGTGAGGTCAAACTTGGAGAATAGATCCGCATATGCTTTTCTAACTATCTGCTCCAGGTTACCTTGATATTCTTTTCCCATGGTTTGAAGTGAGTCAAAATCCGCGGTAGGCTCACCTTTATCATCAATAAGATTCAGAAACTTGAGCGTGCTGAGCAAAGCAAAAACGTTGCCCCGTGATATGCCATAATCCTGCAGTAGATCAGCATCTACTTTTTTAGGCACGCTAGCACGTCTTATGTGGTCAAGGAACCTGTTCAGGGCCCCGATGGCTACGTAAGGTACTTTCCGGTTTATTTCTTGCCTCCTAATCTTACGTTTACCTTTGTCACTGCAATTCCATCATACATGTGGCAAGCAATAGCATCAATAGGAATATGGTAATAGGACAATTGCACTGTTAGCAACTATAACATGTTTGCAAGATTTTGTAAATGAAGTCTATAGCTTGCTGGAATGTAGCGGCTAAGAAAGCGAACCGACTTATGATGAACGGTCTTGGTGAACTGCTAGTTATGTAAGATTGCCAGGCAAGGCTGACGAAAAAGAGGCTAAATAACTTTGGTCAGCGTTATTGTAGCCTTATAGTTGTAGTCACCCTCACCACCACCGTCTACCAAAGTAATCACCACCAGGTCAAACCTAGGTTGGCCATCTGCCCGACTTGCCCTCAAATCCTCACCATACCGGAGAATGTAATCCTCGTTGTCAGTGTAAGCCTCGACTACCATGGTGTACGTCGCTGGGGTCCCTCCCCTCTTGGTAACGCTCATTTTCGCTAACTTCACGCCTCCGGGTAAACAACTATTTGCCTCCCCCAGGTCACCATTAATTTTATCCCTATCAGCTTTGAAAGCATCGAGGTCAGCAACAAGGCCATCCCTAACCTCTTCCACTGAACCAACTTGTTGATTAAGGTCAATTATGTCCTCAGCACGAACTTGTTGTGCTGTCATCTTCTCGTTTATTGCTGTTATGTCAGCTCGCAATCCGTTATTGTGCATGTAAGTGGAGCCGGCGAAGAAACCAACTATAGCTATCAGAGCAACACCAGCAACGATAGTGGGCACGAACATCACGTCAGCCAGCTTGCGAGGTTTAGGCAGATAAACCTCGGGAACGACATTGAAGTCAATCAAAGAATAAGCTATGGCGCCTTTCTCGTCGGCAAGCACCTCCTTGAGAGCCAGCCCAATATTGGTGAGATACCAGGCTGACGGGAAACCCTCTGGAACTGCCACAGGCAAGGGCATCACCTGAACAGGACGATTTTGCCCACCACTAACGCGTCCCCAGATATCTTCTCGCTCAGCAAGTTCACCAGAGACTGAAACGGGAACACTGAAGTCAAGAGGTTTATCCATATGAGCTGAGTTATAGAAAATAACGCTACGGTCTAATTCTTCAGTTATAGTGTCTAAATTCTCCTCCAAAGAGGCTTCCACTGGTAAAGGCAAGCTGCGCACCACCTCAGGCATATTATCAACCAGTATGACTACGTCGAAACTACCAGGCTGAACATCAACCATGATGGCTGTGGTCTCAGTAGCTGTCCTGGCAAGACATAGTGGCTTCAGGTCGGCAAGATAAGGATCCAAGCCTGCCTTGTGCAAAGTGGATAACAGCGCATCCATCGAGTTTCGCGGCAGAGCAGCTACATAAGCGGTTATCTCCCCGGGGACAGAGCTGATGATTTGCCAGGAGATGTGTACTTCCTCAGTGGAAATGCCCAGAGCGGTAATTGCCTCTCTCGTTATCGCCTCAGGAAGCATGTCCTTGGCTAACTCGGGAATACTAATTGTACGGTAGAGGTAACCAATGCCACTGATGCCGGCGATAACCTTCCTTGTCTTTGTCCCTACAGATTGCCATAACTCAGCTACCTTAGCCGCCACAGCATCCTCATCCTGAATTACCCCCTGTACCACCAGCCCGGATTCCAGAGGCGAGCTAGCCCATTTTAGAACCTGTCTGCCTCGGGAAAGAAGCACATAGATTGCCGCATCGTCAATATACAAACTAGCCTGTTCCCTAGCCATTTTCCTCCATAATCCTATGAACCTTCATAACAATAAACAGTCAAACTCAGGGTGATTTTCGTCTCTCCCTCTTCCTCATCCACATCAATCACCACACTGTTTATTACACCATTAGTGAACGCTTCGCTTAATTTCTCGCACAATTTAAGCAATTGTACCGCCGTGCCTGTAGCTTGAACACTTATCCCAAAGCTGTCGTAAGCAACGGTTCCTCCCTCTGTCGCCTTCCCCTCCTTGGGAAGCGAGGAGCTAATCCTAACTATGTCCACATTGGAATCATCGGCAGCTTCAAATATAGCCTCGGTTATCTCCACCGACTCGGTAGGAAGCTGGAATTTCTCATCCAGTTTTGAAAGGTCAGACTGAGCCTTGTTGAGTCTTCCCTGCAGTTCCCCTTTCTGCGTGGTATATTTGACAAAATCCTCGTTAAGCTGGTTCAACTCGCTTTGCAAATCGCGTTGCTCTGCCCTCTGTCCACCGTAAACGCTCACCATCCCCACCAACACCGCCACCAATATCCCCAGGCTCAAAATCCACTGCGCCGTTTTACTTAGCTTCATTCTAGATAATACTAACAACCTCCAATATATTTATGCAATACCCTTAGTGCTATTTTGGGGGGGAAACAACACTTTGCAGATGATTCGCACAGCCCTCTTGTCATGCGAGGCACCCCTTTTTATCATTGCGAGGCACAGAGTGCCGAAGCAATCTCAAGGTCAGGCGCATGAATCAGGCCAGTACCAAAGTATTATGACCAAAATGACAACTCAAAATGCAAAATCCTTCCCCATTTTGATCTTTGAGTTTTGACTTATTCTTACCCCTCATTTTGCCCTTTGATTTTTGAGTTTTGCCTTTCCTGAGATTGCCACGCCTTCGGCTCGCAATGACAGAGAGGAGTATCATTGCGAGGCACGCCCCCTTTTTGTAGTGCGACCCTTCAGGGTCGTGCGCACGAGGCTAAAGCCTCGCACTACATTTACAAACATCCTTATCATTGCGAGGAGCGGCAGTGACGAAGCAATCTCATGGGGATTGCCATATGTTCGACTTGCAGTGACAGAGCGGGGACTATGTTACCGTGTTTTCTCCAGCTTTACTGCTGGGTTAGACCTACTTGAGAGTGTAGCTGAGGACTGTCAGTTCACCCACAGTCTCAGTGGGAAAGTTAATATTCCCTCCCCCTTCACCGGGGGATGTCCATGTAAGGCTACCTGTGCCCGATAGGAGCGAAACATCAACATTCCCGACCACAGCTCCATAATAATCACCATTGGGGTGTAGTAAAACTTCGCCTTCAACAGACATAATAAATACGAAATTATTTTCGCTTCCAGCAGGAATGTTTGGGTGAAAGTCTATGTCCCCCACGGCGATGATACAGCCTGACCCAATGAGGGTGCACTTGCCACCCACATCCACACTGCCTTCACAATAGATAGTCTGATTGTTAAGGTTCAGTGTGAAATCCTTGTTTACCCCGCCGATTATCAAGTCAGGGTGGGTACTCGGGTCATCTGTAACATAGACGGTTCCATTAAGCGTTACAATCTTGTCTTTTGTACCCGTGTTGAATATGAGTAACGTGCCATCTCTATACAATGGCCCTATGATGTCGGTATCGCCAACATCTATACTGCTATTAAGGTCAGGTGTCAAATCCTTTACCTGTTTCCGGTAATATGTCGAAAGTTGCAGCTCTGAAGGCCAAGTTATTGGCTCTTCTAGGTCGTCTAGCTCGGTGCAGTTAGGATTGTTACATCCAGGCTGTGTGCAATTTTCCGCAACGATAGTACCATTCACATCGCCTTTGGTGCATACGGTGCCATTACTGGTAATGGCGTTATCAAAGAGGTTGAGAAAACTAGGAATATTTAACACATAGCATTCAATCGTAGTACTGCCTCCATCATCGCTGGTAGCGGTGGAGTTGATCTTATAACCTCCCTCAACTATTTCCCGTATGGTAACATTTACATTTCTGTCATTTAAGGAATAGTTTGACACACTCGGCGCCGTATAATTTTGTGATATTTCGCAAATGGCAGCTTCTACACCGGAGTCAGCGGCGTAGAATTCCTGCAATTTTGACTCGTAAACCTGCCCCGCTTTAACTCCAGTCTGCATAAAGACAAGAAGTGGAGTGAGAATTATAGCACCCAGCATCAAAAACAGCAGGACTATGGCCAGAACACCCTGTCCCGATTCATTTTTCCCCGGGTGAGTCAACATCTTTCTCAGCTTCGCCATCTTCATTACGCCCCCTTCCAATTTACATTCCAATCTCTCACTATTCAACAGAAGGCCTGGGCTTAATTTCATATGTTCTGCTCTCAGTCTGCAGGCCAACTTTGGCAGTTATGTTAATGGTAAGCAGCCATTCAGTGGCATTCCAGCTACACTCAGTAGAACTGGGTGACTCCGCGTCAAAATGAATATATTGCCCCACCACAGTCGTTGACCCCACCACAGTCGTTGTCGTGTTCACAACTGTCTCCTGACGTCGAAGCTCGTAAAGTCCACCTGCGGGGGTGAGGTTGTAAACAACTTCATGAGCCTCGCCACCTTCCCCCAAATCAGTCCAGTTCCAGCTGAGGGTCAATGGAAATCCTCCATTTCCAGTTACATTAGAAGTATTAATGTTTTGAGCTTGAACACCATCACGATTCACCCAGTAGCCAGCCTGTTGCACTTGCCGGACGGCGGCCATGTGATTGCTGGTACGATTGCTCTGAACCAGTTGACCGATAGCAGCAGTGGTAACAACACCAATGCCAGCAAGCATTGCCACAGTTATCAGTACCTCTATAAGTGTGAAACCTTTCTGGTTCTTATGTAGCAATCTCATCGTTATACCTTGCCTTATAAGTGCTCGTGGTTATAAGTGCTTGTGGTAAGCACTAGCTTATCGTTGTTACGCTCAACAGTAACCGTTATGTTTTGAATGCTAACGCCCTCACCGACTATGAATGAAGCATTCACAGTAAGGGAGTAGTCCTTACAGTTATCCGGGAGAGCATGGCTTTCAACAAGCCAACATGGAGGATTTGGCGATAGGGTGGAGCCGGTGGAATCAACTTCGTACGACCAGGGAGCATTGCAGTAGTCCTGGCTCTTAACATACTCGATCTCGCCTCGTACAAGGCTCTCAGCCGTGGTTCTCTCATCGGCGATAATTAAAGCTCTGGAGCTGGTGCTCAGGGCAGTGAGAAAGGGGACGGCAATCATCCCCAAAATAGCTATGGCGATAAGCACCTCAATTAAGGTCGTTCCTTTTTGACCGCTTACTAACCTCATTTCGTCTCCTTTATGTTCTTTAAGTTTACTATATCCTGTGCAAGCCAGCAACCCGACGAGATTGCTTCGCTCGCAATGACAGGTAAAAAGGGGCCGCAATGATAATTAGTAGCTATCAGCTTTCAGCCTTCAGCCATTAGCTAGCTGCTGACTGCTGATTACCGCCTGCTTTTTCATGTAGTACCAAAATACCAAGACTAAAATACCAAGACCAAAGAGCAAAAGTAAAAAAGCAAAATACAACTCAAAATGCAACAACCCTCCCCCGTTTTGCACTTCAACCTTGCGTTTCTTGCCCTGTCGCTTTCCGCCCTGCTCCGTTTAGTGTTTCGGAGTCAGGGTTTTGCTTTCCTGAGATTGCCACGCCTTCGGCTCGCAACGAGGCATCGTGGTTATTCCAGGGAAATCCTAAACTCCAAGCACTAAATTCTAAACAAATCCCAATATCCAAATTCAAACTCAATTTAGTAGCTATCAGCCTTCAGCCATCGGCCAGATGCTGACTGCTGACTGCTGCTTACTGACTGCTTCTTCATGTAGTACTAAAAGGCCAAGGCTAAAATACCAAGACCAAAAAGCAAAGGTAAAAAGTAAATTTACAACTCAAAATGCAACAACCCTTCCCCGCTTCACTCAGAACAAGCTCCGCAATCCCCACGGATTCTCCCTCCCCTGGCGGGAGGGAGTTAGAGGGAGGGGGAATTTCACCCTCACCTTATTCCTCTCCCATCAAGGGAGAGGATATTTCTGCTGAGATTGCCACGCCTTCGGCTCGCAATGACAGAGAAACTAGCAGGCTACTTTCCGTAACTTGCCAGCACCGTCAAACGGTAGTGCAGCAATGCTGTTTAACCTAGCTGCCCAAAAACACCATACATAGCAGAGACGAGAGCCAGTGCGATGAACGCCACTATACCCCCCATAATCAGGGTGGTGGCTGGTGTAATGGCAGCGATAAGAGCATCAGTGCGGTCATTGGCTTCCATTTCGTAACTCATCGCCACGGTGTCCATGGTGGCATCGAGGTTACCGGTTCCTTCACCCACAGCAGCCATCTGCACTATAAGGGCGGGAAAGACGGGATTTCGAGACATAGGGCGTGATAACCCTTGCCCTTTGAGCATTTCGTCGCGCACAGTAGTCAATGCGTCAACAATCACCTTATTTTGAGCGTTATCGATGGACAGAGTCATTATCTCAGGCAGCGGGACGCCAGCACGAAACAAAGTGGATACAGTGCTAGCATAACGTGAAAGCTCCCTGAACAGAGTAACAGAACCGAGAAGAGGCATCTTGAGTATAGCCGAATCCCACCAATACCTGCCCGCAGGCGTCTTGATATAGGCATAAAGGCCAGCGGCGACACCCAATACGGCAAGCAGAATCGCCCACCAGTAACTTAACAGGAAGCCGCTTATGGCGAGAAGAGCTCTGGTCACCATAGGCAGGTCAGCACCAAGTGCCCCATAAAGGCCCATGAAATTAGGCATAACAAAGAAGACCATTACGGCAATAACCAGGATCACCAATAGCGCCACTATCATGGGATATATCATGGCTCCTCTTACCTTTTTGGCAGCGAGGGCTTCCTTCTCAATATAATCAGCCATTTGCCTCAACACCTGTTCCAGGTTACCAGTCTCTTCACCGATAGCAACAGTGCGGCAATAGAGCTTGGAGAAAGCCTTGGGGTGTCTTGACATCGCCTGGGACAGCTTGGCACCACCGCGAACGGCGGTGATTACCTCCTTTATCATCGTCTGCAAGGCGCGATTGGTAATTTGTTCTTGCAATAACTCGAGGGAAGCGACGACGTCAGTTCCTGCTTCGATAAGCAAGGCCAGCTGCCTGGAGAACATTACCACCTCTTTGGGCTTTATCGTCGTAAAGGCATCGGTCAACCTCCCAAGATTGAAAAACGGAGTAACTGTCTTCAAGCTCATCACCCGCAAATCACTATAACCAAGTGTAGTGATGGCCGCCTCCTCCGAAACAGCACTGATTTTACCTTTGAGTAATTGCCTCTCTTTGGTATACGCTAGATACTCAAAATCCATAGAACCTCCTTCACCGTTACCTCATATGCCCTGCGTTTACTCTTCTATGCTATAGGCATTACGTAATACCTCAGATGGAGTAGTCATGCCCTCCTTCACCTTGAGCATACCATCTTTAATCAGGGGAACCATACCTTCCTTGTACGCCTGTTCTCGAAATTCAACGGTACCGCCGCCTCTCAGCACCAGCATCCTGAGTTCATCGCTCATATGAAGCACCTCAAACATTCCCACCCTGCCCCGGTATCCCGAATAAGCACACGGCTCACAACCACTACCATAGAGGAATTCCTCCCTATGTTCCCCAATTTCTTTTTCATAAGCTACCTGCTCCAGTTTTGACACTGTAATGGAATGGCCACAATCGGGGCAAACACGCCGCAACATACGCTGAGCTACCGTGCCAATAAGTGCTGAAGCCACGAGGAACGGCTCTATACCAAGGTCGAGCAGCCGGTAAACAACGCCCACGGCATCATTGGCATGCAGAGAAGAGAAAACCAGGTGCCCTGTCAAGGCAGATTGGACAGCTATTCTGGCTGTTTCGGCATCTCGTATCTCGCCGACCAATATAATATCAGGGTCAAGACGCAGTATAGACCGCAGCCCGCTGGCAAAGGTAAGTCCAGCCTTGGGGTTAATCTGAATTTGATTTATATTTGGAAAGCGATATTCCACAGGGTCTTCAATAGTGATGATCTTCCGAGATACCTTATCTAACTGATTGATGGAAGCATAGAGCGTAGTAGTTTTCCCAGAGCCAGTAGGTCCGCTAGCTACAACCATTCCGAAGGGAACTCTGAGCATCTCCTGATACTTTTCCAGAGTTTCAGGAAGAAGACCCAATCCGGTTAACTCACGCGCAGCCAATGTCTTATCCAGAAGCCGCAACACAGTGCCTTCACCGTGAACTGTGGGACAAGTAGCAACACGAACATCGATAGGTCTACCACTGGCTTCAATGGTGAATTGACCGTCCTGGGGGCGAAGATGGTCGGCGATGTTCATATCACTCATTATTTTGATTCGAGAGGTCAGTGCGGGATGTATAGTTATAGGCAGGGACAAGGTATCCTGAAGGACGCCATCAATACGGTAGCGTACCCTCAATCTATCTTCCTCCGGTTCAATATGAATATCAGAGGCTCTAGCTTTAGCCGCTTCATCAATAATAAGGTGTAAAGCATGAGCTACTGGAGCATCAGCAGTAGCGGCGATTAAGTCCATTTCATCACCACCAGCCATATCTTCAGGAATACCGGCTAATTGCTCCTGAATTTGCCCAAAACCTCTGTAGTTGAAGTCAATAGCCTCTCGAATTTCCTGTTCTTCAACAACCACCGGTTTTACCCTCATCTTGCTCTGGTGCTCTAGAATCTGAAGAGCAAATATATCAGCAGGATTTGCCATCGCCATTTCCACGGTATTGCCCTTAACGGACAATGGTATGGCCATAAATCTTCTTGCCGTAGACTCAGGAACCAACTTCAATACCTCAGGGGTAATTGCCTTTTTGAGTAGTTTCGCCTTCGCTTTTGGCTTTGCTTCTTCCGGCTTCACCTCCTCCTTTGGTTCCGGTGCTTTGGTTAATATCTCCGAAAGAGCACTTTCAATGGCAGACATACCCTGTTGGCGAGTCTCTTCCTCAGCAGCCACTTCCTCTTGTTTAACGCCCTCTTCCTTGGCAGCTACTTCCTCTTGTTTAACGCCCTCTTCCTTGGCAGTTACTTCCTCAACAGGCACTTCTTCTTCACCAACTTCCCCACCGATAGATATTTCTTTGCTTGGGCTACCAAGCCTGATAACATTGATCTTTTCCTGCTGAGCAAACTCCGCAGCCTCAGCAGTGAGCTCGCCCGAAATGAACAAAACCTTTTGCTGGATTTCAGTATCATAGGCCTTTTTTTCAAATGAAGACATTTCTTCCAAGTCCACTCGCGCCCCAGTTAGCACGTCTATAGCTAATTGGTGAGGAATAAACCCGTCATCTTCTCTGGCCAAGATATCAAAGGTATATTCAGCACCAGTCCTCCCTGTCACTTTACTATCCTGTTCTATTGTGTATCCCACCTTAGCAAGAGAGGACAATAATTGCTCCTTGGAGTCGAATCCCACCACCACCGTTTTCTTGCCCCGTTTAGCAACGGGTAAGGCCAAAAATTCCTTAAGGTTTTCTTCAGATAAAATCTTTATTTGCTGCCCACGGGCAAATTGAGATGCTACAGGATCAAGCTCGGGAAGGGCAATGAAGACTTTGTCCCAAATGTCACAGTTGTAACATTTGTCATCAAATTCGAAAACTTCGCCTAATCCTATCGGCTGACCATCATCATGCTTGATGATACCTATAGCGGCGACATAGGATATAAGTCCATTACTCTTGCGAGCCAGCAAATCGAAGGTATGTTCAGTTCTAAACTTACCTTCAAGGGTAACATGGCGCTCAACTTCATAACCCAGCGCCTTGAGCTTCCTGATAAACTGTTCCTCAACATCTTGCAGGTCATTCTCAAATTGAACCTCAGGATGCCCATCACCCTTTGGCTGACCTTCCTTCTTACTCTTGTTCTTCTGCCGCATCTTCATTTTATTCTAAGAAACAATAACTAAAATATCAAACTAACGTGAGATAGCTTAATATTGACCGGTGATTTATCTTTAAACTCTACCCAGTGCTTGCTCCACTCTGCTAGCATAGCTCTTGATCACCAATCGCACTATGCCCAACGGGGCATCCTTAGTAGTCACTATGGCTAAATAGGATTCTTGACCCAGAGGTCTGATTAGAACCTGACCTTCAGTTGAAGTCAACAAGTTATCCTCAAAGTCACCAGCCTTTAGCTTATCTGCGCTCGTCCGCGAGATCCTGAATATTGCCGCTAGTTGAGCTGCAGCTAGCTCTGCGTTAAGCATAGAACCGGAAGGCACATAGCTGGAAATGGCAACCCCGTCACTACCTGCTACTGCAATACATAATAACCCGTCAACTTGCCCTGCCATCTCCTCCAATATGCTGTTCAAGTTTCCTCCTGCTCCCATTTCACCTCCTTTCTCTGGCTCGCCTTTCTTCCTTCCCTTGCCCCAGGTAAATCTAGATAAATCAGCCATCATTCAAACTTAGGCAACGCTTGATATACCTGGGCAGCGTGTTCTCTGACCACTAAACGCGCCATACCAAGAGTAGTAGACTCCTTGGATAAAATCATTGCCAAATAGAAGTCGGAAGTGAGAGCCTTGGTCAAAATATACTTTGAAGCGGTGGTGATCAAATTTTCATCAAAATCGCCGAGCTTTAGTTTATCAGCAGTCAAACTACACAGGCGCACCACCACAGCCAACTGGGCTGCCGCCAGCTCAGCATTGAGTGTTGCGCCAGGCGGCGTAACAACCGCAACAGGAACACCCTCCATGTCCATTACTCCCACCCCCAGTAAGCCCTCGGTCGTGCTTGCTACCTCCTTTACAACGTCGCCTATACTCCTCTTTTCTGTCTCTTCTGTCTCCTCTATCTCTTCTGTCTCTTCCATCTCTTCATTATCTTCTTCTGCTGCCAACTTATCACCTCCTTTCATACTTTCGTAATAGGAATTTGGTCATTATCGCTACAATTCCTTTTTCTAAAATACCTAGCTACTGTAATACTAAAATGATATAGTAAGGCAGTAAATAGGAATTTAGTCATTATTGCCACAATCTCTTTTTCTAAAATACGTGACTAATGTACTTAAAATGATATAGAAAGGCAGTAAAATAGTCAACGGTTTAGCTTGCTATGCAAGGGGATATCAGGGGGGGTATTGCCAAACCTTGACCTCTTGTTTAATAATGAGCACTAATGAATAGAATTAAATGTATAAAGATATTATCAGGGCTGCTTGGTGTTTTTCTGCTTCTGAGCTTTTTCCCGCTGGTTGACAGCCAGCCAATTTCAGCCAATCCAGACAGACTAGAGTGGTCTGTTGTTGACACTCCCAGTGAGGAAGGAAACGTAGTGGTGAGCCCCAGCGAGATAAACGCCTTTGTTGCCGGCCAGAATGACACCTTTTATGCCATAGATATCCCTCATAGCCGTGTATACAAATCAACCGATGGCGGGGTTACTTGGGAGGACGACCTAAACGAAACGCTTGAAGACGAAGGCGCTACGTTGCCTGCCTGGGATATCGCTGTTGCCCCGGATGACCCTGAACTGGTGGCTGTAGTCACCGATAACAGGACAGCCGTTTATTTGTCCGATGACGGCGGGCACAGTTGGGAAGGTAAATGGGAAAACAGCACCTCTTTCGATTTAAATGGCACACTTATCTCAGATATCGCCATCTCCCCCAAGTATGATGATACCTATGATATCGCCATAGGTACAAGACATCCTGATGGTAGCACTACTGGCGATGTGTGGTTAATTACGCTGTTCGAGTTTGGCGGCTGGAAAGCTCAAGAACTGCAGATAGACCCTGATGCTGTAGGGACTGGCGCTGATGTAAGCACAGTCCGCTTTTCACCGCAATACGACGAAGACAAAGCGATACTCGCCATCGCCTCTTCAGCTGACGAGGGTGATATGAAGCTATCCCTACGAAATAGGACATTCCTGTGCACTGGAGAAAGGAATACTGAAACCAAGGAGACAACATGGACCACATTCATAGAAATTATTGACCCGTCTGAAAGTAGCTTGGGTGACTCACCAGATGAAGATGAGATTATCTTCTCCGATTTAGCACTCCCTTCCCAGAATTACCGCGAAGACAAAAACTGGATTGCCTATGCCAGTTATTACTCCAATTCTACTACCGGGTGTGATGATGCATACCGGATAGAAGAAGACGGCAAACAGGTATACCGGCTGGATGTCAAAGGAGGCAACGAGGTTGGCATAGCTTCAATTGATTACCAAGGGGGCACACTCCTCGCCGGAGAGGTATCAGGCAAAGGTGGCTCCGCTAATGCCCTAATCCATATCTGTTCTAATCCCACAGAATGTTTCATTAAGTGGGAAGAGCCTACAAAACCACCCACCGGTGGCGCCTCCGAGAACCGTGCCAATGCCCAGGTTGTCTGGCTTACCAGTAGCATAGCTTATTGCGCCACAAGCACAAATAATGTAACCACCGCCGCAGCATGGGCAAACATGACTCTCCCTGCTGGACCATGGCAGGGGCAAGCTTGCGATGAGAGCGCCCTTTCTAAAAGTGAAGATGACGGCGATACCTGGAACCAGCTCAGCCTGATAGATACCGAAATGACTTTCCTTTGCGATTACGCTTTCTTTGCCAATAACACTATCCTTTACTTAGCGTCGATAAATGACCATACCCCCAGGTTTGACAGTATATGGCGAACTGAGAAAACTAAAACCGAGGCACTGACCGAGACCTGGCAGAGGGTGCTTTGCCTTGACGGTGAGGACAATATAATTTTGAGACCTACTCCCGACTGGGAGGAAGAAGAGCAAATTTACTTCGCTGTGCCCGAAACCGATAATGTGAAGTATTCTGAGAATGAAGGGCAGAGCTGGGAGAAAGTCTGGGAGTGCCCCGATGTCACCGATTTGGCTGTGGTGAGCGATGAATTACTGTACGTCCTGGATGATT
>Ga0209427_10005997_pt1 | contig 13895 bp, 11 predicted proteins | sample DeeMarSWOR136_30_FD_187465 | JGI IMG/M metagenome (GOLD analysis project Ga0209427, IMG submission 187465) | Marine sediment microbial communities from White Oak River estuary, North Carolina - WOR-1-36_30 (SPAdes) (version 2) | ecosystem: Environmental > Aquatic > Marine > Intertidal zone >... | reverse complement strand
AATAGATTCTAAAATTTCATACCCAAACAATTGCAGTATTAAAGAAAAAATTGTCCATACAAGCAAAAACCAAAAAACAGTTTTATACATAGACAATATTGTTTGATGAAAAAATTTAAGTTTATCTTAATCCTAATCTTCTTAAAAATCTTTGTAGTGCACTTTCAAATTTGTAAGTTTCTCCAATTAAATTAGAAGCAAGTTTTATAATTTCCTTACTTGCAGGAGCATTAGGTTTGTAAGTTACGATTGGAGTTTTTAAAGCAAGGCTTTTATGAACATTTTTATCAAAAGGAATTTTAGCTATCACAGGTAATCTTGTTAGTTCTTCTATTTCTTTTTTATTCATTTCATGTTTTTTACCATGAACCATGTTTAGAATAATTCCTAAAGGTTTTACTCCAATTTCATTAACAATTTCCTGATTTCTTACAATGTCCATTGCAAAAGGAATGTAAGGACTAGTAATATACAATACTTCATCACTAGCTCTTAGTGTTGCAACAGCTTCCCTTCCTAATCCAGGACTTCCATCTAATAAAATAATATCATTTTTATCAAAGAGTGATTTTAAAATATTTCTTATTGCTGTTACATCTATTCCTTCTAAATCTGTTAAAGATAGAGAAGCTGGTATTACTTTTAATCCTGTATGATGTTGTTGAATAGCCTCTTCAGCAGTATATTCTCCTCTTAAAACTTTATTTAATGTAATAGGACAATAATACATTCCTAAATACAAACCTAGGTGTGATGTTGTAACATTACAATCAACAATTGTAACATTTTTTTTAAAACGATGAGCTAGAGCTACTCCTAGATTTAGACCAACAGTAGTTTTTCCAACACCGCCTTTACCAGATACAATTCCTATTACTCTTACCATTTACTCGCCTTCTTTAGGAGTCTCCTCTTGTGATGTTTCTGTAGTCTCACCTTCTGTTATTTTTTTCTCAGGAACCTTTTTAAATAGACCGCCTAGTATGCCTCCTGTTTTTCTTTTTAAAAATGGTAGACCTGTTTTTGGATTTTCCACAACTGTAAAACCCTTTGGAAGACTATGAAGTGCTCCTCTGGGATCTCTTGAAAAAAAGTATAATTTACCTTTTCCTCTCATTTTCATATGAAGCCAAAATTTCTTACCTTTTTTATTTTTGTATATATAAGGCCCAAATATTCCCATAAATATATCTTCCTTTATTATATTTTTAAGTTTATGTTTCCTCTTCAGTAAATTCTCTTATTATTTTTGGTTTTTTCTTCTTTCTTCTTTTTTTGTATAAATAAATAAAGAGGAATGTTCCAATTACTATCATTATTAAAAGTATCAATATTAAAAATGGTGCAAAAGCTGGATAAACAAAAACTATAAATGAAATAGCAGCTAGTTCAAAAACAACATCTTCCAAATCCTTTTTAACAATATCTAAAGCATCTTTTGCATCTTCATAGTTTTCTTGATCAAAATATTCTTTTGCTTCTTGTAGATTTTTTCTAGCATTATCTAAATATTTTTCAGCTCTTGAAGTGTTTAATCCTTTTAAAGAACTTAAATAAATTTCATAATCTAACTCTGTTATTAGATATTCATAATTTAAAATCATTTCATAAATTTCATCTTTTGATGGAAGTTTAGCAAGAGATGTTATATTCAATTTTATGTTTCCTATTTCCTTTATTTCAAGTCCAACTACTTCGAAAAAGAAGTCATATTCTCCAGGTGGAGTATCTTTTGATACTTCTAAAGAAACTAAAAATATTTTATGTTCACGGGGTCCCAATTCGTAAATTTCTTTTGGATTCACTTCGAAATATACATAGTCTGTTATAGATGAGTAAAATTTTAAGTTATGTAAACTAACTGTCCCTGTGTTATTTACAGTTATACCTAATAATATTTTTTGTCCAGGATACAAGTCAATCTTATCTTTATATCTTAATTCTAAGTCAGATATTCCAACTTCTCTTCTAGTAGGTATTGCCTCGCCTCCATATGTTGAGAAAATAATTCTTCGTCTTAATATATATTGAAAAGAAACATAAAAACTGCCCCAATATTCTGCTATTCTTGCATCATACGGCACCCTTACTTTAATATAATAAGTTCCTTCTCTGGTTGGTAAAAAAACTGTACTAAAACTTTTTCTCCCTCCAGGATATAGAGAAACAGACATATCGTAATAATTTGCCAGTTCATCTAAATTTCCAGTTGTAGTATTATACATAAAAACTGTTATTTCTATTCTTGCACTGTAATTTGTAGTTCCCGTATTAACAAACTCTACTCTTATGTTTTGACTTTCTGTTAAATTAATAAGTGGATCATATTCTAAAAGTATTTTTCCTCGTGTTTTTGATTTTATAGATACATTAAGATCAGCACCAGCAAATCCTGTAATTCCGCTCAAGTTATAGTAAAATATTAAGGATGCGACTACAAACAAAAGAATACTAATTAAAAAAATTTTATTTATGATACTAATTTGAATTTTGGACATAAAATTCATTTTTTATATATTATTATTGAGATTATAATAATTAGAAATATAATAATGAAGTAAAAATATTTTTTATCTATTTGATTTTTATCTTTCGAATTAGTTATTTTTAGAATTTCATTATTAGAATTAAAACCATTCTCAGAAAATTCTATTATGTTTTCTTTGTTCCCAATATCACTTGAAGTTACAAAACCTTTTAAATCAATCTCAAATTTAAATATTCTCTCAGGAATAATTGTTATACCGTTTTCTTCGTTTTGAAGTATTTTAGTCTCTGCTTTAATTATAACAAAATATTTACCTGGTTCACTGTTGTTATCAGATTTAACAAATAAATTGACAACTTTTGCTTTTATGTTTTCTTCCATATAAGGTAGTTTTATGTATTCTTCACCAATTGACTTATTTAAAACAAATTCATTAGGATCAATTATTACTATCCAATCTTTTGGAGCCTCTTTTATTGATAATTTTACAGTGTAAGATTCATTTTCAATGTTCCAAAAAAGCATTTTGAACTTTGTTGATTTACCATTTGATATTTCAGCAAATTCATTTTTTGCAATGCTCCCAAAATTTATTGCATATACTTCTGACGATAGCAAAATAAAGAATAAAATAATAACCAATGTTTTAAGGAGGACTTTCACCATTTTCAACACCCCATATAAAAATTGTTCCATTATAATAACCAGTATAAACAGCTGGAACATTTATCCAATACCAAGTTGTAACATTTGTATTTTCAGGAACATTCGACTTAAGAATAGCAACTGTATGCGATAGATTAAATGATTCGCTATACGTATTGCTAGTATTGCTCCATGTTACATTATTAACAGGAATTAAAGAATTGTAAGTTGTGTTTGTTAAATTTGTTCCATTTATATAAAGGTCTAAGTTACAACTCCCAGGATTAACAGTTATGTTATATTCATTACCTGGATTTCCAGGAGCTTCCCAAGGTCCTGTACTAGGATCTAAAAGACCAAAGTTTATAGAAAAATCTGCAGTAAGATCTACAGTACAAGCTAGTATTGATAGAGTTGCATTATCTGTACCATTATCTAGAATATCTGTGTAAGAAGAATTAAATAAAACACCGATTTTCCAACCAGTATTAACATCACCAGTAGCATTTATTGTCCAATTAAGTTGACATAAATCTTCTGAATACATTGTCCCACAAGATTTCATAGCATTGGCTGGAGATTCCTGTATATAAAAAGGTTTATCACCAGTTGTAGTGTTTACTGGAGTATCTGGGTATGAAGATGAAAGATTATACAATACTGTTCCATTAACTTCTCCACAAGGACCATCTCTACAAATGATTGTTGCGTTTAGATCAAAGGTTTTATTTTGTATTAGGTTTAGGATTGCTGAAGGGTCAGGATTTGTTAGATTTACCTCAAGATAACTTGGATACCCAACATAATACTGAATATAGTCTTCTATCAATAAACCAGGATCAGCATCACCAGTTGAATTAATCCTAATTCTAATTATTCTGTCTGAAGAATTGTAATTCAAAGGATTTGTTGTTTTATTACACCACCACTTAGTTGGTGTATCAGCCAAAACATTACCAGCATCACAGTCTGAAGCAACCCATTCTGAATTAAACCAATCATATATTTGTAAACCATAATCATCAGAAACATTAGTTGTAAAATTAATAGTAACATTAATATAATTAATATTTCCATCTGCTATTTGAGAAGAATTGTGCCAAACTTCAACACTATAACTTCCAAATCTAAATCTTTCTGGAATATCATAAGTTAAACCCTCTCCTAATACATTCAAATCATTATAATCTCCTGAAGGTGACTCACCATTTTCTATATAAGGAGCTCCTGACTGGTTATATTGAAGAATCGGATCAGGAACAAAATCAGCAAAAACATTCAAACATGTTACAAAAATTATAATAAAAATTAAAAAAACTATTTTTTTTGTATTAAAAATTTTAATCATAAAACTTCCTATTATGCAAACTCTTTTTCTTTTCCAAAAATTCTCCTAAATTTATCCCAAAAACCATATTCATATTTCATTCCAACAAGTTTTGCAGCAATTTTGAAAAACTCTTTTTTGGATGAAGATCTTTTTTTGGAAACTGTTACTAAAGTTCTTTTATTAAAACCCGATAATATGTTTTCATCTTCAGGAATAATTCCAATGATTGGTAATTCTGTAAACTGTCTTATTTCCTCATTTTTAATTTCATAGCCCTTTTTTCTAACTCTGTTAACAATTATACCTATTGGAATTGGTTTATTTTCTAGTCTATTAATCACTTGATTACACTTTGTTATGTCAACTAAAGATGGTATATGAGGATTTGCAACATATAAAATCTCATCACTTGCTTGCAAGGCTATTAAAGCTTCTTTTCCTAATCCTGGTGCAGAATCAAGAAAAACAACATCAAAATTTGAAAAAGCTTGTTTTAAAGTACTTCTTAAGTTGTCAACATCAATATCAATTATATCTCTAAGTTTTAAAGATACAGGAACAATTTTTAAGCCAGAATGATGACTATAAACAGCATCTTCTAATCTTGCTTCATTTCTTAAAACATGGTTTAAAGTTATTGGGTGTGAATATATTCCAAAATACAAACTTAGATGAGATGTTGTAAAATTAAAGTCAATAACTGCAGTCTTTTTATAAAATTTTTGTAAAGCCACACCTAAATTTGAAGCTATAACAGTTTTTCCAACACCACCTTTACCAGAGCACACATCAATTATTCTTACCATTATTCACCACCTTTTATTTTTTTCAATTTTTCAGAGAATTTCAAAAAATTAGGAAATTCTGTTAGGATTATCTTATCATAAGAATCAACATTTTTTTGAGTTTTATTTTTTTGAATTTGAGGTTCTTTCTCAATAAAGTTTTTAACATCAAATAAAAAGTTTTTAATACCATGTCTTTTTGATCTCTTAATTTTTAATTTCTTTAAAATTATTGCTATAGAAAAGCAGATCACAGCAAATAATGCAATATAAATTAAATCTATATAAGTAATTTCTGGTAAAACAAAACCAGTAACAAGACCTGTGGGACTGCTTGTAGTTTCATTTTCTTTACTTTTTTCAAATATATTCAATCCAAAAACTTTTTCTTCAGATACATTGACGCCTTCAATTTTTAAACTAGCACTAGAAATTCCAGTTTCAGCATAAATTGGAATAAAGAAATCTATATACAAAATTTTCTTTTCTTCAGATTTCAAATCTATTTTATCAGAAATAATATTGTAATAATTTTCAGATATACCTTCTAAAGAAATTTTTACATCAAAAAGATCTGCCTGACCATTGTTTGTTAAACTAAATTCTTGAGTAAGATTACCACCTCTAGCTATTCTTATTGTGTCTGGAAAATCTATAAAAACTGACTTGCTTTTAATTACTTCAAAACTTTTTTCACCACTAAATTCTTTATAGGGAGGTTTTTTAGCTTTTAAAATCAAATAATAGTTTCCTTCGTTTTCAGGTGCTGGAATTTCTATAGAAAATATACCGTTTTCATCTGTAGTAATTTTAGAACTTATTTGTGTATTTTCAATATAAAGCTCTATACTAGCATTGCTAACAGTTTTTCTGTCTTCATCTTTTACTATTCCTGTTATTGTAATCTTATCATCAAGATGATATTTTTCTTCGTCTAAGCTAAAATCTACACTCAAACCCTTTATTTCGCCTACAACAAAAGCTGAAAAGGATACAGATTCTACTTTAATTATATTTCTAACACTATCAATTTCACTGCTTATTTCTTCCCAATCAGTATTACAAATCTCTTTTCCAGAATTCCAATTCGAACACTCAAAAACCTTTAAGTTATCTTCATTTAAAACATTTTTTTCAACATATTTCATTTCTATATCAACATCAACATAAGAAAATGCCACTTCATAACTAAATAAACCAGCATTTCTTATTCCTGGAACATTAGTTTGATCAGAATATTTATATTTTATAGGATCATCAAAACTACTAATTGTAACTCCATATAAATAAAGTTTAGATTGAGGAAAAGTAATTTCTATGTCATAAATATCAGGAGGCAAATTACCTGAATAATGACCATAAGCATCTGTTACCAGGGTTAATTTTGTTTTATTATTCTGAAGGAATTTTAAATTTACACCTTTACCTAGATTTCCATTTAAAGGAACTATATAATTTATTGCTTTACTATCTGAATAAGATGAACCCCCATGACTAAGATAGGCTTCTAAACTATATTTTCCAGATGATAAACTCGGAGCAATAATTTTTACAATAAACAAATTATCTTGTCTGGATATAGTAGTTATTTCAGCATGAACAGAAGCTATTTTAATATCAATATTATTTTTGTTTAACTCAATAACAGTTCCCCTTTCTAAGGCCCTTAATTTGACAGTTATATTATCATCAACCTCAATCCAATCTTTGTCTATAGAAACGATTTCAAATTCAATTTTGTTTCTAACATCAATCGTATCATAATCTGATATGCTAGTTCTATCGTAAAATGCAGTTACTTTTAAATCATAAAGATCAGATTTAGTAGGAGAATCTATTTTCAGTATCCAACCTTTTATATTATCATAGAAAGGAAGAACTTTCAAATTCTTTAATTGATTATCTAAACTAACATTAAAACTTACACCAGAAGACAATTTTATATCATTTTTCTTTACAATAAAATCTATTTCTATTGTATCTCCAATATAAGCAGGGCTTGGATTAATGTTATTAATATAACCTGTAAGTTTTGAAACTGTAAAATTCGTAGATGTATAAGTTATTTCACTAATATTATTTTTGCAAGATATTGTTGCATCATATTGTCCAATTCTGTCAAGATATTCTTTATCAACAGACAATGTATAATTTCCTCCAGATTTTGTAAATTGCATTGTAGGAAGACTAATATCAGGACCTACTATATCAGCATATACCTGTTCTATTGTTTTATTACTATCAAAACAATCTAATGAAATAACTGCGTCTTCGCCTAACCAAGGAGATTGAGGTGTAACAGTTACATTTTGAATTGTAGGTGTAGCTGAGGCTAATGATATAATGATAAGGTATAAGAAAACTGAAAAAATTAAGCATTTTTTCATTTTTTTAACCTCCTAGGAATTGTATAAATGTTAGATCTACCAACTTTGTGAAATTCTAGTTTTCCTTGATTCTTCAAAGCCTCTAAATAACCTGCAGCAACATCTCTTCTTACTCCTAGTTTTTTAGCTATTTGAGAAACAGACAGTAATTCTTTGCTTAATAGATCTATAATTTTCTTTTCAAAATCATTTTCAGTTATCCCATTTTCTACCAAGAAATCCCTCTTTATATTGCAGCTATATAGATTTCATATAATTCTTATATATAAGCTTTTCTGTATTCATATAGACACAATATAGAATCCATATTGAAAAATTAGATTATTTAAAAAAAGCAATTCTTAAACCGTCTATTATATAATAGAAGAATCCAACTAAACCCTCATGTTTTTTCATTTCTACTGTTTTTTCTGTATAGTATTTTCCATTATCTGAAACTATTACTAGAGTAACATTAGATGGCATCCATAAAGTTGGGTAATAATTAAGTATAACAAGTTTTGAATCATCTTTAGTTGCGTTATCTATTTTCTTTTGTTCAAATATCCAACCCAAAGTATATTCGTTTGGTATAATTATTACATCTTTTGCATCTTCTTTACTTTGAAGATCAAATATAAGGTAATTATCATAAGTTCTAAGGTTTTTAATTTCAAAAACATCTTCAGACATAACAGATTTATCGATTGAGAATCCAAATTTTTTATATTCTTTAATCTCATTGCCAAAGTATGCTTTTAATTTTGCAAAATATTTCCCTGTGTTATTAGTATACCAATAAACATCATAGATTTCTTTATTGCCAGGCATAAAATCTTTTTCTTGGCTCCAACCATTAAAAACCAATTCGCTATTATTAAAAATTTCAGTTTTTATTCTAGCTTTATATGGAATACTTCCAGTGTTATAAAATTCTATTGAAAACTTTACAATATTTGAAGAATTATCGTAGGTTATTGAACTAATATTTCCTTTAATGTCTTTAATTATACCAACTTTTATTACTGCAGAATTAGAAATTCCAATTAAAATCAAAGAACAAATTATAATCATTAAGAATATCTTTTTCATTAATCATGTTATAGATAGAAAATTATAAATATCTTTCTGAGCAATCACATCAATTTCCCCGGAATAATTTCCAGGCTCATAATCTTTACTATATAAAAAAATATCAACTGAAGTTCTTTCTAGAGGTCTTAAAATAAAATTATTTTTACTAAAAACAACTAAAGGTGTTATGTTGCCATAAACCTTTAAAATTATTTTAATATTTTTTTCATCTGTATTAGTTAATTCAATACTTCTTGTTACAAAACTTCCATTACAAGGAATCATTCCAAAATTGAGATTCCAAGGATCTGTAACAAAACCTAAAACTGTTTCATTCACATCTATTGGTGTTATTTCCACACTAGATGGATATCTTGTTATTTCATAATTATGAAATAAGCTGGAATAATTGATAACCGTTTTATTTGTTACAAATTCTTTAGGTTCTGCTGGTCCTAGAAAATCATTGAATATAAATAAAAAACCAACAATTAATATAGAAATTATTAAAAATATTTTTTCTTCAAATTTCATTCTATTCTCCTATAGATTATTACTGAAACAACAAAGACGATCACCACAATTATAACTAACAAAGGTATAAATACTTCTTCAGCTCTTGTAACTAAAGCTGTTGGGGGACTAGGTATTGTAATAAGAGAGCTTTTTTCTGCTGTACCAGTTTTATAATTTATAACAGTGTAAACATTATAGTCTCCTAAAGAAATTTCTTCTTTTGACAAGAATCCTTTAAAAACTTTTATTCCTTTAGGCTCTATATACAAACTACCTAAAGAAATTTCTTTTATAAGTTCTCCATTTTTATCATAAAACCTTTGAGTTCCGGATGCAGAAATAGTAACAGTACCAGTATTTTGAAAATATGTGTTTATTTCTAATTTATTGCCTACATAGTTTCCAGTCTCAACATCTAAAATTACCCCCCTTCTAATAACATTTCCAATAACATCTAGTAAAACTTTAACAGGAATTATTGCAACAACTCTGCTTCCAATTGGACCGATTGTTTCTGAAGTCATTAAAGGTGTTGGTTTTATATTTACTAAATGATATCCAGGTTCAGCATTTTTTGGAATTTCAATTAAAAAACCTATTTGTCTTTGCCCCTTTATTACTCCTGTTGTGTTAATAGGCTTAAGTTCTACTGGATTATTTATTATTTTTACCCAAGAACTCATATCTTCTTCAGAAAGGTTATTAATAATTTTATTTCCAATAGCATCCAAATTAACTCTTTCAGGCTCCAATTTTACTAATAAAGTTTCTTCAGAGGGAGTTATTATATAAAAATTTACTAATTTTGTCGAACCCTTTTCTACTTTTCCTATATCTACCTTTCCAGGAGAAACACCAATATCTTGTGAGAGTGATGTAACAGAAAAAATTGCAAAAAATATAATAAAAAATATGGTTAAAGAACTAAATTTCATATTTTTTATTATATCTACAAAAATATAATAATATTTATATAGCCAAAACAATGAAATATTATTACCCTTTTATAAGGAGTGATATAAAAATGAATCAAAAACTATTAGTTTTTGGAGTTGCGTTTTTAGCGTTTTTAGTATTTTTTGCAGTAAGTACGATAATTACTCCGATACTAGTTTTTGCAGATGCCAATGACACAGTATTAATAGACGTTAATGTAACAGAGAAAGCGGTAATAACAGTTATACCAGCCACATTAAACTGGACAAGTGTTGAGACAGGAGAAGTGGGTGGTTATGAAAACCTAACTGTAAAGAATATAGGATCTTTGAATGTGTCTCAGATTCATGGATATTTAGACACATTAGAAACAGAACAATCTAATCCTTATGGTAGTGGTAATCCATTAGATTATTCAGCAGGTGGAGTCATAGCAATAAGAAACGATAGCAACACACAATATTTTTTTGCAGGAAGAATAGAGTGGAACTGGACACAAGACATACCAAACCACAATTGGGCAGCTGTAACAAGTCCTGCAGCATGGGGTTATCATAGAAACACAAGCAATGAATATGTTTGGGTACTAGGAAATGGAACTGGTGGTTTTTGTAATAATTCAGCTACAGACTTTGCTATAGAAGAAGATCAAGACGATGGTAGCCAGTCAGCAAGAACACCTGTTACAACATACATAGGTGCTCCAGACAGTTCTGATGCAAACTGGACATACTTTAGCATTTCCGGAGGTTCAGTTCACGACGATTATTGTGTTGCAACATACTACGATTGCAAAAAGATATACTTTTACAGATATGATAAAAGAACAGCACCATACAACTTTTCAGGCTGCACTGCAAATTCACATTATCTCTATGAAGGCAATTTAACTCCAGGAGATACAACTTTACTAAGAGTTGATGCTTGGGTCCCAGCTGGATATCCTGCTGGTTACCTTAATACAACAACACTAACAATCTATGCCTCATCCTCTTAGGTCACTTATTTCAATTTTTTCTCAATTTTTTCCAGTTTTTCTTCTAAACTCTTTTTCATTTTTTCATATGTGCTAACACTTATTATTTCTTGATTTCTTTCTCTTTCCAAGACTTTCAGCATTCTATTTATTTTGTCTTTCTCTCTTTCCAATTTTTCTGTATCAACTTCTTTTCTCTTAACAATTTCCACAAGTTTACCTAATGAGATTATATAAGATCTTATTTTTTCTAATTTCTTTTTCTTCCACAAGTATACAAGAATAAACACAATTACAACTATTACGAATATAAAAATAAATATTATCCAAATAGGAATGATTTGAGGAGCTTCTAAAACCTTTAAACTATCTAATAAATCTCTAGCCTTTTTAATAAGATCTATAGCATTTTGAACTTTATCCATAGCAGATTCTGTATCATTGTTTTCAAGATCAATTTCAGCACCATATATTTGATTTTCAGTTTCATTAATAACCAATAGAATATTTGAAACAAATTTACCTTCTCTTTCTGCTATTCTAGTATCAACCTTTAAATCTGCTAAATCTCTTTTTAATCTTCTAATTTCATTTTTTATTAATTCTTCCAAACTTTCAAAAATAATAATTTTTACTGCTTTTTGATCAGTAACAACACCAGAACTTGCTATTAAGTTTGCATTATATTCATCTACATTAATATTTTTAGGAATATTAAATTCAATTAAGAACACTGAAGTATTATCTGGTCTAAGTTGTACAAAATTTTCTGGAGTGATATTAAACCAATTGGTTGGTATTCCTACTATGAAAAGACTTACATTATTTAAATTAACTCTTCCACTGTTTTTAACAGTTACACTTTCTATTTTAGTAAAACCTCTAGCCAAACTTATGTTAGTATTGTATTTTGATATTATGATACTAGCTGTTATTTCTGCAGTTGGAGCTGGTGGATATGTTGTTACAAAACCTCCAGGTCCATAAACATATATTGGAGTTGGTTCTGTAGGATGTGGAGGAAATACAAAACCTTCGCCAGTTACTACTACAAAACTTTCGTATACCTCAATGGGTGGTTGTATATTAGAATAAGTTACTCTTACATTTAGATAATAATTTCCTAATGGTTGATAAGAATAAATAAAAGCAGTGTCTGTAAAACTTTGATTGGTCATTGTTGGTGTATAAACAGCATATGAGCTATTATAATAAGTTACATTATCTGTAGAAGAAACCCAAACATCAATGAAAACATCTTGACCAACTTCTCCTTTGTTTTCCACAACTATTGCGAAATCTAAATAATCTCCTTGTGGTACCTCGTTTTCAAATAGATTTATTCTAACATCATAAGGTCCACCTTGAGAAACTCTAAAGGCTTTCAATTTCATTGTATTGAAAGTAGCTTGAGATACATTTAAAACAGCTAAATACATACCAGTAGCAGTACCAACTCCCATAGCATGTGAGTAACTATAATAACCGGTTGCCTGTTTTGTCATACTAGACATACTAACAGTAAAGTAAGCGTTGTCAGCTGGATCATAAACAGTTAAATTCATATCATCTGGGTCTACAGGTCTTCCTTCTCCATTGTAAACTAAAATTCCAAATCTCATTACATTATTAGGATACCAAGTAACAGCAGTTTCTATATCAGCAAATAGGCCAGTAACAGTTATTGTTCTTGATTGCACCTGAAACGTTTTGTTTTCTAGAAATTCCAAAGTTTCATTTAAAACGTCCTCATAAAAAGTATAATATGTTGTAAGAGTGTAATTACCTATGGGAGCATCAGATGTTAGTGTAAATGTAGGCATTGGGGATATTGTGCCATCAGAATCTGTTTGATAATTTGAATAATAAGAAATATTACCATTAGGATCTGTTATATTAAATGTTACATTAATACCACTTATACCATTACCGCTTGCATTTTTAATTATGTAATATATTGAACCAGTATCTCCTTGATAGTATATGTTAGTTAGAGTTGTTGATGTTACAAGTATTTTCTTATAAATTATAAAGTTTTTAGTTAAATTTGCAAGGTTCCCTATATTGTCTAAAGCAGATACAGTTGCACTATAAACTCCCCTCAAACTGCTATTACCTAAACCACTAGTATAATTTAAATACCATTGAGAAAAATTCCCACTTTCATTAATTAGGGACATATTAGTTTGATTAGTAGAGTTATCAGGTGCAGTCACGCTTACATTAACCCAATCTATACCATAATCAGATTGATCTGTTACATTTACAAAAAATTCTACAGAACTGTTTTGACCAGTGAAATTTGGTATTATAGTAAAGTTTATTAAAGGTGGAGAATACGGAAGCAAAGCTATTTTTAATGTCATATTATCTGGGTTTGCATTAGATTGAATAGCATCAACAATAAAAGTTGAATTGTAAATATTTTCTGTAACATTAGTCACATTATAAGTCACATTAAACGTGTAATTCAAACTTTTATTTAAAGTGAAATTCGTTACATTAACTTTCGTATAATTTCCATATTCAGGTGATATTGTAAAGTTTATTTCATCGTTTCCAAGATTTCTTACTTCTACTTCACAAACCGTTCCAATTGGAGGGTCTTCACCCTTCTCACAAAAAGTTGGGCTCATAGTCCAAGCCCTACTAGAAAGTACAGTTATATTCAAAGTTATAGTATCATAATCATCATTATCAGCAGAAACATTAACAGTTCCATTGTAAGTTCCAACTGAATATCCTAAAGGAACAGTAACATTCACAGCCACAGAATAGT
>Ga0209427_10005996_pt1 | contig 13895 bp, 11 predicted proteins | sample DeeMarSWOR136_30_FD_187465 | JGI IMG/M metagenome (GOLD analysis project Ga0209427, IMG submission 187465) | Marine sediment microbial communities from White Oak River estuary, North Carolina - WOR-1-36_30 (SPAdes) (version 2) | ecosystem: Environmental > Aquatic > Marine > Intertidal zone >... | reverse complement strand
AATCAACTATTTCAGTCCGAGAAACTGGCTTCTCTGGGTAAACTGGCCGCCGGTGTGGCTCACGAGATCAACAGCCCGCTGACCGGAGTTCTGACCTACTCCTCTCTCCTTCTTAAAGAGAAAAAAGACGGAGACCCGGAAAGGGAGGATCTCGAGGTCATAGTGAATGAAACCAACCGCTGCAAAAAAATCGTCAAAGGTCTTCTGGACTTTGCCCGGCAGACAGAGCCGGATAAGGCATCCTCAGACATAAACGAGATCATAGACAAATCGCTGGATCTGATCTCCCACCAGGCCAGCATGCAAAATATTAAAATCGAAAAAAAGACTAAGCCGGACATTCCCAGGATAATGATAGATCTGGGGCAGATCCAGCAGGTGTTCATCAATATACTCCTGAATGCGATCGAAGCCATGCCCCAGGGTGGAACATTGACTATAACATCGGGGATTAAAGATAAAATGGTTGCAATTGGTTTTGCCGATACCGGAAATGGGATACCGGAGGAGAACTTAAGAAAAATCTTCGATCCTTTCTTTACCACAAAAAAACAGGGAAGGGGCACAGGCCTGGGGCTTTCTGTGAGCTATGGAATAATCGAAAGGCATCGAGGCAGATTAGATGTTAAAAGCCAGGTGGGAAAAGGGACTACCTTTACCATAAAACTGCCCATAGAATCAAGTTCAGAAATCGGGAAAAGAGGAACCAATAAATGAGCAAAGCCAAAATATTGGTGGTGGACGACGAGGAGATCGTCCTGAAAAGCTGTCGCAAGATCCTGGAAAAGGGTGGGCATCAGGTCTCCACTACACTTTCCGGCAAGGAAGCCTTTGAGCTTCTGAACAAAGAGCCCTTTGACATCGTGATCACAGATATGAAAATGCCGGTTATGGATGGGATAGAAGTTCTCAAAAGGGTCAGGGAGAAGTATCCGGAAATCGCGGTCATCATGATTACCGGCTATTCCACAGTTCAATCAGCAGTGGAAGCAATGAAGCTGGGAGCTTTCGACTATATTCCCAAGCCCTTCACCCCGGATGAGGTTCTGATCGTGGTGGAAAAGGCTATGGAAAAAAAAAGCCTGATTCATGAGAATATCTATCTGCGAAAAGAGCTGGAGGCTAAATACGGATTCGACAATATTATCGGAAACAGCCCCAGGATGCAGGAGGTATACAGGTTAATCCGGAAAGTTGCTCCCACGGACAGTACCATTCTGATTCGCGGTGAATCAGGAACAGGAAAAGAGCTCATAGCCCGGGCCATCCACTTCAACAGCCTTAGAAAACAAAAACCATTCGTGCCGGTGGACTGCGGGGTCCTGGCTCAGGAACTTTTGGAATCTGAGCTTTTTGGACACGTAAAGGGATCGTTCACCGGGGCTATAGTGACCAAACCAGGACTTTTCGAGGTAGCTGAAGGCGGATCGATTTTCTTAGATGAGATAGGGGACATCAACCCGACCATTCAGTCCAAGCTCTTAAGGGTAATCCAGGAAAGAGAGTTCACGCCAGTAGGGGGGGTCAAACCCAAAAAAGCAGACTTGAGATTCATAGTAGCCACTAATAAGGACCTGGAGAAGTTGGTTGAAGACAAAAGATTCCGCGAGGATTTATTCTACCGATTGAATGTGGTGAATATCACCATACCCACTTTAAGCCAGAGAAAAGACGACATTCCCCTTTTAGCATATCATTTTTTAAGAAAATTCTCCAAAGAGATGAACAAGAATATTAAGAGTATATCAGTTGATGCCATGAATATGTTGAATGACTATAGCTGGCCTGGAAACGTCAGGCAGCTGGAGAATGTAATCGAGCGGGCAATTGTCATGGCTGAGGGGGATACTGTTACCACCGAGCATCTTCCCTTTGCAGTTAGATCAGAGACAGCTCATCCGGACACGCCGATCCCTAAGACTTCAGATGAATTAAAGGAAACCAAAAAAAAGCTCAGGGAATCTGCCGTGGAAAGCATCGAGAAATCCTTTATTCTGGATGCCTTAACCAGAAACGACTGGAACATAACCAAATCCGCCAAAAACGTGGGCATGCAGAGACCGAATTTTCAAGCCTTGATGAGAAAATACAATATCCGGATAGAGAAATAAGAATGTGTCCGCAAGGTCCCCTGGCCTGGCGGAAAATCCCCTTTTAAGTCTTTGCGAGGAGTCCATAAAGACGACGAAGCAATCCCTAACTCATTGAAATAAATATGAGATTGTTTCGCTTCGCTCACAATGACAGTATAGAGAAAATCAGAAGTGCCTGACAGGGCCTGACGTGGCGGAAAAAGTAGTTGCTGTCGGGTCTGGGGACCCGACAGGCACAAAACTGAACTTAAAAAAAATGTAGGGGAGCCCGTTGTGTGCTACCTTTCTCATAGTGCCCGCCAGGTCCCCTGACCTGGCGGTAAAAAATATTGCTGTCGGGTCGGGGGACCCGACAGGCACATGAAGAGATTTTTTCTCCCCCGCCATAGGCGGCGGATCACAATGAGAGTATAGAAAAAATTATGTGGGGGAGCCCCTTGTAGGCTCCCTTTTCTCTAATTATATCAGATAGCCTTCAAAAGAGCCAAAAACCGTATAGAAAACCCATACGCTGTATATTTATTATATACACAATAAATCCCAACTAAGTCATTATCATCCAATGAAAGCATTGTTAATTGGTGCATATATTTAATATACACCGACCCTCTCATCCAGTCAAAATACAGTCTTCTTTAATTTTCTTCGATACAATATCCCATTAAATTTCAACAGGTTACAATAACCTTCAGTGTGGACTTTGTGAAATAAATCACAATTGGCATACCCATTGCTTTTCCAGGAGATGGAAAGACAAAGAAAGAAGGTGACGAAGAATGTCCTACAAAGCAAATGTTCTGGTGGTCGACGATGAGCAGATCGTCTGCAACAGCTGCAGAAGGATTTTGAGACAGGAGGGACATAACGTTCAGACTGCCTTAAGCGGAAGAGAAGCCCTGAAAAAGGTAGAAGAGGACAACTACGACGTGCTTATCGCTGACTGGAAGATGCCGGAGATCGACGGAATGGAAGTCCTGCGCATTGTGAAGAAGAATCACCCGGACATTGTGCTCATAATGATGACCGGGTATCCGTCAGTTCCATCCGCAGTCCAAGCGATGAGATTAGGCGTCTCCAACTATGTTCCCAAGCCCTTCAGCCCTGAGATTCTGAACGAGGCCTTAGACAAAGCCTTAGAGGAAAGAGAAGCCCAGAGAAAGGAACTCTTCTATTATCAGAACTTCATCTGGGCTAAACTTCAGGACAACGGCTCACTCAGGGTAGGAGTGAACAACCTGTTTCGGGAAAGAATTGGAGATATTCTCTATGTGGACCTGCCTTTCAACCGCACTAAAACGGAACAGGAAAGGCTGTGGATCAGGATTTTAGCTTCTGACAAGCAGGTGCATAAGCTTTGTGCTCCCATAAGGGGCCGGGTAATCAAAACCAACTACGAGATCAACTTCAATACTGATCTGATTAACAAAGATCCATTCGGAAGAGGTTGGATTGCTGAAATTCAGCCATCCCACTTAAAGCAGGATCTACAGAAATGGTCAGGAGATACTTCTGTTCTGGATAAAAAAGAAAAAGGTGGATTAGACCATCAGAGCAGGAAAGCTCCCGGAATTGCTGAGGCCAGAATTAAAAAAGAGATCACAGGCGAGAAATCAAAACCCAGGGCATTGGACCAGCAGACGGATGAATCTCAGAAGATTAGAATCTGCTCTGCAAGATTCATGCTATCCGCTATTGCTTCTCGGTTATTCTTCCTGACTTTGTTGCCCGTGTGCCTGGGCTTGATGATAAAAGCTTTATTTTACGGGGTTAGCCCAAAAGGAGCTAACTGAAATGAAAAAAACAAAAACCAAAGAGAGGAGTGAGTAACATGGTAGCCCTATTCGTAGCATTGACCTTCATAGCAGCCATAACAATCGATTGGCTGATAAAGAGAGGTAAGGAACAAAAGCCGGGAATGGCTCTGTCATACTATGCCCGACCGGCCGTGCAGCCCGGAACCAACGTTTTGGTGGTGGATGACGAAAGGGTCGTATGCAACAGTTGCCAAAAGATTCTGTCCAAGAAAGGGTACAACGTGGACATCGCGCTCTCGGCCCAAGAAGCTCTAAAAAAAGTCAAAGATAATGGATTCAACGTAGTAATAGCTGATTGGAAGATGCCTGAGATCGACGGGATGGAGATTGCCAAAAGGGTAAAGGAAGAGAACCCTAAAACCGTGGTAATAATGATCACTGGTTACCCTTCAGTTGAATCATCTATCAAAGCTTTGAGGTCCGGAGTATCCGATTACGTACCCAAACCATTTACCCCGGACGAGCTTTCAGACGCTGTGGTCCGAGCCCTGGCTAAGGGCCATGCAGTTCCCACAGACCAGGTCATCGACCGCTTAGTGCAAAAGGGTGTGGTTGATTTAGAAGGAAGAGCATAACCACCAAAACAAGGAGCTGCCAAATGGCAAAACCAAAAGCGCTGCTTATAGATATCACCAAATGCATAGGGTGTCAGGCTTGTGTGTTCGCTTGTAAGGAGTCTAACAAACTCCCTGAGCCAGACAAAGAGGAAGAGGAACTTTCCCCCTCTGCCTACACAGTGGTGAAAGAAAAAGATGACGTCTATTACCGTAGATTATGCATGCACTGCAATGACCCCACCTGTGCCTCTGTCTGTCCGGTAAAAGCCTTTGAAAAGACAGCTGATGGTCCGGTAATCTACCATGACAAAAAATGCATAGGCTGCAGGTATTGCATACAAGCCTGCCCCTTTGGTGTGCCGACTTATGAATGGAAAAGTACCAAGCCTTTAGTCAGAAAATGCACCATGTGCGCAGAGAGACAAAAACAAGGTAAGATTACGGCTTGTGCCGAGGCCTGTCCTACCGAGGCCACCATATTCGGAGACCGGGAGGAACTAATCAGGGAAGCCCATAGGAGGATAAAGGAAAATCCGGAAACCTACGTGAATCACGTTTACGGTGAAAAGGAAGCAGGAGGGACATCTGTCTTAATTCTATCCAATGTTGAGTTTGAAAAGCTGGGGTTCCCTGCCAATCTTACCGAGGAACCTTTATCCGATCTCACATGGAAGATTATGCAACATATTCCTAATTATGTGGTGGTCAGCGGTGTTTTCCTCTATGGTATCTACTGGATTATTAACAGGAGAATGGAGCTTGCCGAGTTCAAAGAGAAATTAAAGGAAAAAGAACAAAACGAAAAGCCTGTTGAGAAAATGTAAAGGAGATGCAGATGAGATTGCCATTTAAATTCACTTTCTGGAAAGGGGTTTTGGTAGTAATCTGGATCTTGGGTATGATAGCCACAATCATCCGTTTTTCCAAAGGTTTGGGAGCGTCTACCAATTTAAGCGATCAATTCCCCTGGGGATTATGGATCGGTTTTGACATCCTGTGCGGCGTGGGTTTAGCAGCAGGTGGTTTCACCATTGCAGCCATAGTCTATGTATTCCACATAAAAAGATTTTATCCCATATTAAGGCCAACTATTCTAACCGCTTTCTTAGGGTATCTTCTGGTAATTTTCGCCCTCTTGTTTGACCTGGGGCAGCCCTGGAGAATCTGGCATCTATTGGTATACTGGAATCCTCACTCGGTGTTATTTGAAGTGGGCTGGTGCGTGATGCTCTATACCACGGTTTTAGCTTTAGAGTTCAGCCCCATAGCTTTTGAGCGTCTGGGCTGGGGCAAACCCAGAGAATGGATCCGTAAGGTAACTATCCCTCTGGTCATAGCCGGAGTTATTCTCTCCACCCTGCACCAATCCTCTTTGGGTTCTTTGTATTTGATAATGCCCGAAAAGTTACATCCTTTCTGGTATTCCCCCATCATACCTTTCTTGTTCTTCCTGTCCGCTGTTGCAGTAGGTTGTGCCATGGTCATTTTCGAGTCTCACCTGAGCTTCAGAGCATTTGGGCACAGGTTAAAACTGGGCCTTCTGGCTGATCTGGGAAGAGTAATGCTGGTTACGTTAATTGTATACGCTATCCTTAAGATTCAGGATTTCTCGGGACGCGGTGTCTGGCCGCATATCTTTGAGAACCGCACCGAGACGCAGCTTTTCTGGTTAGAGGCGTTAATAGGAGTAATTGCACCCATTGTACTTTTATCCATAAAGCGAGTAAGACTCTCTGGCAGAGGATTATATTATGCTTCGATATGTACCATTACTGGATTTCTTCTAAATCGGCTCAATGTCACGGTAACCGGGATGGAAGCATCTTCTGGTGTTCATTATTTCCCCTCCTGGATGGAGATTTCCATCACCTTAGCAGTTGTAGCGACGGGGTTCTTCATCTTTTCTTTAGCGGTGCGATATCTACCCATCTTTCATTATCCTGAGGCAAATTCTCATTCAGAACCAGATCAACCTGCCAAAGAGGTTCTTGATATAGAAACATTTTCCCGATCGTGAATAGGGCCAGTGGCCCACAACTCAGCTGTGGGGAAACCGGGCACCACTTAGAACTTACCTCTTAATCTCACTCTCTTTCTAAGTTCTGTCAGGATTCAAGGGGTGCCCCACAGCTCTGCTGTGGGATTGTTTTCTGATGCTTCGGTAATATGAATTGCCGAAACCATTTCAGTTCTGTCAGGTCTTGCTCGCTTTGGAGGTCGTGACCTGACAATTACAAAAAATGAGAAGATTCACTTCGTTCGCAATGACAGTGTAATTCTCAGTTGTGTCAGGTCTTGCCCCTTCGGGTATGACCTGACAGGAGCAGATCGGCGGTACAGTTTGAGAGTAAACCAGTGGCACTACCAGTGACGGGTGGCCCACAGCTCTGCTGTGGGAAAGCAGGGGACCACACAGAGCTCACCCCCTTAAACGCACTCTCTTCTTCAGTTCTATCAGGTTTCAGGGTAAACCAGTGGCATGTGCCACAGGCATTCACAGTGCCCACCGGGATCTGAAAAGTTAGGATGACAGTCAGGAGATTTCGCGAAACTCAGGCAGATAAAGAAAAAAACCCCCCTTGTACATCAATACAACTTTTAATTTCGATATCTTTCTTAATAAATGAAGCCTGAACCTAAAAACTGAGGCCAATCACTTACTTTTGACCTTAAAACGATTAAGTTTATCCCGGTGTTTACATACAAAATGATTATTTTTTACCAATTGATAAAAAAACTTCCAACCCTTGTGAGATTTCTGCAAAAAGATCTCAGGAAAGTCCCTCTGGCCGATTCCAAAGAGTTACGCCTTATTGAAACACAACAAGTTAGGGTTGACCAGGGCCTCTGCAGCTTGTATTCAAAATGCCCGCCAGGTCCCCTGATCTGGCGAAAAAAAGAACTCGCTGTCGGGTCTGGGGACCCGACAGCCACATATCCTATCAAATCACTTGATCGCCCCGTCTAAAAGAAAATATCGAGATGGAGGCTCAAATCGAAAGAGCTTCCCGGTGTAAGTTATGATTGTTCCTTGCCTTATATTTCCCAACTCCTCCTTCTGCGAAGGGTCAAAGGAGACGGAGACATCATAATCCTTGGTGGACTGAAGATGTTTTACTCTCAGGATAAAATCACCAGACTTTTGTTCTTCTATTTCTATTACCTCGCCCACCCAGTTTACATACTTGCCCACATATCCTGAGAAAAGCTCCTTTTTCTGCGAAACCGGAAGCTGGTCATTTCCTCCTATCATGTTGTGAAAATCGTCAAAGGAGAAATAGAGTACCTCTTTTTCGGGAATTCCAGTATCTTTTCTGGAGGGGAACTTAAACAAAATCACCAAGAAAGCGATAATTAAGATCAGAACGGGAATTAGGATCTGTATCCCTTTGGCCTCTTTGAACCTTGAATCTCTGTCTTTCAGCATTTACTTTAATTTCTTTCGATGAACTTCAAAAGGGTATCGGCAAAAGTCGGACTAACCGATTTCAAAAACTCGTAGTGTTCTTTGGCCTCTTCCTTTTTTCCCTCCCGGGCCAGAAGCATACCTAAGTTATAATGCGCCTTGATGTGCATGTTATTCAGCATTAAAACGAATTCATACTCCTTTTTTGCCTCCTCAAACATTCCGGTCCTGGCATAGACCGCACCTAAATTAAGATGAGAGTTGACGTGATTGGGATCAATCTCAATGGCTTTCTTGTATTCCTGAATGGCTTCATCATAAGACCCCTGGGCAAAGAACCTGGTTCCAGCTCTGAAATGATCATCCGCTGTCTTTCTGGCACAGTTGAAGCTTCCCAAAAGAAGACAGCCAAACAAAATAAACGGAAGGATTAAAAATGCTTTTCTCATGGGTCCCTCCATTTTTTAAAGGTTAACTAACTTCTTATCCCCAAACTCTTTCTAACATGAGGGATCAACCCACCCTCCTCTAAAATGGACATAAGAAAATCCGGCAACGGGGGGAAGGAAATCTTTTTATCTTTAATCTCTATCTCTCCTGTTTTATAATTTATTATTATCTCTTCGTTATCCTTAATCAAATCAAATACTTCCTTAGATTCAACCACTGCCAGGCCTTGGTTTATGGCATTTCTGAAGAAAATCCGGGAAAATGATTTGGCCACCACACAGGCCACGCCGGCATATTTCAAAGAGGTAGCAGCCTGCTCCCGGGAGCTCCCGCATCCAAAATTGAATCCGGCAACGATTATATCCCCTTTCTTGATTTTGTTGGGAAACTCCTTATCTATGCCTTCCAGAGCATGTTTGGCCATCTCAGGAGGATCGATTATGGGTAGATATTTCCCGGGATAGATCTCATCTGTGTTGACGTTATCTTTCAGTTTCCATACTCTGCCTTTTATCTTCTCCATATATTTAGCTCCAGATTTTCTTGGCAAACTCTCTGGGGTCAGTGATCTCTCCTCTGATCGCCGATGCGGCTGCCGTTGCCGGGCTGGCTAAATATACTTCTGATTCGGTCGATCCCATTCTTCCTCTGAAATTCCTATTGGTGGTAGCCAGGCAGCGTTCACCTTTAGCTAAAATACCCTGATGAGCTCCCAGACATGGTCCGCATCCTGGATTCAAAACCACGCAACCTGCCTGCAAGAAGATTTTAATTATCCCTTTTTTCATAGCCTCAAGGAAAATGTCTTTGGAGCAGGGTAAGACCAGCATCCTTACTTCCGGATGAATTCTTTCCCCTTTTAGTATTCTGGCTGCGATCTCCAAATCGTCCAGTCTTCCGTTGGTGCAGGAACCCAAAACCACCTGGTCGATCCTTTTGCCATTTAATTCCTCTACTGTTTTGACATTGTCCACGGAGTGAGGGCAGGCGATCTGGGGTGTGAGTTTTGTGACATCGAATTCATACTCATTCTCATATGTTGCATTCTCATCTGCCCAGACGGGAATATATTTTTTCTTCTTTAATGCATTAAGAAATTTCCGGGTGGTCTTATCAAAGGGAACCAGGCCAAACTTCGCACCCATCTCCATTGAAAGGTTACACAGGGTGAACCTTTCAGACAAAGACATCGAATCTACGGTTTCTCCATAGAATTCCACTGATTTGTACGAGGCACCTTCTGATGTAAGTTTTCCAATTATGTGTAGAATTATATCCTTAGCATACAGACCAGAAGGGCGTTTTCCCTTTATGGTAATCTTTATCGAATCAGGAACTTTCAGCCAGATTTTTCCAGTAGCCCAGACTGCAGCCATCTCAGTCGCGCCGATCCCTGTGGATAAAGCCGCCACACAGCCATAGGATGTGGTATGAGAGTCAGTTCCCAACGCCAATTCACCCGGCAGAATATGACCCTTATCCACCACCACCTCATGACATACCCCTTCTTTAATATCGTAGAAGTTCTTTATGTTTTGATCTTTAACAAACTCCCTGATTGATTTGTGTGCTTCGGCTGTTTTCTCCGACTCGGCTGGCGCCCTGTGATCAAGAGGGATCACAATCTTGTTCGGGTCCCAGACCTTTTCTTTTCCAATCTGTCTGAACTGTCTGATCACCAGGCCGGCATTATCATGGCTCATAACCAGATCAGGTTCAACCTCAACAATTTCACCAACATCTGCTTCCATCTTTTTGGCTTTAATGGCTAAAATCTTTTGAGCAATGGTCTGGGAACCACCTTTGATTACCTTTGTGCCCGATTTGGGGAGCTGCAGTTCCAGCTGAGCCAGTTTCAATACCTTGGGTTTCTCCAGTATCCCATATTTCCTTCTCCATTTATAGAAAGCAGCCTTGGAGATGGAAATCTCTTCTCCTGCCTCCTCATCATTCCCGTAAGTCTCCCAGAGATCGCGGATCACCTTCTCACTATATTTAGGCAGAGAATATTTCTCTATCCGCTTTTTCCTTCTCCAGTAGGTAACCAGATAGGTCGGGACACCTATAGCTTCAGCTATCCTTTTGTCTGTTTTATACTGAGACTGGAGCTTTAGAAGCTCATCTTTTTTGGGGATCTTCATCGGTTCGGTTTTTAGAACTTATCCTTTAATTGATCATAAGTCTCCTTCAAAGCCACCGAGATCAATTTGGTGGCACCCACCACCGGCATGAAATTGGTATCCCCTGTCCAGCGGGGAACGATATGAACGTGCAGATGATCAGCCACCCCAGCCCCTGAGATCTTCTCCAAATTCATACCCAAGTTAAAACCATGAGGTTTCATGGTCTTTTTCAGGATCGTCACACACTTCTGAGTGAGTTGGGCTAAATCCAAAAGTTCCTCCTGCGTTAGCTTTTCCAGTCTCCCCAGATGTCGATAAGGAGCAACCATAATGTGACCAGAATTATAGGGGTATTTATTCATAACCACAAAGGAGAGTTTGCCTCGAAAAAGGATCAGATTCTTTTTGTCCTTTTTCTCCTTGAGTTTATTACAGAAGATGCATCCCTTTTCCTTTTTACCCAGAATGAATTCCTTTCTCCAGGGAGCCCAGAGTTTTTCCATAAAATTCTCCTCTCCGGCATAAAAAGATCTAACTGGAAGCCAAATCAAAGTTTTCTATAGACTTAATATAAACAAAAAGTAAAAATTCTCAATAGTTTTATTAAGAAAATTAAAGATTTGATATCCAAAGATATCCTGATAGTACTCAATTAATTAGGAAAATCGCAATTAAAACCGAAAATTCTTGACAATCTAAGTTCTTTATCTTATATTAATAAAAAACAAAACGCAGGGCAACAATCTGGAAACCCCATAAAGATGCTTTGGGTTTCCAGTGACTCGAAGCAAGGAGAAGCTTTATAGAAGTCATATTTAAAGGGATTTAAACCAGAGAGCTTTTGTGGATGACTGCTTAATGGAGGGGGCATTCACCTTAGCGCACGAAACTTTGCAAAGGTAAAACATTTACTTCTAGGTCAAAGACAGGAGGTACAAAAGATGAAAAGAAAAAGACAAGGGCTTTTATCGGAAGGCAATAGACTGACCAGCCTAATGTTCTGGTTACTAATAGTAATTTCGGTTTACAGTTTCAATCCTGCAACTGCAGCGGGTTGTTCATATATTTACATCTTGTCTGATGGTACGGTTACTGATCTGTCCATTCAAAGAGACGGGGACACCTACACATTTACTGCTAATATAAATGCGGATGGAATTAGGATCCAGAAAGGCTATATAGAAATCGATGGAAACGGCTATACGCTCGAAGGTCCAGGAGTCTGTACAGCAATTGAATTTGATACCGTAAACGGCGTTACAATTCACAATTTGACTATCACCAACAACTGGGATATCCGATTCCTGTCTTCAGCATGGAACACCATTACCCAATGCACCATAACACAAATGACGGTGCAGGGTATTTATCTTGATTCGTCGTCTTCAAATAACGAGATTTCTGAAAATTACATATCATCCAGTCCTATCAGACTCCAATACTACTCCTCAGAAAACACCATTACAGGGAACACTATAATCGGTCAGGGTATATATCTCTTCGAGTCTTCCTATAACAATATTTCCTACAATTGGATATCTTCCGCGACCGAAGGTATCCGCCTCGAGTATTATTCCGACCACAATACTATCTATAAGAACAAAATAACAGACCATGATACTCACGGCATTGAGCTTGAGCGATCTTCGCATAATGTCATCTCTAAAAACCAAATAATGAATAACGAGTCGAACGGAATTAACCTCTATTACAACTGCAGAGACAATACTATTACGGAAAACTATATAGCCAGCAACGACTGCGATGGGCTCGCATTCCAAAACTGGTGTGACTCCAACACCATCTCTGAAAATCGTATAATGTGGAACGGCTGGAGTGGTCTTTATTCTCACTTGTGCGACAGTAACATCATTTCAGCAAACAATATAATCAGCAACGATGTGGGCATCGTTCTGGCAGGATCATATCACAGTTCCGTTTATCATAATAATTTTATCGACAACACTTATCAGGCCGCTGCCGACGATGGGTATCCTAATGTTTGGGATGATGGTTATCCATCTGGAGGAAACTACTGGAGCAACTTCGATGAACCAGGGGAGGGAGCTCATGACACCGACGGCGATGGAATTGTCGATGACCCGTATGTCATTGCCGCTCAGAATCAGGATAATTATCCCCTGATCCAACCCTGGAGACCTCCCGATCCAGTTGTGTCATCCAGGCTGGTGGCCACCCTTGACACCGTTGGCAATCTTGGCAATAGAATTATCTGGTCCCATCCTGATTCTGGTCAGATCTGGGCAGGTAATGGAGGCAGCCTTATTCTGGGCACAGATTTCTCAAATCTGGCTATCGCTTGCGGACAGACCGGCCAAAAATACTCCCCGGTCGACCCCTGGACCACTGACACCCTGTACTTCAGCCGGACCGTTTCTTCAGGTTCTTCCAAAAATACAGCGACTGATGCGGTGACATACATGTTTGAGCGGCATTACACCTACTTTGAACACCCAATTCTGGATCTGGGAATAGAGCTTTTTGCCGTTGGAACGTTTGATCCCGAGCATGGTCCTTGTGAGGATGCTGTCTCTGTAAAGTATGTGATCCACAACTTCGGTGATGCATCGATTGATAATATCGAGAAGGCGGTTTATTTGGATCTGGATGTTGAACCGGACTTCACAAACAATGCCGTTGATGGAGTTGACCAGTATAGTACCATTTGGGTTTATGAAAACTCCAGGCTCAATATACTGTTTGGAGTGACTCAGATGCCGGTCTACCAGGGTGGCGGGGCCTGCGGAGGTCGTGGAGTAAGCAGCCCTGCAGAAATCTGGCCGGAATCAGGCTGGGATCCCTCACACCTCAAGGAAGTAATGGATGAGAATGCCTGGAACATGAACCCGTATGACGACCAGCCAACAGATGTTGGTATAATGCTGATTGACCACGAGTTTAGCTTAGCTCCTTCGGAGAAGTACTGTAACGAATATATCATCTGGGCTTATGACAAAGATAATCCGGTAGATGGTCTTACTCTTGGACAGTTCCTCCAGAAGCTGATGAAGCAAGCGGGATACTACAGAGGTGATGTAGACTGCAATGGCCAATGTACTATTGCAGATGTAGTTTACATTGTTAACTATGCGCTTAGGAGTAAAGATGGACCAATGCCTTTTGATGATCAGGGAGATGTGAACTGTGATGGTGAGGCGAATATTACGGATGTAGTCTATCTGGTCACCTATCTATTTAGAGGCGGACCTCCACCCGTTGACAAGAATCGATTCTTCGATGAGCCCTATAGGACCATGTTCAGCAGACCGGGATTGGTGAATGATCCTGTCTGGAGAAACTTACCATTTCTTGTAGATCCATAAATCTTCAGAGTGAGACTGAAACACTTTCCCGCCCCGATTTGAATCGGGGCGGGATTTTTTGTGTAAAATTCCCATCGAACAGAACGGATTGTTGCAGGACATGCGGTT
>Ga0209427_10005994_pt1 | contig 13898 bp, 20 predicted proteins | sample DeeMarSWOR136_30_FD_187465 | JGI IMG/M metagenome (GOLD analysis project Ga0209427, IMG submission 187465) | Marine sediment microbial communities from White Oak River estuary, North Carolina - WOR-1-36_30 (SPAdes) (version 2) | ecosystem: Environmental > Aquatic > Marine > Intertidal zone >... | reverse complement strand
ATTAGCCGACAAAGATAAAATTGCATTAAAAGTATTATATGATATTTATTTTGACCTGCTGAAATTAACAGCCCCTATTGCTCCATTTACAACTGAAGCAATTTATCAGGATTTCAAAGAGGCATTTAAACTAAAAGAAGAGAGCATTCACTTGCAAGATTGGCCAAAAATTGATAAAAAATTGATTGATAAGAAACTTGAAGAACAAATAGATGTCTCAAGAAAAGTCATTTCATCTGTTTTAGCTGTAAGAGAGAAAATAAACAGGCCAGTAAGATGGCCAGTAAAGAAAATAGTTGTAATAACTACTGATGGAAAAATTTCTTCTGCTGTAAAAAAGCATGGAGATTTAATAAAATCACTAGCAAATGTATGGGAAATAGAAATTCAAGATAAACTAAAGGGTTTGCAATACAAAGTAAAAGCTGATTATGCTAAATTAGGTCCTAAATATGGTAAAGATACTGCTGTTGTTATTATGCGCATTACTGAGCAGAGTCCAGAATCTATTATGAAAAAATTAAAAGAAAAAGGTAAATTCCAAGTAACAATAAGGTCTGGTAAAAAAGCTGATGTTGTTGCTGATGATCTAATGATTGAAGAAAAGCTTCCAGAGGGTGTTAAAGGAATTTCTGGAGAGGGATATTCTGTTTATCTAGAAACAGAAGAAACACCTGAAATGTTGGTTTCAGGATTTAGCAGAGAAGTTATCAGAAAAATCCAGGACCTAAGGAAAAAAGCAGGATTAAGCAAACCAGATAGGATTTCATTAGTTATATCACCTGAAATGGGACTTAACACAGATGAAATAAAAGAAAAAGTTGGTGCAAAGACATTGGAATTTGGACCTGTAAAAGGAAAAAAATATTCTGACAAATTTAAAGTGCGGAAAAAAGAAATTTCAGTTGGTTTTAATGTTCTTTAATTGCTACTGAAGGGAATTTAAAAGCTTTTAAAAAGGTTTCTTATTTATAAACCCTTTATAAAGGGTTTAAAAAGGTGTGTGGGAGATGGCAAGGAAAAAAATTTCTAAAAAACGAGTTAAGAAAGCTAAACCAAAGGCTGTTAAGAAACAAAAACCAGCAAAAAAGAGATTAAAATTCAAAAAAGTAAAAGGTGTTTATGCAAAAACACAAAATGTAGTTGTTTCTGCATCTATTCACAGGGATTTGCCTCTAGAAAAGTTAGCAACAAAGCTTGAAAGAGCAGAATATAATCCTGAACAATTTCCTGGTTTGATTCTAAAGATGGATGTTCCAAAAGCAAGTGCGCTTTTATTCAGTTCTGGAAAAATAATCTGCACAGGAACAAAATCAATCAGGGAAGCAAGAAAAGCAATTGATGCTATTGTTAAAAAACTAGGATCAATTGGCATAAGAGTAACTGGCAAGCCAGACATTGAGATACAGAATATGGTAGCAAGTGGTTCTGTTGGTGGTAAATTGAATTTGAATGAGATTGTATTTAAATTCGAGAACACTGAATATGAACCAGAGCAGTTCCCAGGATTAGTTTACAAACTACCTGATTCACATATAACTTTCCTTTTGTTCGGAACAGGTAAAATTGTTATAACCGGCGCAAAGAGCGAAAGAGAAATAATAGAGTCAGTTTATATCCTAAGGGACCAGTTAAAGAAAGGCGGGGAATTACGGGACTAAAAACTCACCTGTTTTCTTTTTTATAGAATTATTTTTATAATCCTTATATCATTTCTAATCATTGGGGTGTGAAGTGGCTTCTGAAGAGCTAATAACAAAGTTCAGAAATTTTATAGAAAAGTATTATTACACAGATTTATTGAACAATATCAGAAAAGGTGTGACTAGTTTGCATATTGATTTTTCAGTGCTATCTAAATTTGATATAGAGTTATCTGAACAATTGTTAAGTGATTTTAATGATGTCATAGAAAATGCTGAAAAAGCTATAGAACAATTTGATATCCCTGAAGCTCAATATCCTATGCGCGTCAGGATTTTTAATCTGCCAAAAAGTGCATTTCTTTCAATAAGAACCATAAGGAGCAAGAATCTTAACAAACTTGTTGCAACTGAAGGCTTAATCAGACAAGCATCTGATATTCGGCCTAGGGTAATTTTAGCTACATTTGAATGTCCTGGTTGTGGTGCTCAAATTCTTGTTGATCAAAGAAGTGGAAAATTCAGAGAACCAGCAAGATGTCAATGTGGCAGAAAAGGTAGATTCAAGATGGTTGACAAGAGAATGGTTGATGTTCAAAGACTTGTTATTGAAGAAACTCCTGAAAGTCTCGAAGGTGGCGAGCAGCCAAAAAGAATTAATGTCTTCTTGGAAGAAGATTTACTTGAACCAAAATTTGAAAAACACAGGTATCCTGGCAACAAAGTTAAAATCGTTGGTGTAATAAAGGAGGTAGCTGTTTCTCTTAGAACTGGTGGACAAAGTACAACATATGATTTGCTTATTGAAGCAAACAGCATTGAAACAGTTGAAGAAGAATTTGAAGAAATTGAAATCGCAACTAAGGATGAACAATTAATAAAGGACTTAGCTGCAAAAAGAAATGTTTATGATTTACTTATACGCTCCATGGCACCTTCAATTTATGGTTATGAAAATATTAAGGAAGCAATTGTCTTGCAGCTTTTTGGAGGAGTTAGAAAGACTAGAGAAGATGGTACGAGGACCAGGGGAGATATACATTTATTTTTAGTAGGAGATCCTGGTTCTGGTAAATCTCAAATACTGCGATATGTTTCAACGATGGCTCCAAAAGCGCGTTATGTAGCTGGAAAAGGTGCAACAACAGCTGGTTTGACAGCAACTGTTGTTCGTGATGAATTTTTACGAGGTTGGAGTTTGGAAGCAGGTGCATTAGTATTAACTAACCGCGGTATTGCATGTTTAGATGAGTTAGATAAAATGACTCAAGAAGATACCGGTGCCATGCACGAAGCATTAGAACAGCAAACAGTAACTATTGCAAAAGCAAATATTCATGCAACTTTGCGTGCAGAAACTTCTGTATTGGCAGCTGCAAATCCAAAGTTTGGAAGATTTGATCCTTATTCCCCTATTCCAAAACAAATTGACTTGCCTCCTACTTTAATTAATCGTTTTGATTTGATTTTTCCTATCCGAGACATACCAAATGTTGAAAAAGATGAAAAAATAGCACAGCACATACTTGATTTAGCAAAAGCTCCAGAGACTCATAAACCAGATATTGATCCTAAATTATTAAGGAAATATATTGCATATGCCAAACAAAATTGTTTCCCAAAAATTACTGCTGGTGCTCTTGAGGAAATTAAAAAATTCTATATTGATTTACGTTCTGCTGCAGCTATAGAAGAAAGTGAAGTTAAAGCAATTCCTATTTCTGCAAGACAACTTGAGGCACTAGTAAGATTATCTGAAGCTAGTGCTCGCATACGTCTTGATAGCAAAGTTACTAAAAAGGATGCTCAGCGAGCAATAGCATTATTACGATCTTGTATGGAAGCTGTTGCCCTTGATGTTGAAACTGGAAAATTTGATATCGACAGAATTACAACAGGAATTACTGCAACACAGAGGAGCCAAATCTCAATTATCAGAAGAATATTGGACATGCTAACTGACAAAGTTGGAAAATCAATTCCAATTTCAGATATTTTAAATGAAGCTGAAGCAGAAGGAATTGGCAGGGCAAAAACAGAAGAAATTTTGGATAATCTTAAAAAGAAAGGAGATATATTTGAGCCAAAATCTGGCTTAATACAAAAAATAGGGTGAGGATATGGAAGAAAAATATAGTATATATCTGGATGATGCAATAATTATTGATGCCAGCGATCATGCACAAACGCTAATTGAACTTTTTGGTAAAGGTAACGGTGAATATAGTATGTTTTTGGTGCAAGTGTCTCCAGTAAATGAAAAATTAGCTGGTATTTTAGAAGATGAACTTAGCATTGAAAAGGATTATTGTAGTATTAAATCAGATGATGTAGAAATGCGTCCACGAGCAATGAATTTTGCTATTTGGTATTTAATAACAGATAAAGAAAAAGCTAAAAATGAAGCGTCTAATGATATATCTAATCTTATGACAAAACTTGTCATTAAAAAAGTTGAAGATATTTTAAAAAAAGAAGGTTTAACTTATAAAATTACTAATATGCGAGGTTATGAGCCATAATGGTAAAGCTACAATCTAGAAAAAGAGTAACATTCCAAAAAGTTTGGGTTAAAGATTTGCACGAAGGAGAATTTGTACGCGGCGAAGGATGGAATCCTAGTTACATAGATGTGGGTGGAAAAAGAGTTTCGCGTATTAATTTATTTGCAACTGTTGTTTCTAAATTTACATCAGAAGATGGCAATTACGGAACAATAACATTAGATGACGGAACAGAAACAGTTCGCGTAAAAGCTTTTGGTCCTGATGTTATAAAATTGAAAAAATCTAAAATCGGAGATCTAGCAAGATTTATTGGAAAAGTAAAGAAATACAATGACGAAGTTTATTTGTCACCAGAAATTGTAAGAAAAGTTGAGGATCCTAATTGGATTATCCTTCACAAACTAGAACTTGGAAGTCCTTCTTCTGGAGCAATCCAAGCAGAAGAAGTAAAGCCATCTGTACCAGAAGATGTGGCTGAAGAAGTAATAAAAGAAGAAGATTTGTCTGTGCAAGGTAAAGTGCTTGGTTTGATAAAGGATTTGGATGCTGGTGAAGGTGCAGAAATAGAAGCTGTTATTAGCAAATCTGAATTAGATATTTCCGAGGCAAAAAGTGTTATAATTGGCCTGCTGAAATCAGGTGACATCTACGAACCAAAAAAAGGAAAATTAAAAGTCTTAGAATAGGTATGGATTAAAAAATAAAATTAAAGAAATCGGAATTTATCTTCTCTTTCTTCTCTTTGTCTTCTTCTTTGTCTTCCTCTTAGCCTTCTTCCTTGTCTTTTTCTTTGTGGCTTTTTTCTTTCTTCTTTTTGCCATTTGAATTTCCTCCTTAAGTATTTACTATTTTTTAGAAATTTTTTCTATTTAAATCTTTTCTTTTTAAAAAATTTTTTGCAATTACATAAACTTCTGCAGATTTTTTTAAAGATGCCGAAGGTTTCGTTGTTTTTACTGTCTTAAAATCTTTTTTTACCTCGGAAATAAAGTCTTTTAACTCAGGCCCTTGGAAAGACTTGCAAACAAAATTTCCATCTTTTTTCAAAATTTCTTTTGCAATTTTAAAAATTGTCTTGTTAAGCTGCAATGTCAAACCAACATCTCTTTCACGAATTCCAGAAAATTCTGGTGCTGCATCAGAAATAACAACATCTGCTTTCCACGGCAAATTTTTTCTTATTTTTTCAATTATTGATGGTTTTGTTAAGTCGGCTTGCAAAAAATCAAATGAACCTTTTAATGGCGCTACTGGCAAAATGTCAATTGCTAATACAAATCCATCTTCACCAACAATTTCAAGTGCAACTTGGGACCAACTGCCAGGTGCTGCACCGCAGTCAACCACCACATTACCTGGTTTAATTAACTTGTACTTCTTATTAATTTCAATTAGTTTGTAAGCAGAACGAGCTCTATATTTCTCTTGTTTTGCTTTTTTATAGAAGGTTTCTGCTTTTCTTTTTGTCAACCAAGGTTTTGCCATGTTCCAAATAGAAGGTTTTTTATTTATATATCTGTGCCTCAGATTTATGAGAACTATACTTAAGATTCCATTTGATGCTTGCATTGTAGATAAAGAAAAAAGAGGTGCAGCTGAAGCGCCAGATATTATTCAAAAATTTGTAAAAGATGCAATATGGAAAGAAATTGAAATATCAGGTGATTTTGAAACAATTCAAAATAATATTACAAAAGCTGCATTAGAAGAAGAAATTATTATTGGAGTTGGTGGAGATCATTCTGTTTTCTATGGGTTAATGCGCGCTTTTTCTAAGAAGTTTAAGGGTGGTTTAATTTTCTTTGATGCTCACCTTGATTGTGAGGATGATTTTCATCCTCCAACGCACGAAGACATCATCAAAGCAGCTGTAAATGAAGGATTTTTTGAGCCTGAAAACATACTAATGATTGGTTCAAGGAAATTTTATCCAAAAGAACTTGAATTTGTAAAAGAAAAGAAAATAAAATTAGGAAAATTAGAAGATATTGCAGATTTTATCAGAGACAAAGAAAATTTGTATATTTCTATTGATATTGATGTTTTTGATCCTAAATTTGCACCAGGCACTGGCTACCCTGAAAAAGAAGGTTTGAAACCAGAAGATGTTTTTCCTGTGATTAAAGATTTAGCTAAAAGTGGAAAAGTAAAAGGCCTTGATATTGTTGAAGTTAACCCTAAAAAAGACATAGATAATAAAACCAGCAAATTAGCGGCAAAACTTTTAATTGAGTTTCTGGATGCGATTTCTGAGAAAGATATTTAAAGCTATCTGTTTACTTTAGTATATAAAATGGTGGTGCTTGGGAAAATAAGCAAGGGTTTCAAGATATTTCTAAGGGAAAAACCAATAGAGCTATTGCTCTGCCTAACCCGCGGTTCAAAAGAGAAATATCCATCTATGTTAGCTAAAGACTCCAAGTGCACTTATTCTCACACAGTTCATCTGCTTCAACGCATGGAAAAAGCAGAACTTGTGAAATTTGAGAAAAAAGGGCGACTAAAGCTTGTCGCACTAACAAAAAAAGGTCAAGAAGTAGCTGATTTGTTTGAAAATCTAGCTAAACTTCTAAATAAATAGGAGGTTGAGATATGGTAGAAGGTTATTGTGTAAAATGTAAGGCAAAAAAAGAAATGGCTGATGCTAATGAAGTTTCTATGAAGGGCAAAGGCGGTGTTAAGAGAAAAGCAATGAAAGGGAAATGCCCTAAATGCGGAACAACTATGTTTAGAATCATGGGCAAAGCCTAAACTTTTTTATTCTTCTAATATTACTTAATTTCAATGAAAGGCCACACTCATTTATTGTTTGCAATCTTATTTGGACTGCTTTATTTTGATCATTTTGTTGCTGAAGTTAGTATTTGGCTGAAAATAGGATTCTCTGCAATGCTGGTAATTGGTGCTTTGATGCCTGATATTGACCAGAAAGAGTCATCAGCATCTCATAAAGCTCCTTGGCTGTCAGGTATTATTAGATTTTTCTCAAAACACAGGGGAATAATGCACAGTATCTGGATACCATTAATATTATTGCTAATAGCAAAATTTGTTGTTGTGCGATTTCTTAATTTGCCTGACCTTATCTTAATGGGATTTTTAATTGGATATGGATCTCATTTGCTTTCAGACATGTTAACTGTACAAGGAATCACTCCATTTTCTCCATTAAAGTTCAAAATCAATGGATTTGTTAAAACAGGTGGAATTGCAGAAGCAGTAATAGGCATCTTAATTGTTTCTTTCTTAATTGTGCGTTAAACCCTATCTACTCTTTCTAAAAGAGTTATTATTGCTGCAAGAATAGTTAGGCCAATTGTCCAGCTGAGAAGTGTTCTGGCTAAATTATCCCATCCATAAAATTTCCACATTAATACTGCTGCAAAAATACCTATAATAATTGGAATAGAAATAGCTTTTCTTAATTTGTATAAGGTAGTTGATATTTTCTGCTGTTTTTTTAGTTTGTGTGATCTTTCTTTTTCAAATACATCATGAAGTAGTTCTGCTAATTCATGTGGCTTAATGCTCTTCTTTGTTTGTTTTTTTGCCATTATAACTCATCAAGATTTGTAGCAAATTCCCTGACTCTTTTTATTGAAGGATTAACCACAAATTGTATTATGAAGTCATTAACAATTGGCTCCAAAGAACCAAATTCAGTTATTCTATAACCCTCTGATAATTTTTCAACAAGTTTCAATGCCTTTAACCTGCGGAGCTGTCTTCTGACATTAGGTGGCGATGCTCCTGGCTTTTCTTTTAAGGTTTCTATGAAATGCTCTATTTGCAGGTGTTTCTTTTCTTTTCTTGCTTTTAGCAGTTCCAAGAAGATATCTACAATAATGTCTCTTGATTCGCCTGGCTGCAAAAGTCCAACAGATAACAAGAATTTCTTAGAAAGCTCTCTTTCATCTAGGTTTTGCGGGCTCTCATATTTCCTTAAAGTAATTTCCTGGAGTGGTGTATCCTTAAGTGCCTTTTTGCTCATATCAGATTAGAAAACAAGCATCTTTAAATAATTTAGTGCTGGTATACTTTACATGCTAGATGCTCTTAACAAATCAGAATTAAGGAAAAAAACATTTGGCAAACTTGCAATTAGAATTAATCCAAATATTGTTACTTTTCTATCACTTGTAGCTGCAGTAGTAGCTGGTTATTTCTTTTGGCAAGGTTTTCTTTGGTTAGCTGGTTTAATGGTTCTCTTAAATGGATTTTTAGATATAATGGATGGTGAGATTGCGAAAAAACATGGCACTAGCAAATTTGGAGACTTCATAGATCATACATTTGACAGATTAGCTGATGTTGCTATTTTGCTTGGAATAACTTTTCATCCAAATATTCCAAATTGGTTGGGTTTTGCAACAATAATTGCTGTTTTATTGGTTTCATATATGGGAACCCAGGCACAAGCATTAACTAAAAAGAGACTTTACACTGCAATTGCAAGTAGAGCAGATAGAATTCTAATATTAGGTTTTGCTGGAATAATAGCTGCATTTTATCTTGATGCATTATATTGGGCAATTTGGTTATTGTTAGTATTATCTGTACTTACTTTCTTCCAAAGATTTTACTTAATTTCTCGGCAATTAACCAAGGAGTCCTCATAAGAGCATATTTTACAACAATACTAAATGCAATACTCTTACCTTTGACTTTTGTTTTACCTGCTTTTATTGCTTTTAGAATTGATTTTGTGTTAGGTTTTGCATTGACTAGTGTATATGCGCTGCCAAGTTCATCTAAAATATGCGCATCACTGCCAGCTGTTTTTGGTTTTTTTATTTTCTGTGCCAATTTATTTGCAGAATAACAGCGAGAATTAATTGCTTCAACTGCATCAAATGGTAAATTAATTGCAAGAACATCAACTGAATTTCTGTGATATAACTTCCCAAATGGATGTGCAGCAATTGCAATGCCGCCTAATTTATGTATCCTATGTATTGTTTCTTCTGCACTTAGATTTTTTGGAATATTTTTCTCAATTCCAAGTGCAATTATATCTCCTTGTTTTGATTTAACTTCTAATCCTGGTATGATAAGGAAATTTTCTTTTTTTGCTATTTCTTTTGCTTCTTTTAGGCCTGCAATTGTGTTGTGGTCAGTAATTGCAAAGCCATCTAATCCAATTTGTTTTGCTCTTTTAACTAGCTTTGATATGCTTTCAAAACCATCATTAGAGTACTTTGTATGAACATGCAGATCTAATTTTAACATTACCACCACTCTTTCTTGAGCTTTAAGGTAAATGCTATAAAGTTTCCGGTAAGGGCAAATATTGGTGTTAAAATTAATATAACTATTAATTGCGCGAGTGTTGGTGTTTTAATAATTGATGCAAATGCAAGTGCAATGATAAGAAAGTCATATTGATCTAAAAGCGGTGCAGGTGCACCTCTTTTAAGTCCAAATCTTCTTTTGATTAAACTACCAATCATATCTCCAAGCATTGCTCCAAGACCAAGTAAAAATCCTAATAAAATCACGCCCTGGAGAAAACCAACTAAAGTTCCTGCAAGTACACCTAAAATAAAACCTCCCCAGGTCTTTCCTTCACCTAAAATTTTCTTGCTAATGGGTGCATTATATTTTCCAAATATTTTAGCTCCAATTACCGGCGCTGTATTTGCAAAATAAGCTGGTAGTATAAACCATATTGCACTGAAAATTAAATCTAACATTAAACTTTCACCGTGTATTCAAAGTATTTATCATATGGGATAAACCATTTGACTGCTTGCTTTTTTGATTTTTTCTCCATTATTTTCCTGAACAAGCGAATAGAGTTGCCATGCGCTGAAATTGCAACATTTACTTTATTCTTTTTGATGTATTTTTTAAGATATTTTATGAAACTTCTAACTCTTTTCTCAACATCTGCAAATGATTCTCCACCAGGTGGCCGCGTAGTGTAACCTCTGTGCCAAGCATCATATTGTTTTTTACCATATTTCTTAATGATTGTATCATGATGCTTTCCTTCTAATCTGCCGTACCGCCTTTCAATCATCCTATTGTCTTCAATTATTTTCTTACATTCTGGATGATATTTCAAAACTTCTTTCAAAGTTTGCTTGGAACGAGTTAATCTTGTTCTAAAAGCAATCTGAAATTTCTTGTTTTTCAGTTTCTTTGCTAATTTTCTTGCAGCTTTAAATCCAGTAGAAGATAGCTTTGAATCTTTCCAGCCAGTGAATATTTTCATCTCGTTATAATGTGTTCCGCCATGCCTGAAAACATATATTTTGTATTTCATATTTCAATTCCAACAGGGCAATGATCAGACCCCGATACTTTGGTTAATATGAATGCTTTTTTTACTGATTTAATAAAGTTCTTGCTTACATAAAAGTAATCAATTCTCCAGCCAACATTTCTTTTTCTTGCAGCTGTTCTTGTTGACCAATAAGAATATTCAACTTTTTTTGGATATTTGCGCCTAAAAGTATCAATAAAACCTTTTGCTTCAAATTTATCCATCCATTTTCTTTCAATTGGCAAGAAGCCAGAGAACATTTCATTTTCTTTTGGTCTTGCGATATCAATTTCTTCGTGAGCTGTATTGAAATCGCCACAGATGATTAATTTGCTTTTCATTTTTGTTACATGTCTCAGGAAATAATCATAAAATTCCATCTTATATTTCAGTCGCGCTTTGCTTGCTTTGCCATTTGGATAATAAATATTTAGCAAAGTAAATCTTGGATATTGTGCAATAATTATTCTGCCTTCGTCATCAAATTTCTTGTTTCCCCAGCCATATTTCACTGATTTTGGCTTTGTTTTAGAGAACAATGCAACTCCGCTATAGCCAGCTTTTACTTTTGCAAAATTCCAGTAAGCGTGATAGCCTTTTGGTTTCTCTAGTTTTTCAGTAAGCTGATCAGGTCTTGCTTTTGTTTCCTGAACACACATTATATCTGGCTTTGTTTTATGTAGCCAATTAAGAAAACCTTTCTTTGCAATTGCCCTTACTCCATTTACATTCCAACATAATATTTTCATATAAAAATAAAATTATTCTTTGTTTATATCTTTTTGTATGTCTCTAATAGCTTCGTAAACTAAATTCCTGGCTGTTCCTTTGTTCATTCCATCTTCATTTGCTAATGGGTTTATGAGCGCTGTTTCTAAAAGATGATAAAGCCTAACACTTTCCCAACCCAAGTCGCTTAATCTATAACTTGTTTGTGGTTTTAAAATCCGTTCCACTGCACCAGTTTTCTTTAGTTGCTTTAATATTTCAGAAATACCAACATACTCAACCAAAAATTCTTGGCTATTTGGTTTCGTACCTGTTACAAATCTCGTTAGAGTATAATTATCAAGACTATCATCAAGTCTTAAAGTTTCAAGTTCTTCAAGAATGGCTTGCACAGTTCCGTTATCGTAACGACTAAGGAGAATTGAACATAATTTTCCAGCTATTTCAATTTCTGGTCCTATTATGCTGCTACAAGTTTCTGTTATTTTGTCTTTTAGTTCTTTTTCAGGCATAGGATTACTTCAGAAAAACAGAGTAAATAAACTTTTGTGTATTTTATTGAACTATTCCTAACCTCTCTTCATTTCAGCTGTATCTAAGATGGTTTCATATTCATCTGCTAATTTATTGAAAAAGATTGAGAATTGTTTTGATGGCTCAATGATTTTCCTGTAATATTTTTGCTTGTCTTTTGAAACATTGAATTCCTCTCTTGCTAACCTGACCATTCCAACTTTTTTTAGTCTCGGTAAAATCACATTGTAAAAAGTTGCTTTTGAGAAATTATTTTGTGTTATAAAAGAGCCAGTATCATTGCCTTTTAATTGGCCTCTTTCTAATAAGAACTGCATAAATCTAATAGCAATGTCATAATATTTAGGCTGATATTGTTTAGGGAATATAATTTGAACTAAGTGATCTAGTTCTAATCTAACTTTTTTATGATATTGCCACTCACTTCTTCGCTTTCTAATATCATCAAGCCACAAAGATTCCTTAGATGGCACACCCCTACTAACTATCTTAGGTTGCTGTAATGGTGTGTTAGCTTGCTCAGATTCAGCTTCAACTTCGTCACTAGCCATACCAACATGGTGTTTATTGAAGTATAAAAAATCTATGTTTTATTTAATTCCAGAATAATAAGTGCATGCACTTTCATAACCTTTGCCACATAAGATTTCTGATGGTGGTAAAAATCCGCCATATGCAAAGTAATAAATTAAAAGTAAAATTATTGTTGTTGCAAGTATTATTGCAATATAATAATTTAGTGGGTATTTTCTTATAACAATGTGTAACTTATGTTTCCAGTGCCTTAGTAAAAGTCCTGGTAAAAATGCCAAGCTCATAATCAAACCAGGTACAGCAATATTACTTTCTAATAAAGCCGTGCCCAGACCTAAACCAAATAAAACTCCAGAAACACCTAAAGCCAGTTCATCTGATTTTCCCATTTTTAATGAAAATGGCCTGTTAATTTGTAATATTGCTCCTGCAAAAAATAAAGTAAATAACCCTGCAAAAATCAAGATGTGTGAAAGTATTTCATCTAAATGATAAACTATTGATATTAATTCTTGGTTTGCATTACTTAGGAAATGAGATATCATGTTTGCAGAAAAATTAATTCCATGGCCCTCATACAGCAAAACAATTCCTATTATCATAATCCAAGGCACAATATGTGTTAGAATTAGAGGGTGAATTCCTTTTTTCTGCTTGTGTTTAATCATTTCTTTGTAAATCAAATATCCAATTATTGTAAACCAGAAAGGAAGTAAGAGGTTTGGATAAAAATAAAATAACCTGCTTAAAATTATTGCTGCAAAACCAATTGTCAGCAAAATCAAAAGCTTAGTTATTTTCTCCATAATGGCCTTATAAAGACTATTAGCTATGGTATAAAAATCCTTTTATGACTTACCTATTACTCTAAAATTAAAATGAAATTACATCCAAGACAATATGAAGCACAGATAAAGCATCCTGATTTTAATTATGAAAAAGGATTAGAAACTGCTAATAAATTGCTTAAAGAGTATTTTAAGATTGAAAAACCCCTGGATTGTGATGCACCTTTTACCACAAAAGCTGTTGTAAAAAAAGATGAAAGAAAATATACAGTTGAAATTCTTCGTAGCGGTACAATACACATAACATCCTGGCAAAAAGATAAAGAACATGAGCAAGATATTCAAGCTTTAGAAAAAATCCTATCTGTTGCTTTATATCCTGAAGATAATACTGTTCTTCTAGACCAATTTTCAGATGATGTTAAGAAAAGATTTGAAAAATAAATTACCATATGGCAAATAAAGATTATGCTTGCAGCATTAACTCCAATCTTTGTTGTTCTTGTTCAAGCCCTTCTTTCTGTTCAATGTGTGGGCAACCCTCTTCTTTTAGTCTTGCTATATTGCTCTTGTAACGCTTAACAAGCTCTTGTTGCTTTGAAACTAATTTCTTGTAGGCCTCTTTAATATCTGCATCTTCAAAGCCATGTTCTTTAAGTAATTTTACCCGTTCCTCTTCAGATTTTATTCTCCCAACGAAAATTGGCCAATATAAAGTATCTATTGTCAAGCCTACTGCTGTAAGAACTCTTTTAGCTTCTTCGCCACGAACTTCTGGAAGCGGGCTTCGTACAGGGACATGAGTTAAATAATGTATATTTATAGTACCTGAATTTCCATAAATGAAGAACATTGCTGGCCCACCACTTCCATAACCAGATATTGCAGGACCATT
>Ga0209427_10005993_pt1 | contig 13899 bp, 15 predicted proteins | sample DeeMarSWOR136_30_FD_187465 | JGI IMG/M metagenome (GOLD analysis project Ga0209427, IMG submission 187465) | Marine sediment microbial communities from White Oak River estuary, North Carolina - WOR-1-36_30 (SPAdes) (version 2) | ecosystem: Environmental > Aquatic > Marine > Intertidal zone >... | reverse complement strand
AAGCAAATGGAAGAGATAGGTGGCTTTCAAGGAAACAAAGTAGCTGAAGCAGTAAACGTCTTGGAAAGGATGATTAAAGATGAAAAATCACTAAATTTCCTAGCCTTTCCCGCTTGTTTGGTGGCTACTGGGATAAGAGGTGTTTTAAAAGAGATGGTGAAGCAAAACTGGTTCGATTTAGTCATTACATCTTGTGGCACCTTGGATCACGATTTGGCGAGAAGCTGGGGAGACTATTATGAAGGGTCTTTTGAACTGAACGATGAAGAAGTGAAGAAAAGAGGTTATAGCAGACTAGGCAATGTTTTGGTTCCAGATAAGGTTTATGCTGAACATGTGGAAAAAAACGTTCAAACGTTTTTGACGGAAATCTACAAAGAAAAAAAGGAATTAGCGACTTATGAGCTGATTTGGGAATTCGGGAAAAGACTGAACGCTCAAGACTCGATAATATATTGGGCTACGAAAAACAAAATTCCAGTTATAATCCCTGGAATAACCGATGGAATGATTGGATACCAGTTATGGATGTTCTCTCAAGATAGAGATTTCAAAATCAACGTCCTTAAAGACGAACAGTTGTTAAACGACCGGGTTTGGGAAGCTGAGAAAACTGGAGCTTTCATAATTGGAGGGGGAATAAGCAAACATCACACGATTTGGTGGAACCAGTTTAGGGGTGGGCTAGACTACGTCGTTTATCTAACAACTGCTATTGAACTGGATGGCTCTTTGTCTGGGGCAGCACCGAGAGAAGCAGTATCTTGGGGCAAGATCAAGGAAAAGGCAGAAAAAGTTCTCCTTTGGGGAGAGGCGACATCCATACTGCCACTCATGATCTCTGCCTTAGCAAAGAGGATATAAAAGCCAGATGTTATTACTGGGTAGGAAGTCATTTCACAACCAGCAGACTAACCGAACTTGACCAAAGCTTCAGCAGACCGGAGGGAAACGAGATGAGTGAAAAGGCAAAGGTCTATTTTGGCTCCATACAGCAGGGTCGAGGCTCGGCCTTTGCCGCTTTAGCTGCAAAAGTGGACAAGATTATCGAGTTGCTGGACTTCTCGACAATTGAGAAGCAGGACAAGGTCGCCATCAAGATGCACCTAGGCTTCGCGCACGGATGCCAGACGGTACACGTATTCTTCGTCCGGCAGATCGTCAAGGCCGTTAAGCGGGCTGGCGGGTATCCTTTCGTCACTGATAATCCTACCGCGGTTTACAATGCGGTCGATCGTGGCTACACGCAAGAAACGTGTGGCTGCCCCATCATTCCCGTCGCCGGGGTCAAGGATAAGTACAATTATTCAGTTAACGTGGACTACAAGAATGTGGACACGCTGGACATGAGCGGAGTAATTCATGACGCTGATGCGCTTATAGACTTAACCCACTCAAAGGGTCACGCTGGGTGTGGGTATGGTGGTGCCATCAAGAACCTTGCTTTAGGTTGCTACTCGGCTCCGTCTCGGTGGCATAAGATCCATGGCGTTGAGAATTCCGTTCAATACTGGGAACCGGAAAAATGCACGCCAGAGCATGCTAAGGCGCTCGTTGAAGCCTGCCCTTACCATGCTCTCAAATATGATGCCGAAAAGCACAGATTATCTCTGCTTATGTACGCATGCATGAACCAAAATTGCTTAGAATGCCTTGAGACGGACAAGGAGGTCGGGTGTCTACAAATCAAGCCTGAGTTTTTCGCGTCTTTCCAAGAGCTTATGGCAATCTCTGCCAAACAGGTTCTCAACACTTTCGACGAGAACAAACGGTTCTTCCTCAACTTCATCCTTGAAGTGACACCCCACTGCGACTGCATGGGGATGATTCAACCCAGCGTCGTCCAAGACATCGGTGTGCTGGGCAGCCGCAATATCGTTGCCATCGAAACAGCCACCTTAGATCTTATCGCAGAAGCTGGGTTGATCGAACAGACCATCCCACCCTACTTCAAACACGCCAATCTTGATCCTAACGCTGACCTCCATCCCTTCGAACGTCTTTGGGGTCCGATGAAGAGTCCCTACCTCGTCACCGAATTCGCTGAGCAACAAGGCTTAGGCACCAGAAAGTACAAATTGGTTGAAGTCTTGTCGCCAGAAAAAACCAGCAAAATGAAACCGCCCGAAAATGAGTATGAGCACCAACCTACCTTCTACTAATGGAAACGTCGTCCCCATTTGGGTGTGCGCAACTTGAAGGACATGCATGTTGTGGCGGAGTCAAGAAGAAATAATGACAAAGCACGACATGTAGGGAGTGACTATCTATTGATTTCCCTTTTGTCAGCTATTATATGCATGCATACAAACTTTCAACAGCTCTTCCGTTCCATATAATAGTTCTATTGTGTAACCGAGTGATACCAATTGATGATGTATTCTGGCAGGTTTAGTCCTCTTTCGCGCAGTCTTTCAGCAAGTTTTACTGGTAAAGGACTCAAGACGTATGCTGCTCTCATATAGAACCTCCTAGGTTGACCTAGCTTCACAGTTTCTTCTAAGGTTATTTGGAAGTCTGACTTCTCGGCCAAAGTTGACTTTCTTGTCCCCGTGATTGACAGAACCATTCCGTTCAGTTTCTTGAAGACTTCACACCAGCTGATGACAGGCTTGGTCTCTCCAGAAAACGACACCAAGATCTCAAAGTCCCCAGCTCTAGGATGTGGAGTGTTCACCCCTCGGGCTATGTATACGTTGTCTCCCAAAAAACCCTTGATGTGAAAAAGCCTTATGGCAACCATTTTGACGATCTCGTTTGCGGTGCCTCTCCCCCCTAGAAAAACGTTGGTGCGTTTTTCCATCATGTCAACAAGATGTGCATAGGTTTCTGACTCCAGATTTGAATCAATCATGGGTCCAAGCTTTGTGAATTCCTCTTCACAGAGTTGAAACACTCCACCCACTTGGAGGTTCCGGAAGATTGCTTCAGTCATCACGCACAGGAGGAATAGGCTTCCAAGCTCGAACATGTCACCCATAATGCCTATCTCGCTGTATTCCAAAGAAGGCTTCGAGCTTTGTCGCCCTTTTAACTTAACTACATGCCCGTGTTCACGAACTATTCGCGCTAGCGGCGAGTTCATGTTAGAAGTTATAAGTCCCATAGAAAACTTCGATGCCCTTTTATCCTCAATATATCTTGCCAAATCTTGCGCCATCGCCACAGAGTCCCCGGAAAGACCGCTTCCAGAGTTGATCAATAGCAAAATCCTTTTGTACCTTCTTTCGAGTTCAGCCGCCGCATCGTACATATTCTTCCCTGGGAAACCAGGGTCGTCGGGAGTCAACACCGCTTTGTTTCTCCAGCCTATCTGGCTCATTGCAATTTGACTCATCGCGGCGTTCAGGGAATATAATGATCTTCCAGATCCGCCACAGACCACACAGTTTGCAGATTTTAAATCCTCATACAGCGGCAACAATTTTTTTCTTTTTATGTCAAGAATGTTATCTTGTATCTTGTTAACGTATCCTATACGGCTGATCTTAGTTCTGATGGCACTCACACCTAATTAAAGAAATGTCTTTCGCAATTTAAATCTTGAACCGTTGTGTGCACATACCTGCATTCACTTATCATGGAAAGCACTACGCTGTAGAAGATAAAAGAGGTAACGAGCTACGGTATTGATGAAAGCCTCAGCAACTGACTTTGTCTAGCTCACCTTGACAGATTTTCTTGTCTTCGGGACCCTTGATCTTGTTGACGGCGTTCTGAGCGAGGTCGTGGTACCGTTTGCATTCTGTCTTATTTCCTGCGACAGAGTGGGCTCTTGCCATTACTTCATACACAAAAGCAAGATCCCAGTCTTCAATGCTATTCTTATTTTTTTGTGCTATCTCAAGACATCTTTTTCCATGAAACAGAGCGGGTTCTCCTCTTTTCATGGCGCTATAGACACGCGCTATCATGTATTCAGCCCGTACCGCATTTGCAGCTGTGCCTATTTTGCTCCAATGATATCGTGAAGCGTAAGCCATGTGCAGAGCCTCTTCAAGCTGAGCTTTAGTTGGATTCTCAGCGTCCAAGGCAGGCCATATTTGATTATTCGTTTCAACAGCTATCTTCTTGTGGAACTCTTCCATAGTAAGTCTAGTCTCTTTCTCGGACATCCTCACCACTGAGTCTCTCTCATTTTCGACAAGTGTCTATTAAGTTTTCCCGCACACATACTTCTGAAGAAAATTTCAAGAACAACCAAGGATAACTCTTTAGTGTACTAATTTCTACTAACACGCTATAGCAATGGAGAGTTACGAACTATGTATGCAAAGATTCCAATAATAGGAGTGGTAGGCTCTAAAGACTCTGGAAAAACTGCTATTGTAGAAAGCGCAGTTCGGACACTGACGAGAAAGGGGTACAGCGTTGCAACAGTCAAGCACGTTAACCAGAAGAGTTTTTCCTTAGACACTAAGGGGAAGGATACGTGGAGGCACTCGATAGCTGGTGCAAACCCTGTGGTCAGCGTCTCAGACATTGAAACTGGCATATTGATAAAAGATGGAGTGAAACGGTTCTCCTTAGACGCGTTGCTCCGTTTTGCATCTGAAGCTGACCTCATAATGCTAGAAGGGTTCTCTTGGTTGGTTCTAAATGACGAATATGTGGGCAAAATATTGTGCGTCAAAAACAGAGAAGAATATGAGGATTTCAAAAAAAAGGCAAAAGGGGAGGTTATAGCCTTTTGCTCTATGCGGCATTTGGGAAAACCGATTTTGAGGATAAAGGAGGACTCCGAGATTTTGGTCAAGCAAGCATTGAAATTCATCAGGAAAAAACAGAAGATATCGAAGATTCTCAGCATTCTTCCAGGGCTAGACTGCGGAAAGTGTGGACATTCAACGTGCAAGGAAATGGCGTTGGCCATATACGCAAAAGCGGCAAAATTGAACGACTGCGTCCCCTTGAGGCTTAAGTCTGAATTGAAAACAAGGATAACAGTAAATGATGTTGAGGTCCCCATTCAACCCTTCGTATCGGAAATCATTCGCAACTCCATCCTCGGCATGATCACCTCACTGAAAGGTGTCTCTATAAGAGGCAACGAGGAGGTTCATGTAAAAATTTTGAGTTAAACGCCAGACTGCTTTGGCCCTTATCAAGCGCCGCACAATGTTTTTGGGGAAGTGAAATCTCATAGAAAACGTTAAGAATCCTATTTTCTGATCTTGTCCAGAGCATTTTTGATGGTTTCGCTGACGCTACTGCCTGGTTCAATTGTAATGTTAGTTACGTTGTGTTGCTCAAGTAGTGCTGATGCACCTAGTCCAAGTTCAGCAGCAAGCACAATGTTCACACCTGAGTCTACTAGCATCTTTACGACTATAGGGCCTGCACCGTACTTATATGACACCGCAGGATTCTGAATTACCTCTACACTTTTGACATCATCGTCCTCAACGTTCACAATAGTGAAGCTTTTGGCTCTACCAAAAATTTTGGATACGGTATCCTCTAGGCCTCCGCGTTCGTTTGTTGCAACAGCTATTCTGAGCTTTTTGTGTGAAGTCATTTTTCGGTCTCCTTCTGTTTCCTAAGTTCTTCCAGCCGTTTACTGATTTGATCTAGATGCTTCTCCAGGTTCTTCATCTGGTTTCCTAACATTTGAATCTCTTGTTCTTTTGGCATCTGAGGCAGCGTCGTTGGCATGGCTGGAGGGTTTATCGATGCTTGTGGATCAAGCGTTCCTGCGGCTTGCCAACGCCTGAAGCCTTTTCCACGCCCACGTCCACCTCCGCCGCCTCTGCCCCCGCCTCCACCTCTGCCCATCCCCATCCCGAAGCCGCCTGTCATCTCGAACCCCTGAGGGCTGCTTGGGGCACTGGTCTTTTGCAGATCGCCACTCTTGAATTTCTCAACCGCTTCTCTAACTGTTCCCAAGACGCTGGTTATGATGTTGATTCCTGCCGAGGAAAGGGTTTGAAACGCGTTTGGCCCGACGCTTCCTGTTAAAACCACATTGGCACCTTTACTCGCTACCGTTTGGGCAGCTTGGATTCCAGCTCCACTCATCTGGCTCGAAGCGGTGTTTGGAACAGCTTCGAACTTCATGGTTTCGGAATCTACGATGACAAAGTATGGACACCTGCCGAATCTAGGATCTATCTGGGCATCTAAGCTTCCATTTGTTGCAGACACCGCGATTTTCAATCTGTTACCCTCTATTTTTTCAGCTCTTCTAGCCGTTTTCTGATCTGCCCTAACGTTTGTTCCAAGAGTTTCGCCTGTTGTTCTAAAACAGATATCTCTTGTTCTTTCGTGGATGTGGGAGCCACAAAGGGCATTGTTGGAACCGCTGGAGTTGTCGTCTGAGAGTATGGAGCGTAAAGCCACCAGCATGCCCCTCTTCCATACAGCCAACCAGGTCTTTGCCACGGCGGTAAGTGACTGAAGGGCCCTCTTCCAGGCCATTGTCCTCCTCCGCCTCTACCTCTCCAACCCATAATTCTTCACCTCTATTTTGTGATATATCACATAAGTTTAGCACAGAAAGGTATTTAAGTTTTGTGATATATCACATAATTCATGCGAGGACGGAGACAAGGATACTGGTGCAGAAGACGCAGACGTGGAGCATCTGGAAGACAGCCAAAACCAGTTATGGTAGCGTCGGTTCCGTCTACAGAGAAATTTGAACCAACTCCTAAAAGAAGCGAGGAGCCGATATATCTCGAATCAGCGGAAGTCGAAGTTCTAAGGCTGATTGACTTGGAAAAGCTTTCCTTCGAAGAGACTGGCAGAAGGATGAACGTTTCCAGAAACACTGTTTGGAGACTAGCTGAAAACGCAAGGCAGAAAATCATTTCAGCCATATTCGAAGGACGAGAAATTATCATACGAAGAGACAATGTAGAAACTTCGGATTTTTGAGCCTGATGCCAATAAAAAACATGGGTAGAATGAGAGGTTACGCCATGCCACACTTCTTGAGCAAACTCTTCCAGCGTCTATCTGTGATCTGCTGAATCTCATCGATGACATGTTCAAACTCAGGTGTAAACAAATGCCTGAAGCGTCCTTGAGCTTTCAAGTATTCCTTAACGGGTATCTTACGTTCCGGCTTTAGAGCGATAACCTTGCTAGGCGCTGACAGAGCGTATTCGCCATCAACAGCCTCCCACAATGGAAAAACGCAGGTATCTATAGCTAAACGCGTAATCTCAATTGTTTTGCTTGTATCATAACGCCAACCACGAGGACAAGGTGCAATCACGTGTAAGAACGCAGGACCATCAACCTCTAAGCCCTTACGAGCCTTTGTGATCAAATCTCGCCAATGTGCGGGAGAAGCAGCAGCTACGTATGGAATGCCATGTGCTACCATAATGTCTGCAATAGGCTTCTTATACTCAGGCTTACCGGGAATCACGCGGCCAGCAGGCGAAGTAGTGGTCCAAGCGCCGTGTGGAGTGCCTCCGCTTCTTTGTATTCCCGTGTTCATGTATGCTTCATTGTCGTAGAGAACATAAAGGAAGTCGTGGCCTCTCTCAGCTGCTCCGGAGAGGGCTTGAATGCCTATGTCATAGGTGCCTCCGTCTCCAGCGAAGGCTATCACGTCAATGTGGTCGTGTTTGAGTTGCCCCTTTTTCTTCAGGGCTTTCAGAGCCGTTTCAATTCCAGCTGCGTTTGCAGCTACGTTTTCGAAGGCTGTATGAATCCATGGTATGTTCCATGCTGTGTAGGGGTAAATTGTCGAGACGACCTCCATGCACCCTGTTGCGTTCGTTGCTATTATCGGCCCACGTGTTGCTTTCAATATCTGCCGATACGCTATGGCTGGTCCACATCCTGCACATGCTCGATGTCCTGAAGTAAAGATTTCAGGTTTTTCTGCGAGGTCCTTTATTGTGAATTTCCATTCTGACGCCAATTTTTCTTCGCCTCCTCCTTCACTCTCTTACTCCTATGAATTGTACGAGTTTCTCAACTCTTTTTGTTTTAACAATTTTTTGCAGGTCTTTGTAGATTTCATGTATGAGCTTTTGGGGCATGTCTCTTCCTCCGAGTCCGTATATGTAATCGACTATGTGGGGGTGTATTGAAGCGTCATAGAGAGTGTGACGTATTTCATGGAATACTGGTCCGCCGCTGGCTCCGAAGCTGTGGCTTCTATCCATAACAGCCACGGCTTTTACATTCTCTAACGCGTTTATGATGTCTTGTACTGGATATGGGCGATAAGTGCGTAGACGAAGTAGCCCAGCTTTTATTCCTTTGGTGCGAAGCTGATCCACAACGGTCTTGGTCGTCCCCGCTGTTGATCCCAAACATACAGCAGCTATCTCCGCGTCTTCTAAGCGATAGGGTTCGATGAGACCATTCCCGTATTTGCGCCCGCTTATTCTTGCGTATTCGTCGTGTATTTCCTTGATTATTTGAGGTGCCCTTTGCATTGCTTCCTCTTGCTGTCTTTTATGTTCAAAATAGTAGTCGTACAGGTCAAGCGGGCCCATTGTTATCGGGTTTTCTGGGTCTAGCTTGAATGGAACCAGTTTGCCTCCATGACCTTTTATCAACGGTATTTTTCTTGTTCCAACAAATTTGCGAACGGTTTCGTCAGGTAAAACGTTAACACTCTCCAGCGTGTGGCTGAGGAAGAAGGCATCCAGCATTACCATTGCAGGCAGGAGTAAGTCATTGTGTTCAGCTATTCTGAATGCCTGTAACGTAGAGTCGTAGGCTTCTTGAGAGTTTTCAACGTAAATCTGTATCCAGCCCGCGTCTCGTTCCACCATACTGTCGCTCTGGTCACAGTGTATGTTGATCGGACCAGAAAGAGCACGGTTCACAATCGCCATCACGACTGGCGCTCGAGCACCAGATGTTACATAAAGAATTTCGTGCATTAATGCTAAGCCGGCAGATCCTGATGCGGTGAATACTCTCGCTCCAGTAGCTGAGGCTGTTAGACACATGCTTAAAGCGCTGTGTTCGGATTCAACGCATACGAATTCTGTGTCTACTTCTCCATTGTGTACGTATTCGCTGAATCTTTCAACGATTATCGTTTGTGGAGTTATCGGATATGCTGATACAACATCCACATCTGACTGTTTCACAGCGTAAGCTACTGCTTCATCTCCACTCAGTGCAAGCAAATTTTGTTTGGCTATTGCCATTTTATTCTACACCTCTCTACTCAAGTACCATTTCAATTGCTTTTTTCGGGCATTCAGCGGCGCATATGCCGCATCCCTTGCAGTAATCATAATTAAATCCTATGTCCTTAGCTTCTGAATTCCACGTAATAGCACCGTCTGGGCAGAACATGTAACATATCAGACATTTGTTACATTTCTCCTTGTCTCGTACTGGTTTAACCGTTTTCCAGTCTCCTGTAAGGTAATCCGTTGCTGGTCTCCAGCATACTCCAGCGATCGGAATCTCTTTCCAGCCTTTCTGTTCAGTGGTCATTCTGATCTTGCCTCCTTGTATGCCTCTCTTATAACTTCGATGTTTCTCTCAGCAAGTTTGGCTGGAAACCGTTCTCTTACAGCTTTTTCCAAGCTCTTAAGATCAATCACTCCGGAAGCACGAGCAACAGCTCCAAGCATCGCAGTGTTGGTGATTGGTTTTCCCAGAATCTTAGTTGCAATATCTGTTGCGGGAACAGTCCACAACTTACGACCACTAAGCTTTATTTGCTTTCTAAGCTTGACGGGATTATCACGGGTGTTTATAACGAGGACCCCATCTTCAGCAAGTCCATCAGCCACTGAAACCGTCTTCAACAGAGTTGGGTCAAGGACGCCCACTATGTCTGGTGTGTAGATGGAACAGTGCAGGTTGATGGGTTCGTCGCTGATTCTTGTGAAAGCACGCATGGGCGCCCCCATACGTTCTGGTCCAAACTCTGGGAATGATTGTATGTACTTTCCCTCTTGTATGGCGGCTTTAGCGAGCAGTTCGCTTGCAGTCCAAGCTCCTTGCCCGCCTCTGCCGTGCCATCGAATCTCTTGTAAGGATGCCAATTTTGGTCACTCCATTGCCTTGTCCTTTCTGAAAGATGCATATACACATTTCTGTGACTTTTAAAGTTAGCTTGCCCAGTCTACTAGACGCGGCAATTCTGGCAAAAAGGTGATCTAGAAATCACGTCAAGACAGTGGGAGGAGGCCGTGTTTTCTGAGTAATGCCTTAAGTTTTTGAAGCGCCGGTTCTATCTTTGGCTTCAGAACGAGATGGAAGGGTACGAGAAACCGCCATATCTCCAGTTCAGCTTTGATGCTGCCGTCGATAAAACCTCTTACATGAAGTTGTTTAATTGAGAACCGTTTAACTAACCCGAAGATTTGACCTTTTTTCGAAAACTGAAAACGCGTGTTATGAAAGCCTTCCTTAAGAAGTGCAATCTTAATCTTCTTTAGAAGGAATGGGGAACACCGAAGGTTCATCTCGCTTTCCACAGAATCACCGTCTCTCCTTCATAGAGAAAATTAGAACTGGAGTAAGATAATAAAACTATTTCTCTCCAAACCATATATCACGCTTCGAAATGCGATACGGTCAATACGTTGCTAACGTGCCTTTTTTCTTGGCTGCCTTCTCCATCTTCGTGTAAAGCAGTGTTCCTATTGGAAGAAGAATTATCGTCTGTAAGACCAGCATCCCTAATCCAATCAATATATCATGATCTAAGAAGCTGCTCCCCAACAGAAGTGCGTTCCGAGTGATCTCAGCGCCATGAGTTACAGGTATCATCCAAGCAATTATCTTCCACCATAAAGGAAAATTCGTTATAGGGAATGCAAGACCGCCGAAAAGGACCATCATAGGCCAGAGAACCTGACTAAGCTCATGTTCTCTTTTGGCCGTGAAGCATATGCCCGCAAACACGAAGCCGAACGCCGTTAACGCAATCATGGTGAGAAGTATGCCAACTATTGCAAGTGGGATGTTAGGTGGAGCTTTTGGGTGAAAACCGAAGAGAGTTGCTCCGAACACAAGAAGTATGAAGAAAGTTATGATGCTGAAAATTATGTCGCCCATCATCTTTCCTAGCAGCCAAGCCAACTTGTTAGACGGAGTAACGAAGACCAGTTCAGCTGTGCCGTGTTCTTGTTCTCCCCTTATTGCATGGCTTCCCCCGAAAACTGCTGAAAATATGAAACTGTTGAAGGCAAAACCTATTGTTACGAAGCTAAGGTAGTCAGCCATACCCGTAGTCTCAGTAAAGAAGCCAGAAACGCCTGTACCACCGGTCATGAACTGTCCGATTACCCAAGACGTAAGGACAAAGAACAGAGGTACAGAGATGTTGAAGGCTACTAGTCCCCTTAGCGTAACGTATCTTAGAACCATCTTCAAGGAAGATATGAAAGACGCCCAAAACGTACGAGCTATGAAACGCAGTTCCATAACATCTCACCTAAAACATGTATAGCGTTCCATTCTTCTTTGCTCGTCGCTCAACAGCCTTTATGGTGAAATGTGCCAAAACAAGAAATATTGCTGCCATGGCGTAGAGGGCTACTATATTGAGCCAGATGGTGTTTATGTCCCCTCCTGAAAGAATAGAATCTCTCAATGTTAAGATGCCATAGGTTACAGGTATGACAAAAGAGACGAACTGAAGTGTTTGAGGAAGAACATTAACCGGGAAAGCTACCCCTGAGAAGAAACGAATAGGTGCTTGTAACCCTGAAGCCAGCTGATCTGCTGCTCTGGTCAAAACGAAGAAGCCCCCGAAGAACACTCCAACAGCCAATAAAGCCACCATAGTGGACACTAGGCACAAGAAGACGGTTGGCCAACTAGTTATACTCGGTTGCACACCAAACAGCATCCAGCTCATACCGAATATGCAGACTATCCACCAAGAAGCTTCCACCAAGGAAGACACTCCAGAAGCGAGAAGAACCGTCATCTTGTTCGTAGGCGTGACGAAGAGTACCTCTATGGTTCCCATCCACCTCTCACTTTGAATCGACACGCCTGTTCCCCAGAGAAGCCGATTATAGAGCAGATAAACTATTGTTCCAACTATTATCGTGCCAGCTAAGGGAGGAAAGCCAGACTGCTCAAGAGTTTCTGAGACTTCTCCAAGCGTACCAAAAAGCCCCCATTGAAGAATATTCAACGCCAACAGCGGAATCGGCCAGATCACGGTTGCGATTACCCAAGCTTTGTACGCAGTGAAAAGCTTGATGTTGCGAACAAATATCGCCTTGAAAGTGCGCCACTCTCTGATTACGTTCAATCCCGCAGTTTCCTCCCCGTCATAGATATGAACACATCTTCAAGCGTTGGCTTCGTCTGCTCAAGCGTCATAATCCTCGCACCATTTCTTATCAGAAACTCTGTCGCCACAGGCATCACTTCCTCTGCGTTGTCACAATGAATCTTTATGGATGCCTTGCCGACCGTTGGATCAGTGAAAGCTATGACTGCTTTTTTGACGCCATCTATTGCTTGTAGTTTCTTTTCATCAGCTTGTTGAAGATTTGACACGTTCATACTTATTATGTCGGTTCTTCGAATTTTTTTCTTAAGTTTTTCTGGCGTATCCAACGCGATTATTTTACCGTTGTCAATGATTGCTATTCTGTCGCAGAGCTGGTCAGCCTCCTCCATATAATGGGTTGTATGCAAAATTGTTTTATTCTGTTTTCCTTGAAGCTCATTCTTTACGAAGTCTCGAATCACTCTCGCAGAACCCGGGTCGAGGCCTAACGTGGGCTCATCCATCAGTATAATCGGAGGGTCGTTTACAAGGCCCCTTATCACATGCAATCTTTGTTTCATTCCTCTGGAGTACTTTTCCACATGCTCGTCAGCTCGTTTCTCCAACTCCACGAGCGGTAATAACTCGTCTATGCGTTTCTTTGCTACGCGATCTGGGATGTTGTATAGTTGGGAGAAGAACCACAGGTTTTCTCTGCCTGTCAGGCGCCAGTAAAGACCTCTTTCGCCGCCTGTCACAACTCCGATTGATTGCTGTACTTCTCGAGGTTGTTTACTCACGTCGTAACCGTTGACGGTTGCTGTTCCTTCATCTGGAATCAACAGCGTGCTAAGGAGTTTGATGGTTGTCGTTTTGCCGGCTCCGTTGGGACCGAGCAGACCGAACAGCTCTCCTTCTTTTATTCCTAGGTTTATGTGGTCAACTGCTACAAGTTCTTCCTTTTTCGGTCTAACTCTACGGAAGAAGTGTTTCAGACCCTTGCCTTCTATTTTGGCTTTCTTCTCGAATACCTTTGTTAGGTTTTTTGTTTCTATTGCGTAGACCGGCAAAGTGAATACTCCTATACAGTTAGCTGTAATTCCGAGACATAAAAGGGAGACTCACGTTTTGTAGTCACGTTTTGTGACTGTGGAGATGTCTCGCGTACTTTCCCTTTTTTCTTTGTCGTGGCATTGAGGGCTAACACTTCAGCATCTTTTATTGTTTTTGTTGGTTTCATACGGCGTTACTCAATAAACAATTGGCTTAAATAGATATAAAAGGGTTTTTATCACCAAAGCTAATTGTTTATAGGCAAAATTTTTTTAATTACTAAAACAGTTGTTTGAATAGCGAAGGAGTGGTTGATGTTAATCGCATACACGCGTAGACTGAGGGGTTGGGGGTTTCATTTTATAAGAGAGAGAAAGGAGAGAAAAAACACGAATGCTCTTTTCATCAACCCCCATTATGTTTTTGGTTACAGAGGAATTTAATGCTACTGTTTAGAACAATATGATGAATTCATGCACGCTAAGAGAAAGGCAATAGTATCCAGGTCAGGTAAGAAATGCCAGAGGCCACTATAAGGCGATTCTACTCCAGTATACGGCAAAAGCATGAGTAAACGATGCCCAACCCTCCTGTTCATACTGCAAAGTAACTCTAGAGAATGTTTTTCAAACCAAAAGACTATTTCATCAAATTTCTGGCTTTACCTTTCTGAGTTC
>Ga0209427_10005991_pt1 | contig 13901 bp, 16 predicted proteins | sample DeeMarSWOR136_30_FD_187465 | JGI IMG/M metagenome (GOLD analysis project Ga0209427, IMG submission 187465) | Marine sediment microbial communities from White Oak River estuary, North Carolina - WOR-1-36_30 (SPAdes) (version 2) | ecosystem: Environmental > Aquatic > Marine > Intertidal zone >... | reverse complement strand
GTCGAACGGCCTGTCGAATGGCAGATAATGCCTTGATGGTATATCAGAGGGGTGGTCTCTATTTGACTCCCGCACCCGTTTGATATTAAAATTGTAGGTACAGGTTTTTTTGCGCAGGACGCCAGCCTGCTGTGTTTTCCTCATGCGCGTCCGGAGAAGGTTTCCTCAGGCTAAAGCGTTTTGTGGGAGGGAAATATGGAGTTCTTTTTTTCAACCAAAATATCTATTCCTCTTTTCCAAATCCTTTTACTCCTCATTTTAAGCACCACAGTGTTACTTTATGGGAAAGTGAGACTGGCTCTGGTTATCAATTACATATTCACCCTCTATTGGGGCTATGTTTTTAACCGGGAGTATTTGCATGGTTTTGGCTATGACAAAATAGACGCCTACAGCCTGGTCTATCTCGCTTTTGGTCTGGTCATTGTGCTTCTCGTATTCGTGGGATTCAGCGCGCAGAGGGAATAGTTTAAACGCCACTCTACGATCCTCAAAATAGCGAAATCCAAAAAATAACTATATATTGTGTGTTTTTTTTCTTGACACACAATATGAGGTATTATATATTACCCGCCAAAACGTTCTCCTTTCCAATTAACCTCTATCCAAAAGAGATCCGTTATGAGAGAGGATGTACTAAAATTGCCCAAATAGAGCCTCCAAGGGGGCAAGTACGTTTCTTTGGAGGCTTTTTGCTTGTATTTCCAGAAATAGCCATACGAACTGCGTTTTGAAGTCAGGAGGAAAAAGTTTCGTTGAGGATATAACTATTTTGGAATATTGGACATTTTAGTGGCTTAATGTCAGGTTTTTGGTGTATGGCCCCGTTGAATGGTTAACTTTCAGCCTCACTTTTCCTCCTTTTAACTTCCTTAAAGGCCCCTTAACCCCCTTATTAACCCCAACCCCCCTGAGTCTACCTCCTTGCTCAGGGGGATTTTTTTGGGAGAGATGTTGATGGCAGAGGCAAAGGACGTGACCATCACCATAACGGATAGACTCTTTACCCTCGAACTGGCCCTTGAGGATTTGGAGCTGATTGAAGTGATCTTTGGCGCATTGAAGAAATATGTGAAAAAGGGGTCTCCCATCAACCTAAAAGAGGCCTGTGTTGACTTGGATTCCCTGTCAAAAAAGACCGTCATAATTTCAAAGACGATTTCCAAGGGCAAGGAGGTGGACGAGTGGATAGGTGAAACAAGAGAATTGATGGCGGCCTGTGCCCTGAGAAAAGAAAAGGGAGAGCAATGATGGGTCTCTCCCTCGGGCCTGATTCGTTCAGCTCTTAAACCCCCAAAAGATGCCTGAGGGGGAGGTGGCACCTGGGGGTTCTTAGCCAGGAGGAGTTGGCGCGCATGAGAAGGATAGGGGATCACGTGCACGCGCATACAACAAAGTTCTTTTAAATGGGGGCTTCACTTCTGCTCCTGACTGCCCTCGGAAGAGCCCTCCATGAGCGCCTTTAATTCCTCACCATCAATCTTTTCTTTCTCAAGCAGCAGCTTGGCGCCTCTTTCCAGGATGTCCTTCTTTTCCCCAAGTATTTCCAGGGCCTTTGAATACTGTTCACTGATGATCTCTCTCACCTCATTATCAATCACCTCGGCCGTGGCCTCACTGTATTCCACGGCACCTTCCAAGCCCAAATTAAGAAAAGGGGCCCTTTTTTCACGGGCGAAGTAGACCTGCCCCACTTTCTCGCTCATCCCGTATTCCTTGACCATACTTCGGGCTATGTCAGTGGCCTTGGACAGATCATTGTGGGCCCCGGTGGAAATATCACCAAACATGAGCTCTTCTGCAGCACGGCCGCCAAGGAGGGTCGCTATCTTGTTGAGTAATTCTGTCCGCTTCATGAGAAAACGGTCTTCAGTAGGCACCTGCATCGTATAGCCCAGGGCCGCAATGCCCCGGGGGATGATGGAGATTTTTTGAACGGGGTCTGTTCCAGGTAGAGAGAGGGCAACAATGGCGTGGCCCAATTCATGGTAGGCCACCGTCTCCCTCTCTCTCGGGCTGATCAGGCGATTCTTTTTCTCGAGACCTGCCAGGACCCGTTCAACGGCCTCTTCAAATTCTGGCATGCCCACTTCGTCCTTTTTTCTCCGCACCGCCAACAGGGCAGCCTCGTTCACCAGGTTGGCAAGGTCAGCTCCCACCATACCCGGGGTCATGGCGGCCAATCTCTCCACATCCAGATTTTTTCCCACGGTGATTTTTTTTAAATGGACCTTTAAGATCTCCTCCCTCCCCGTCTTGTCAGGTCGGTCCACAAGGATTTGCCGATCGAACCGTCCTGGCCTGAGCAGGGCGGGATCCAGAATTTCCGGTCTGTTGGTAGCGGCCATCAATATGACACCGATCTGGGGATCAAAACCGTCCATTTCCACAAGCAGCTGATTCAGGGTCTGTTCCCGCTCATCGTGTCCGCCCATTGTCCCAAAGCCTCTTGCCTTTCCCAGGGCATCCAGTTCATCAATAAAGATGATGCACGGCGCCTTTTCTCTGGCCTGGACAAAAAGATCCCTGACGCGGGCTGCGCCCAGGCCTACAAACATCTCCACAAACTCAGATCCGCTCAGGCTGAAAAAGGGCACCCCGCTTTCCCCTGCCACGGCCTTTGCCAGCAGGGTTTTACCAGTTCCCGGGGGGCCTACGAGCAATATACCCCGAGGCATCTTGCCACCCAGCCTGGTGAATCTCTCAGGCTCTTTTAGAAACTCAATGACCTCAACCAATTCCTGTTTCGCCTCGTCCACACCCGCAGCATCGTCAAAGGTGACGTCCAGGTCTTCTTCCATGTAGATCTTGGCCTTGTTTTTGCCCAGTGTCATAAAACCTGCCTGCTGGCCCGCCATCCTTTTCATGAACAGGTACCAGATCCCGATAAAGAGAAAGATGGGAAAGACCCAGGATAGGAGGTTCCGGAAAAAGGTGGATTCTACCCGTCCTTTGAAACTCACGTTGTATTCTTCCAGGAGCTTTGAGATGTCCGGGTCAACCCGCACGGTCTTAAACAATTCTCCCTTCCCAGCGGTCCCTCCTTCGCCTTTTAATTTGCCCTGTATCTGATTTTCGGTGATGGCCACCTCTTCCACCCTGTTTTCCTTCAGCATTTTCAGGAATTCGCTGTACGGAATCGTACGAATGGAAAAGGCAGAGGAGAGCATGTTCTGGACAAGTATGACGACCCATATCCCCAGCACCACATACCATATGGAGAATTTGAATTTCTTTTCCATCATCGTTCCTCCCAAGTTGAAGTCCCTTCTGACTCCATGACCTGTAAAAACAGATGTTACAAAACGTCTCTGTGACAGCTAAAATAGGAAAAAATCAGATGAATTTCAAAGGAAAACTGGTAAAGATTTGCTAAAATACCGAGGTTAGACTATAAAAACGATGGATTAAGCCAAGGACCCCTGAACAGATGAAGCCGACAGACACAAATTCGGCTTTTTCAATTTAAATTCCCCTCCCTTGGTGGGAGGGGTTAGGGGAGGGGTGGGTGTGTAAGATTTGATTTTGGAGGCATCGTAGACCTATGGAACTTCATTTCACCAGGACCAACGGTCCCGTGGATGTGTCGATCGACGGTTTGATGGAACTCGCAGGGGATATCCATCATCCGGAAATCGTCCGAGAGATGATCTTGGCCGCCCTCAAAGCGGGTCAGGAGGGAGATGATCGAGGAGACCTGAAGCTCATGAACTCCACCTTGAAGGAGATGCGCTTTACCACCAAAGTGTTTGGTGCGTACCGCGACGTGAAAAAGGTGACGGTATTCGGTTCTGCCAGGACGCAACCCCATGAGAGTGCCTACAAGATGGCACACCTATTCGGGAGGAAGTTAACAGAAGCGGGGTACATGGTCATCACAGGAGGAGGTCCTGGAATCATGCAGGCAGTCAATGAAGGGGCGGGCCCTGAACACTCCTTTGGTGTTAATATTCGACTTCCGTTCGAACAGCATCCCAACCCCGTGCTCATGGGAAACCCTCGAAACATTACCTACAAGTACTTTTTTAATCGAAAGGTGGCCTTCCTCAAAGAGGCGGATGCGGTTGCGCTTTTCCCTGGGGGATTTGGCACCCTCGATGAGGCCATGGAAGCCCTTACCCTCTTGCAAACCGGGAAGCGGAACCCCATGCCCCTCGTCCTCATTGATGAACCTGATGGCACGTATTGGTCACGCTGGCTCAAGTTTCTTAAGAAAGAGGTCCTGGTCCAGGGCTATATCAGTGAAATGGATTTTGAGCTTTTCGAACGGGTTGATTCAGTGGATGAAGCCGTCAAAAGGATTGATCGGTTTTACCATCGCTATCATAGCCTAAGATACGTGAGAGAGAGATTGGTGATTCGTCTGACCTCTCCAATGGATCAGCAGAAGGTAAAAGAGGTGAAGAACCATTTTGGTGACATCCTGATTCCCCAGGGGGACTTTTTGCTCTCAGGCCCCCTTCCAGAGGAGAGCGATGAGCCTGAAATAGCCCATCTGCCAAGGCTCATCCTCGATTTCAACCGAAAGCATTTCGGACGACTGCGGCAACTCATCAATGTGATAAATGAAGATTAAAATAGGAAAAGAGATGCCAAAGGCAAAGCGTTCTTCTCCAACAAAAAAGAAGGCTTCTGTGAAAAGAGGGAAGAAGAAGGATGCGAAAGGAATACCCAATTACCATGAGAAGAACGTTGTGGTAGATACCCATTCAAATTTTCTCTATATAGGAAAGCTTGAGGACGTGGGTGAGCATTTCGTCATCCTCAGGGATGCAGATGTCCACGATTGCAGGCAGAGCCCGTCCATGAACGAGAAGTACATCATGGAGGCAAAGAAATTCGGAGTGAGATGCAATCGCAAGCGGGTTCATATTCGGCTCCAAGAGGTTGTTAGCATGTCTTTGCTTGAGGATGTGATTGAATACTGAGACAGGCCCAGGAAAAAAGGAGTGCGGCATAGACGATAGAGTGGGCGAGAAACCAGGGTTAAAACTGATTCGGGGCAACTATCCTTACGAGATAACCATCGGGTCAGTGGATATTGTGGCAGCGCCGGACAACAGACCCCCTTTCAGGGTGGACGCGGTGGCCGCAGAAGAGGACACCTTTCTTGTCATGAGCGCTGATCGCAGGGTGCATGATCCCAAGGAGCCCCTCATAAAAATTATGACCCGTGTGATCGAGACGCGGCCGAAAGCTCCAGGGAGCGTATGTGTAAAGGGCGGATCACCTCTGCGTTTCCTCGCGGTCGTACATGATCTCAACGAGGAGCCCACCTGGAGGGAAGAATGGATAGCAAGCGCCTTGGATGCCATTTTTAAAGAGGCTGAACGTCGCGGGCTAGGGTCCATCGCCCTCCCTTTTCTTGGGACCTTACACGGATCTTTGGACAAAGAACGTTTTCTTGTCCTTCTGCGTTCTGCGCTGGAGAAAATCCCGGTCAGTCATTTGAAGCGGGTTTGGTTGGTTGTGCCTGGCAAGACCCGTTCCAAGATCCTGGGGATCCTCAAGACCGAATCACAGGAATGAGGGGGGCAAGGAATAGATGAGAGGAGTTGCTTATGTTTAAGACCGAATTATGTAAACTTTTGGGAATCGAGTACCCTATCATACAGGGCGGGATGGTGTGGGTGAGCTACCACGAGCTTTGCGCTGCTGTCTCCGAAGCGGGTGGATTAGGCATCTTAGGGGCCGGCAGCATGAGCATAAATGAACTGAGAGAGGAAATACGCCTTGTAAAGGGTAAGACGAAAAAGCCCTTTGGCATCAATGTGCCCATTGCCAAGCCAGATGCTGAATCGTTGATAGAGACGGCCATAGAAGAGGGTGTCAACGTGATTTCCACTTCTGCTGGAGATCCCAATAGGTTTACGAGAAGGATTCAGGGGGCAGGGCTCAAGGTGATTCACGTATCACCCAGCCCCACCCTGGCCGCGAAGGCGGCCGAAGCAGGCGTGGATGCCGTTGCCGCTGAAGGCATAGAGGCGGGGGGACACGACGGGTTTGAGGAAATCACCACCATGGCCCTTATTCCCCAGGTCGTAGAGAAGCTGGATATCCCAGTCATCGCAGCTGGGGGCATTGCAGACAGCAGGGGTTTTGTTGCCGCACTGGCCCTCGGGGCGAAAGGCGTGCAGATAGGCACGCGCTTTGCGGTCACACACGAGGCCATGGGACATTCCAGATTCAAGGAGAGCATCCTGAAGGCAAACGACACGGGAACGGTCATCACGGGCAGGTACATAGGCCCCACCCGGTGTGTCAGGAACAGGCTTACAGAGCAGATTATAGAGAAAGAAAAGAGCGGTATCAGTTCGCAAGATCTTCTGAAATTCATTGGCCCAGGACGATCGCGGCGGGCTACGACGGAAGGGGAAGTGGAGGAGGGGACGATCTATTGCGGGCAGATCGCCGGCCTCATCACGGAACTGAAGAGCGCAAGGGAGGTGGTTGAGGAGATCGTCAAGGGTGCAGAAGTCCTGGTGAAGCGACTGGGAGAGATGTTGAATACTTGATGCCCGATTCCAAATGCCTTCTTGATTCTATGTGCCGCGGCTATGACGCACATATCATCCGATGCAACCGCCTGAAACCTCAAATATTCATCAATAGGTCCAGGTAGAGTTGGGTGGCCAGGCAGATCTGCTGGAAAGATACCGATTCCTCTGGTGCGTGCGCCATTTCCAATTTACCTGGGCCCAGTAAAATGGTTTTTACGCCAGCGGCCCAGAGCTGATTGGCGTCAGAGTGGCTTTGGAAGGATTGGGGTTCCCACGGGAGTGACCGCCTGGTGTACACGGCCTTAAGGGCGTCAACCATACGACCTTTCTCAGGGAGTTCGTATCCATCATCAATGGTCACGATCCGTAGCTCAGCGTCAAGACGCGGATTCTCCTCACGCTCGCGCAGCATGATCTCTTCCAGTTCCGTGGCTATCGTTCCGATGGGAGAACCTGGAGGTAAGTGGATATCCAGCCATGCCTCACAGTGCTCAGGGACCGCAAAGCCCGACTGAGAACTGAACAGGTCACGGATGTTATACACCAACTGCGGCCGTTGCGTTTCCATGTACTGGGAGATTCGTAACATCAAACGAAGCATGGCCTGGATGGGATTCTCCGTTATATTGGCCAGGGATGCATGAAGCCGCTTTCCAAGAGTGCAGATCTGGACTTCAACGTAACCGTAGTTACTCAAACAGGGTCTAAGATCTGTGGGTTCACCCACGATGGCCCAGGGAAAGTGGTAATCTTCAAGCAAACGTTCTGCGCCATCTCCTTCCTCTTCTTCCCCCACCACGATACAGAGGGCCGCGGGTACCCCGGAATGTCCAGATTCGTAGAGCGTCATATAGGTTTCCACCATGGCTGCGCAACCCCCTTTCATATCCGCGGTGCCGAGACCCTTAATCAGGTCACCCTGCTCCGCATAGCCATAGTCGTTCAGGTCATACGCGGCAACGGTATCCAGATGACCCACAAGGGCTAGACGCACATCCTGTTCAGGGGGTAGAACCAATAGGTTGTATCGATTTTCGTCGACGGGCTGAGAAAGGACGGGGAGGCCGTGGCGCTTTAGATAAGTGCTGAGAAAGTGGAGGATTTCTTCTTCCTTGCCGGACGGACTGTAGATATCCACAAGCCTGTGCAGAAGTTTTTTCAGGCGACCAGGGTTGAAGGGGGTATGGGTGTCCGACATCAGGTCTTATGCGATCGCCGGTTCAGCGATTCTTCCTTTTGTTTCTTTTTGAGTGACTTCTGTTGAGCGGCCAAATTCAATGTAAGGTAAATGTGTTGTTGGGGGTTTACGAACCCCATTTTTCGAAAAAAGAAGAGGGCCGGAAGGTTTTCCGCTTCCGTGTCCACCAGCACCATCCTGACCCCATTTTTCAGCATCAGGTCAACGAAGCGATTGAGGAGCTTTTCCCCCAGCCCTGATCTCTGGTAGGAGGGCTTTATACCCAGCCATATGAGATGTCCATATTTCCAGGCAGAGCGACTTTTCTCGATGGTTGTCCCGAGGGCAAAGCCAACGACCTTTTTCCTTGCCTCTGCCACAAGACAAAACTCGGAATCGCTATTGAAAAGCTCCACCACCTCGAACTCACCCCATGTGCGGTATAAATTGGGCACCTTTTCAGCTTTAAAAAGCACTTCGCCAAGATGAAAAACCTCAGCCAAGTCGTCAATTTCCATTTCACGGATCTTCACATTCGGACGTTTGCCCTTTACGTCTCGGTCGTTATTCTTTTTCATCGTGTCTTTTTTAGTTTTTTTCCTTTCCATAAATTATTAGAATATCATGCTTATCCCACCGAACGCCACCAAATTCTCCTTTTTTCATCCCCTATCCCCTTTTCCATCACACGGTCATTGCGGTGTCATCCCAGTGAGAGGAATTTATCTATGGGCGTCGTAAAACCCTGAAGAAAATAGGGTGGAAAAAGTGAGAAAAAAATTCCCCACATGTCAACTCACTCCGGTCTCGCGCGTTTTAGGAGATAAAGAAAGTATTTCAATCTTTGGTGACAAGGAGGGGAAAATGAGAAAAATTGTCTTTGTTTTATGTTGTGTTTTGATCGGTTTTCCGGTAGCCAAAGTAAATGCCGAGAAAAATGATCCTGGGCAGAGGATCGAGGACCGATTCGATCGCAGGGGCGACCGGATTGAGAAACGGCTGGATCGCAAAGGGGATCGCGTCGAACGACGCTTTGACCGAAAAGGTGATCGGATCGATGCGCGGTTAGATCGAAAGGGCGACCGGATCGAGGCTCGATACGATCGAAAGGCGGAAAGGGCACGCGCGCAGGGAAGAACTAAATTAGCGTACCGTCTCGAGCGTAAAGGGGACCGCATAAACCGACGTCTTGATTGGCGCGGGGATCGCATCAACCGGAAAATGGACCGTCGTGGTGAGCGCATTAATGCAAGGCTCCACAGGCGTGTCCAGCGAATGGACCGGTGCATGGACTGGCGCATGGACCGGGGCGCGAGTCATTTCCAGAACAGGTACCGTCAAAGACAGGGTAACGGGCGCTAATCCCCCTCACCCCCCCGAGGGGGAGGGGAGCCCTGTCTCTTCCCCCCTGTTGTCATAGGGATACGCTTTCGAGGGTGAGGGTTGTTTGGCGAATGGGACGAATGCAGCAAAATAGGCTGGCAATGGATCGATTTCTCGCATCGGTTGAGCGTCGGGCATTCCGCATGGCACAGATAGCGACGGGGAGCAGAGAAGAGGCGCTGGATATCGTTCAGGACGCCATGTTCGGGTTGGTGAAACGTTATTCGGAAAAGTCGGAAAAGGAATGGAAGCCCCTGTTTTTCCGGATTTTGCAGAGTCGAATCCGGGACTGGTACCGCCGGAACAGGGTCCGAAGGCGCTGGCGGATCTGGCTGGACAGCGGGCACAAGCCTGATGGGAAAGAGGGGGAGGATCCTCTTGCCACCTTGGCAGACCCTAACGCGCACAATCCCGCAGAGGAGTCCATCCTTGCCGACGCCACAGCAGCCCTTGACTCAGCCCTGCGAACGTTAACATTGCGACAGCAACAGGCTTTTCTGCTCCGCGCCTGGGAAGGCATGAGTCTGAGGGAGACTGCTGTGGCCATGAAGTGCTCCGAGGGGAGTGTGAAGTCCCATTATTCACGCGCAGTTCATGCGCTGCGCAACCTGCTGGAGGAGTATTGGGTATGAGTGAAGAGGATCGCGAAAAGGCATTTCTAGAAAGGGCCAGGACCTTACTTGATAAAAGCGAGGAAGACCTGGATGCAAACATTCTTTCACGTCTGCGGCAGGCTCGCACCCGGGCGCTGCAGGGGGAAGAAAGAAGAGAACCCCGTTCGTGGCACTGGTTTCCCTTTCCCGCGGCGGCGGGTATGGCGACAGCCTTGGTGGCCATTCTGGTGGCCGTATTTTACCTGACCAGGCCACCTGTTCTGGAGCCCCATAAGAGCATTGGCGATCTTGAGATCCTTGCCTCCAGCGACCAACTGGACCTGTATGAGGACCTGGATTTCTATGACTGGCTTGCAGAGGAAAAAGAGCATAATGGGTAGGCGCCTTTTAATGGCCATGATCCTCTTGATGAATATGAGTGCTGTCGCCGTGCAGGGGGCCGAGCAGGATCCCCCCTCCATAGAGTTGCTGGAGTTCTTGGGGGAATGGGAAACCCGGGATGGGACGTGGGTGGACCCGACAGAATTTAAAGATGTAGTGCTACCCGATAAGGAAGAAAAAGATGAGGAACCAAAAAGCGATGAACAGAGAGATTCGTAGCTGTCTGCCACTGCTCATGGCCCTGTTATTCCTTCTGGGCCTTTGCTCTGTGGGTTTGGCAGAGGAGGTTGGTATTCCTTGGACTCAGCTCAGTCCTGAGGAGCAGAAAGTCTTGCAGCCTTATGCGGATCGCTGGGACCAATTTTCTCCGGAGCGGCAGGAGCGTCTAAAAAAGGGAGCGGGCCGGTGGTCAACAATGACGCCAGCGGAGCGGGAAGATGTGAAAAAACGGCTGAAGGCCTGGAAAAAGATGACGCCGGAAGAGCGTGAGCGTATCCGAACACGTTATGAACGCTTTCGAAGTCTTCCGCCGGAGCAGCAGGAGAGGCTTCGGGGGACACGACGCTGGTACAAAAACCTGCCCCCGGATCAGAAGAAAAAGCTGCGTAAGCGCTGGCAGAGCATGACCCCGGAACAGAGAGAGGAAGTACGTGAGCGGTGGCGTAAGATGACACCAGAAGAGCGAAAAGACTTTCGGGAAAAGAGGCAAAGACATCGGGAGAAAAGGCCATACAGCGGATCAAAAAGAAGATGAAAGATCTGCCCCTACCGCACCTTCAATGTGTCTACGGGGGCAACATAGCCCTCATGACCGTGGCACTGGCCAAGAATCAGGCCCGCGAAAATATACCTTTCCAAAGGCCGCGATGGCCCGCAAGGGCCCGTCCTGTTTAGTAAACGGGAAGCCCCCCAAAAAACGTCTCTCTAAATTCAACCGAATAAGTGACTACTTAAATTACACTTGTAATTTGGGGTTCTTATTCAGTGCTCCAATCTGTCTTCCCTGATCTGGCTCTTTTGCAAATAGACCTTGCCAGCAAAAGGCCCCTCGTCTAGAATACCGCAACACAAAATCTGACAAGCAAGTTGTGGAGGACTATGGAATGAAGGAGCCTTTGGAAGGTATACGGGTACTTGATTGTGGAATATATCATGCTGGGCCTGGTGGTCTTGCGATTCTTGGCGAACTGGGCGCAGAAGTGATAAAGATAGAACAACCGGGAACGGGTGATCCTGTCAGGGCGATAAAGAAAATCGGAAGCATCTCCTTTGAGCTGCCGGGCGACAGGAGCATCTTTTGTGAAGGGGCGAATCGGAACAAGAAGAGCATAACCATAGACTTGAGAAACAAGAAGGGTCAAGAGATCCTCTATCGCCTGGTGAAGAAATCGGATGTGTTTCTCACCAACATGCGGCCTCAGGCCGTTGAGGGTCTCAATATTACCTATGCCATACTGCGACAGATCAACCCCATGCTCATTTATGCCGTCGTGTCAGCGTTCGGACCTAAAGGGCCTGATGTGGACCGGGGGGGATTCGACTATGAGGGGCAGGCCAGGTCAGGGTTCATGTACTCCATGGGGGAGGTGGGTATGCCTCCCTTGGTGTGCCAGTTCGGTATCGTAGATCAGGCCACGGCCATCATGGCCAGCCATCAGATCATCACCGCCCTTTACATGAGGGAGCGCTTCGGCGAGGGGCAGGAGGTGCATGTTTCCATGCTGGGAACGGCCATCTATCTACTCTACTTCAACGTGCTCATGGCCCAGATGGGAGGGTTTGAAGCCCCCCGGCACAGGCGCTCCAGCGAGCATCCCATGAGAAACTACTACCAGTGCAGTGACGGCCGGTGGCTCATGATCACGCTCACCCCGCCTGACAGGCACTGGAAACCGCTCTGTCAGGCGCTGGGGCATACTGAGTTTGAAAATGATCCGCGTTTCGATACAGACGCCAAAAGGCTCGCCAATGCGGAGGAGCTTGTCGCCCTATTTGATGAGATCTTTGCCACGCGTCCCCGGGACGAGTGGCTGCGAATCTTTGGTGAGTACGATCTTTTCTGCTCTGGCGTGAATTCAGTGATGGAGCTTACGGATGATCCGCAGGTCATTGAAAATGGCTATATGGTGGACTTTGAGCATCCTACAATAGGGAAAATCAAGATTCCGGGATACCCTGTTCACTTCAGCGAAACCCGGGCACAGACAACCCGTGCTGCCCCTGAGTTGGGTGAACATACAGAGGAGGTGCTTACGGCGTTGGGTGAATACAGCAAAAGGGAGATTGCAAAACTAAGGAAAGAAGGCGTGATTTGATTATGCCAAACGCCACACCTGGGGTGAGCCCACATACGTCCCGGGCAAGTTTTGCACATTATGGAAAAAATACGGCAATTCCCTACCAGAAAGACCGACGGAAAGTCGTAGTGCTCATAAATATTTCCTCTCATATTTATATAACTGGTCCAACCGTGTAAATATCCATCGCCTTCACATAACCCGTTATCTCCGCCTTGGTTAACTTTCCGGACGCCACGTCCAATACCTCTTGAAAGATCCGCTTCCCCGCTTCTGGCAGAGTTTCTTCTCCCTCCATAACCGCGCTCACGTTGATATCCATGTGATCCCTTAGCTTGTTCCAGGTGATTTCGTTACCTGTTATTTTGATGACCGGAACAAAAGGAAATCCTTGGGGGGCGCCCCGGCCGGTGGTGAAGGCGATCACGTTGCAACCAGCAGCTGCGAGGCCTGTTAATAGCTCAGGTTCTCTTCCTGGGGAGTCCATCACCACAAGCCCCTTGACCTGTGGAGCAACGCCGTATTCATAGACGGCTTGAACCGGAGCATTTCCTGCCTTAGCTATGGCCCCTAGAGATTTTTCCTCAATGGTGGTCAACCCCCCCTCGATATTTCCTTTGGTGGGCTGTCCTCCCCGTATATCCGCGCCCATAGATTTTGCCCGATCCTCCATCCGCTGCACGATATCGAGGATCTGTTGTCCAACGTGCTCATCCCTGGCACGTTGTGCCAGGAGGTGTTCAGCGCCAATAAACTCCGTGACCTCTCCAAGGATTGAAATGCCTCCCGCCTCGACGATCATATCGGAGGTAATGCCTAATGCCGGATTAGGCGCCAGTCCGGAGGTAGTATCTGAACTGCCACATTTGAGTCCGAGAACCAGATCACTCAATGGGCAGGCGACTCTCTTTATCTTTGAAGCCTCTTGAACCATGTCTTGGGCCAGCAACATTCCTTGAGAGATGGATTGTGCCGCACCTCCAACATCTTGAATCACAATCATCTCTACCCTTTTTCCTGACTTGCTGATGGCGTGTGCGACCTCTTTTACTTCCGTGCTCTCACAGCCTAGGCTTACAAGTAGAACAGCGGCGAGGTTGGGGTTTCTGCCTAGGCCGATGAGGGTATCATTGACTCGCTGAATATCCACTGGCGTCTGACCGCAGCCTTGTTGGTGCATAAAACAGGCTGTTCCTAGGACTTGGCGGTTGATGCTGTCGGCGACCTCATTAGCACAGACAACTGTGGCTATAACCCCGACGTAGTTCCGAGTGCCGACCGCACCATTGCTTCTTTGATATCCCATGAAATTCATGCTCTTCTCCCTAAGATTCTAAATCACCACGCCCTCGAAGACTCTCGATGTTGTGGATATGGGCGTGAGTTCCTGCGGCAATATCCCGTAATGCCCTTCCAATAATCTCTCCGTACTTGAGGATATGCTCCCCCTTTTTGATATCCTGCATGGCGAATTTATGTCCATAGGGGATACGATCGCGAATGATGATCTGTTTACTCTCGGCACCAATTCCAATGGTCACTGTTTCCT
>Ga0209427_10005990_pt1 | contig 13904 bp, 6 predicted proteins | sample DeeMarSWOR136_30_FD_187465 | JGI IMG/M metagenome (GOLD analysis project Ga0209427, IMG submission 187465) | Marine sediment microbial communities from White Oak River estuary, North Carolina - WOR-1-36_30 (SPAdes) (version 2) | ecosystem: Environmental > Aquatic > Marine > Intertidal zone >... | reverse complement strand
AAAAATTAAGTAATTGGGATACAAGCACATCCAAATTTCAAAAAAATCGCAAAAGCAAGCTTTTGCACTCCAAAAGCACTTTTTCAACACACCCTTTAGTCTGCGCCAAATAGAAGAAAGAAATGTCGGGTATGCGTAGAGAAAACCAATCTATAAGATTGTCAACTAAAAATGTGGAGACCGGCCTAGGGGTCTCTGCTACATTTCTATTTTGCAAAAACGGAGTAAAATGGGTTTTTATCTAAAGATTTTTCCAGCACCTGACTTAAGTTAGGTGCTGGAAGCCTCAAGGAGATTTTCATGATATTAACTGGAAAAGCCTGGAAATTCGGAGATGATATCTCCACCGATCTGATTGCGCCAGGGAGATTGTTTCACTTAAGGTCAAATCTGCCGGAGTTGGCAAAGCATGTCTTGGAGGATGCTGATCCCCAATTTGCTCAAAAGATGCAAAAGGGAGATTTTGTGGTGGGAGGATCTAACTTCGGCTGCGGATCATCCAGAGAACATGCTCCGACTATAATCAAATTGGCTGGGGTATCTGCAGTTTTGGCCAAATCCTTTGCCCGCATCTTTTATCGGAATGCTATAAACGTAGGACTTCCGGTTTTGATCTGCGATACGGATAAGATAAATCAAGGCGACGAATTAGACGCGGATTTGGAAAAAGGGACTATAATCAATAAGGCCAAAGGAGATACTTTGAATTTTGCGCCCTTACCTTCGGTTATGATTAAGATACTAAATGACGGCGGCCTTCTGGCGCACATCGAAAAGCATGGGGATTTTAAATTAGATTGATTGAGTTAAAAGGTTAGAAAGTTGGAAAGTTTGAAAGTTAGTCCAACCCGTAGAGAGACGCATTCACCTTGTCATTCTGAGTCCCGCCTCTGGCGGGACGAAGAATCCCAAAGCCAAGAGGCTTCGCTCAGCATGACAATCGGCATAGCGGAGGTTTTACACCTCTGACTTCTGATTAACTAATGTAAACATTTCACAGGAGGAGATATGGTAAAATTTGATAAGCTCACCGTTCCCACTGAGGGGGAGAAGATCCAGATCGAGGGGGATAAGTTGAAAGTTTCGGACAATCCCATAATACCGGTTATCGAAGGGGATGGTATTGGACCAGACATCATGAGGGCGGCAAGAAGAGTTTTGGATGCAGCGGTAGAGAAAACTTATGATGGCAAAAAGAAGATCGTGTGGTTCGATATCTTTGCCGGTGACGCAGGTATGGCAAAATATGGGGAAGTTTTGCCCAAGGATACTTTTAAGGCAATAGAACATTTTATTGTCGCTTTAAAGGGACCACTTACCACTCCAGTGGGAGGAGGATACCGAAGCTTAAATGTGACCCTGCGTCAGGTCCTGAACCTTTATGCCTGCGTCAGACCAGTGCGCTATTTTGAAGGCGTCCCCTCCCCGGTGAGGCATCCGGAAAAGATGAATGTGGTCATATTCAGAGAGAATACCGAGGACGTTTACGCCGGAATCGAATGGGCTGAAGGGAGCGACGAGGTGAAGAAACTGATTAGCTGGTTGAACCAAACTTACAAATTGAATATCAGAGGTGACTCGGGCGTGGGTGTAAAGCCGATAAGCATTACCGGTACGGAAAGACTGGTTCGCAAGGCCATCAAGTATGCTTTGGAATTTGGTCGAAAGTCCGTGACCTTGGTACACAAGGGCAACATCATGAAATTCACCGAAGGCGCATTCAGGGACTGGGGATATAAGCTGGCCACCAGAGAGTTTAGGGATCAGGTGGTCACCGAAGAAGAGTTATGGAGTCAATACGATGGCAAGATGCCCCAGGGCAAAATATTGATTAAAGACCGAATTGCTGATAGCATGTTCCAACAGATCTTAACCCGAACCGATGAGTACGAGGTGGTAGCCACTCCTAATCTTAATGGCGATTACCTATCCGACGCAGCTGCCGCTCAAGTTGGTGGGCTGGGGATGGCACCCGGTGCCAACATCGGAGATTTTGTGGGGCTTTTCGAAGCTACCCATGGAACCGCTCCTAAGTATGCAAACAAGGATATGGTGAATCCCGGCTCTCTTATTCTTTCCGGCTGCATGATGCTCGAATATTTAGGCTGGAGGGAAGCGGCTGAGTTGATCTATAAGGCTTTGGCTCAGACCATAAAGCAAAAGAGAGTTACCTATGATCTGCACAGATTGATGGAGGGAGCCACAAAACTCAAAACCTCGGAATACGGGGCAGCTATAATTGAAAACATGGGTTAATTGAGCTTTTGTATTGAGATGTCTTAGTACCGGATTTAACCAACCCCCAACTTGAGTTAGGTGCTGGCCAAATCTTCAAAACCGCTCATTTTGGCCCTTTTGGTAAAAACCCTCTCTTCAAATAAGAGAGGGTTTTTACTTTGCCTATTTTTGTTTAGTCTTTTTGACTAAGATAAACTTCCCGTGGACTAAGAACATTGACGGGGCCTATCCTTGAAGGAAACTGTCGTCAGCCTTGTGGTGCAGATCCTCCTTTAAATAAATAATCGATCAAATAGACCACGTCAGCAGAGTTCACCGCACCGTCGCGGTTGAAATCTGCCATTTCTGGAGGGATCGGAGGTGGTCCTTGCTTGAAGAGATAGTCAATCAAAAAGACCACGTCAGCGATATTTACCTTCCCATCACCGGTCAAATCTCCGGCGGTAGCACCTCCCACCGGTCCCACCTTAACATCGTCTATATAAAAACCTTCTCCGTCATATGTGTACTCATTATCGCTTACAAAGGTGAACCTGACCCGGATGGTGGTACCCGGGGGAAGGAAGGAGAGATCATAGGTATATTCCAACCAGTCATTTCCGGTATTTAAAGCTGAATCCAAAGCTCCGCCGGTGCCGATGAAATCCAAAGTATCCACCATCCCCTTTTGATCATTGACGATCTCCACGTATATCCCATCCACTCCGTAATTGGTGACATCGTACCAGAGCCAGAGACTGAGATATGAATCGGGTCCCAATATGAATGAAGAACTCGTCAGCCAACAATCCATATTGTTGTTAAAATACCAAGAACCTTCTATTCCATTATACCAGCTCCAATCTCCTGAATGTGCTCGGTGGGTGGAAAGATGCCAGAGATCACCTGTGCCTCCATGAGTCCACTCACCCTCCCCCGATTCCATATCGTCTCCAAAGCCGGGCTCACCTACCGTTAAGATGAAGTCGTCCTGGAACTCGTATCCGTCATTTGTCGAAGTCTGTAAATGAAAGATGGGGAAATTGGTGTCCGGCGAATCAGAGAGAAGATATACCTCAAAGGCTCCATTCCCCACCCCACCAGAGGCGACATCGCCGAAACTCGCCGTGTTGTCATTGATCTGAACATGAGGGTTAGATGAGGAAAGAATACCCACAACCTCGGAAGCAAACTCTTTCCCTCCATTTTTTACCGAAATATTCAGATCAAATGTCTCACCCGGTTCTGGAATCCCATTGCCGTTTCCAGATAAATCATTGACCGAATAACTATGATATGTCAAGGCCGGCGTGACCACAGTGATTGCTACCATGCTTCTCCATGAGTTTCCATATCCCGTATCGATTTCCAAATCAAAGTAGATCACATGCTCATTAGGACAATCTGAGTCGACGACGAACTCATACGCTCCAGAACCGGTGGCGGTCTCCCCTGGGTCAATGGTTCCGAATTCCTGCACGCTGTCAATTAGGGTCAGATAAGGATCATCGGTTGAATGGAGGGTAGCGTCAACATTGTAAGCGACATCATTCCCGTAATTCTTTAAGGTTACCAGCATGTTTATGGTCTCGCCCGGATTTACCAATCCATCTCCATTGCCTCCTTGCGCATCGTCAATCTGGCGGGAATGGTATTGCACATAAGGACCATCACTAACCACCCAGGCGCTGTCCTGATAGGGAATGAAATTGTGAGCCGTTACCGTAACACATAGTGGTCCTCCAGATGAAGGGGAGATATCAAGATCGATTTGTCCCTCAGAGTCGGTCAATCCCCGCTGGTAAACCTGGTCTTCTTTCATCGCGCATACCAAAGCTCCAGATACAGGTTCATAGCCTTGGTCGGCATTGAAGACGGTAACGGTGAAAAGACTGGACCCTTGGGGAACGGTATCGGAATATTCCACCGTCATATATTTCGGGGTATCGGTCCAGATGGGCATCTCCGGTTCTCCCAAAAGATTGGTCTGATACATGCACCAACGATAAACATTTTCCTGTTGTGACATAGGGACAAAGAAAGCTTTCATGTCCGCAACCGTGGCTCCGATATGGTAAAAATCCCTTGCAAATAATGCACCAAAAAATTCCCGATCGTACCGGTCAGAATACCCATACTCGGGATTCCCTGGGGATCCCCAACCGTATCTCGAATTCCCAATGAAAGCCACCCCTCCACCATTCGGGTTATTGATGAAGTGTTCGCCTATGCAGTCATAATCGAAAGCCGCTGGCCAGCAGCCAATGGAAAAAAGAATAGAATTGCGGGGATGGTTATACAAAGCATCCATATCCGATGTCGAGAGATATCCGCTCCCAACTCCCATCACGGTATACCAGGCATGTCCATCGTGATTGATAATATTTTGACCTTCATTCATGACAGCCATAACCGTGTCTTTATATTCATTACCCAGAGCCTCATAAAGTTTGGTGATGGGGTCAAATTGAGGTGGCACATATCTTTGGTCAATCAAGTCTTTTGCAATACCTGAATTAGTATAAGGATTGTTCCATAGAATCTCCGCCAAGAAAAGCATCTCAGTTTGATAATCTGTAGGCGGATTTATCTCGTAAGTCAAAAGCTTGGTTACTAAAGCCTCCGCTTTGGATATGTCGCTACAGGAGGCTCTTCCCACAAACACATCCGCATACATATCGATGGAATCTTCGACCTCCCCAAAAAAATGATTTCCATTGGCATCCCAGCTACCATCCAGATCGGAGAAATATAGGTCGCATCTTATATCATTCTCATCCGAATGCATTCCCGCCTCCGAGTCCATGGCCCAGGCAATTCGAGCCGGAACAACATTGATATCGCCGCCCAACAGGACCCAGATGGTTCCCCAGTTTTGGTAAGCGTCCTTGATGAAATTTCTCACCTTCTCAGCATTGTCAAAACCGGAGCAGTTGGCGTAAATCCAGTCGGTGGTAACGATTGTGGCCGGGACTCCCTTTTTGGTCTTCCAGTCAGCCAAAGGCTGAAAAGTGGGGACAAAGCTGCTTTCGGTGATGATAACATATTCATGATCGCCCGGGGGAAGTAAAGAAAAGGAGATTCTCTCCCCCTTGAGTTTTAAAGAAGCACCTTCAGGATTTAAAACCGCCCTTTTCATAATTCCTTCATAAAGCTGTTCTACCATCTTAGATCTCTTCTTCACCGGAAGGGGAGCTTTTCCCTCCGGGGTATAGTGGATCTTGAATTCTATGTGAGAATAGAATTTGATCCTCTTTTGACTGGGAATATATTGGACCGGATAGACCAGAATTCCAGCTAACTGATAACCACCCATAAACCCGGTTTCGGTGTATTCTGCCAATTTGCCCGGATATTCTTCAATCAAGCTGTAAACTCTTGGTTTAGGTTGGACAAAAGAGATGGGTTTATCCATCAAAGAGAGGATTTGTGGCGGCTGTGCCGGAAACACATGGTAGTGGTTAGGCAGAATCTGACTTTCTTTTTTGGTTACCACCACCTGCTCAACTTTCGAACCCGGCGGCAATGCCACATGCAAAAGCTTCACCGGAAGTTGTGGTTCTCCCACCTGGTCGGTAATATCACAACCCTTTAAATAGATAAGGTCGAATCCCTGTGAAGTGGAGAAAACCAAATCGGTGGTTGAAAAATCTACTGACTGATAAATCTCATCTGCCTCAGCCTGAGCAAGCCCCAAAAGCAAAATCCCAGCCAAGATTAAAAAGATTTTCATTCGCATGATCACTCCTTTGAATTTATACCTGATTGGGAAAATTTAACGCTAAGAACATCATCACATCTTCTCCTGATAAGAAGTCGGAAAAAAACGGACAGAGTCCAACATTTAATATAAATAAAAATATCCTTTTGTCAACCTCAAAACCCCCCTGTGGGATTTGATGTTTTGGAGGAGCTGGGCCTACCTATACTATATTCAACTTAGCACAAGCTAAAAAAGCTGTTTTCGCTTACTTTGGACGACTTGGATTTCTCTTGCTTAACTTATTTGGAATTCCTTTGATACCACAACTAAGATTATATCCACTCTAAGGTTTTATTGGTGGCATTAACCGCACGGCGGTGGCCCGCCTTTAAACAGATAATTGATCAAATACACTATATCGGCAGAATTTATGATTCCATCGCAGTTCACGTCTTCCGCAAGCTCGCAAACTGGCGCAGGACCGCTTTTGAAAAGATGATTGATCAAATACACCACATCTGCTGAGTTGATTATACAATCTCCATTTATATCTCCAGCCAAGTAGGGAAAGAAAGAATAGGTTGCAGAGAAAACAGACCAGACACCACCATTAGCCCTCATTCTCCAGTAGTATTCCTTACCTTCCAGGGGCGAAGTAAAGGCTAAAAAGGTGTCAGCCACGGCCGAATCATCAACTATCGGTGAGCTGAAATCACTGTTGTCATCCAATTGAAAATGATACTGAGAGGGGATACCCTCCATCTGATTCCAGAATAAAGTTAAGGTATCTTGGCACAGACAGGCTGTATCGGCTGGCTCACACAGAGTGGGAAAACTGGTAGTGATGGTGAAGAAAACAGGATCATTCGGGGTTGGTTGAGAGTCCTTGCTCACATACGGAATAACAACATCACTCCCATCAATACGTATGCCCAAAGCCCAGTCACTTCCCGGATCAGCCCCTGGTCTAAGGCTGACTCCCACTTCATATAATCCCGGAACAGCATTGAAGTTATAAACCCGATCATCCAAGTTGTCATCTATGTCGCAGTCTATTTGATGATAGTCCGCTCCGGCAATGGCATTGGCCAAGATGTTTGCGGTTAAGCCATCTGGATCGGTTACATCCAAATTCACAGAAGTATAACCGGTGAGTACAAACTCGTCCTCAATGGTTTCCTTGGGAGGATTGGTATTTAAAAGGACAGAGACCCAAGGCTCATGATTACCAGTGACAATATCTGCGTTTCCATCTTTGTTAAAATCTCCGGTTGCGATAGAAAGAGGGATCTTACCTATATCGGTAACAACACTATCAGGGAACTCTCCAGTCCCATCGCCAAAATATACCTTAACCACAGGGCTACAGCCAGCGGCAAAATCGAGGTTGTTATCACCGTTGAAATCACCAGCAACAACTGCGGTCGTATAAGTACCAGGTATGTAAAGAATGGTGACAGAGCTAAATCCTCCCTCCCCATCTCCTAGAAGTATAGCGATGCGTGATGTGCCACCTCCGCCCACGGGCAAAGTGAAAATCACGTCTAAGTTTCCATCATGGTTGAAATCGGCCAAAGAGTTCATGGTGGTCACAGACCAGATGCTTCCGAAATAAGTGGCGTAAGACCGAGTAAAGTTCCAATCCCCATCCCCTAAAAGTACAACTAAACTATCATTGGTTCCCAGCACCAAATCAGCATTTCCGTCTTTGTCAAAGTCTCCAACGTCTACAGAATTAATCGAATATTCATCAAGCTCTCTCACAAAGGTAAAGTCTCCTTCTCCGAGGCCCTTGAAAATAGACAGATAACCTGTATTTATGGAAGTGGTTACTAAATCCAAATGAACATCAGAATCCAGGTAACCTTTAGCAATGGAGAGCGGAGAATTATTCCCTTGTAAATAGAATAATTTCGGTGGCAGAAAATCACCACTCCCATCATTCAGAAAGATGGCTAATGAGTCATAACAGCCGACTGCGAAGTCAAGGAAATCGTCCGAATTAAAATATCCCCTTACACCCACAGCGCCGTCAATTAGAATGGGTGGCTGAGGGGTAAAAGTTCCATCTCCATTTCCCCACAATCTTGTGATTCCAGCCCAGAAATCGTAACTTAGAGCAATTATATCCACATTGTTGTCCTGATTAAAATCCCCGGTTGCAACACCCCAGTTAAAGTTGTCAAGCACCTCATAGTCAAATACTGCGAAATATTGAGGCCTCAAGCTAAAATCGACCCAGGTGGTCTCTTCGCACACAACAGTTACGTTAGTGGTCTCAACCGTCGCATAACCCCATGAGCGAGCAGACAGGGTATAACTGGCCGGAAGCAAATTGGCAAATTCGTAATAACCGGAGATATCAGTTTCGGTCGTCTCTGAGAGTTCGCAGATTTCAACTTCAGCAGGATGTATCGGCTGCTCAAAAGTATCTTTAACAAACCCAGCAATAACTCCGGGACAAGAAGCGAAAATATAGTTGTATTTTATAATAGAATCAGTTCCTGCTTCATTTGAAACTACCAATTTTACATCGTAATGCCCGGTGTCGGCGTAAGTGTGCGTTGGGTCTTGCAGGGTATCCGTATCTTCATCACCGAAATCCCAGAGCCAAGAGGTGGGATTCCCCTCTGATAAATCCGTGAACTGCACCTGTAAGGGAACAAGGCCTGATTCCGGCTCTGCAGAGAAGTCGGCTACAATAGGTAAAACATGGATGTAATCGTATTTTATAACTGAATCAGTTTGAGTGGCATTCGAAACTACTAATTTCACATCAAAATATCCGGTATCGCTGTAGGTATGTATTGGGTGTTGCTCGGTGCTGGCAGAGTCGTCCCCAAAATCCCAGAACCATGTGGAGGGATTCCCCTCTGACAAATCGGTAAACTGGACCGTACAAGGAACTACACCAGTTGTGGGATCGCCAGAGAAATTCGCAATCAATACTGTGTCCAACTGAGGTAGATATAGTCTGGGAACGTAATTCGTCGCATCATACCGGACGAAGCCAAGGTGGGTGCTCGGGGGCCAAAAGGTGCTGTCGAAATGGACGGTCATGGTATCTTCAAGTTTAAAAGTCAAAGTTGCGAGTAGTATTCTGTTGCCTTCCCACCATCTTTGCTCAAAACCGGGAAAGGCAGACATTCTAAAATAAGGCGGTGAAGTACTGACATCGACGATTGATCCCCCCTCCCATTGCAGATCGAGCATTCGGTTTTGCATACCCCCATGATCCCGAAATATGCTTCTATTCAGCTCCCATCCTGAGTAAGCATCGGTATTCCAGTATGCTGACAAGCTGCAATATGCGGCCGGATTACTACGGGTCCAGGTAAGAGGAATCGCAAAAGCTGAAATTGAATCTTGTATCCAGTCATTGCCCGATTGGTACCAAAAAGTATTTGAATCGTGAGTGACCAGAAGATGAACATACCAAAAGCAGGGATACTGCTCGCCTGGCTCGTTTATACAAATTGTATCAGTGCCATCAATAAAGCAGGTGTCCGTACATGGCCAGGGTTTGACATGTAATGTGTCACAAATGCCCAGGTCGTATGAATATCCAAGTCCACCGCTGTCAACGCCACAACAAGTAAGCACTGAATCTCCCGGCCAACAGGGAAATTGAGCCCAGGAAGAATTGCAAAAAGTCAATAACAGCATTACAAACACTACGCATGTAAAATTCTTTTTCATTTTAGGACTCCTTTTGGTCTCCCGAAGTTAGGATTTTGCCTAATTTTAATATAAAACTTTCTTCGAAATTGTCAACGACAAAAACCACTTTTTTGCTATTACGGCAAACTTCTCCAAATATAATCTTGACAAAAAGAATATATTTTTGTAAACTTGAAACTACGATTGCGTTTTAAGAGTAATCAGATAGACGCTTTCAAGGAAAGGAGGATAGTTTGAAAGATAAGATCAAGGAAACCATCGACTATTTGATGAAAAAGAAGGTGGATTACGCTGATATCAGACACCAGAAGACCAACCTTGAGGACATCAAGGTGAAAAATGGGAATGTGGAGGCGTTGTCTCGCAATGATGATCAGGGATTCGGGATAAGAGTTATAGCGGATGGCGCATGGGGATTTGCAGCAAGCTCCATTTGCACCTCCGAAGAGATGAAAAGGGTGGCCGATCAAGCCATAGAGATCGCCAAAGCCAGCGCTATTACCAAAAAGGAAAATGCAAAACTGGCTGAGACGGAAGTTCATAGAGACGAATATGAAAGTCAATATGCCAAAGATCCTTTTGGGGTGTCCGTAGATAAAAAGATTAGCCTTCTGCTTGACGCATGCAAGATCATGATGAAAAACAAAAAGATCAAGGTAGCAGAAGGTTCCATGCAGTTTTTCAAAACTAACAAGGTCTTCGCTTCCACCGAAAAAGCTTTTATAGAGCAGTCGATTTTGGAGAGCGGAGCAGGAATCTCTGCTACTGCAGTGGACGGGAGAGAGGCACAAAGACGTTCCTACCCTAACTCCCATGGCGGCGATTACGCCTCGCGTGGTTATGAGTTTGTAGAGGAGATGAACCTTTTGGAGAATGCCGAGAGGGTCCAAGAGGAAGCCATTCAACTCCTTTCTGCTGATCCACTTCCGGAAATGGAGACCACCATCATCATCTCCGGCAACCAGTTGGCTCTTCAGGTACATGAGTCCTGCGGTCATCCCACTGAACTGGACCGGGTTTTGGGCACCGAGATAAGCTTGGCCGGAGGAAGCTTTTTGACTTTGGATAAGCTCAACAAGCTGAAATACGGATCGGAGAAAGTCACCATCACCGCTGACGCCAGCCTATCCGGAGGATTGGGAAGCTTCGGGTATGATGACGAAGGGGTCAAAGCTCAAAGAGTCGATTTGGTGAGGAACGGTCTATTCGTGGGCTATCAGACCTCCCGAGAAACGGCTTTGGTTTTAAACCAGAAAAGCAACGGCACTATGAGGGCGGACGGATGGAATAGAATTCCTTTGATTCGCATGACCAACATAAATCTGGAACCGGGTGAGTGGGAATTGGACGATTTAATAAAAGACACCCAATCAGGGTTTTTTCTGGAGACAAACAAAAGCTGGAGCATCGACGATAAAAGACTGAATTTCCAATTTGGGGTAGAAGCAGCCTGGGAGATCAAAGATGGCAAATTAGGGAAAATATACAAGAATGGCGTTTATACTGGAATGACTCCCCAGTTCTGGAACAGCTGTGATGCTGTCTGCAATCGAAAGCATTGGCATATCTGGGGAGTGCCCAACTGTGGAAAGGGTGAACCCATGCAGATCATGCATGTGGCGCATGGGACCTCACCTACAAGATTTCGTAACGTCAAGGTAGGAGTGAGCAAATGATCGGAAAAGAAAAGATACTTGACAATTTAAGTTCTGTCGTCAAAAAGTCAGAAGTAGACCAGACCGAGGCAGTTTACATTGGAGGGGAGAGCGGGCTTACTCGTTTCGCCAACTCCACCATCCATCAGAATGTTTTTGAGGCAAATAGCAAGGTTTATTTCAGAGCAGCATTGGGTAAAAAAATCGGAGTGGCAGCGACCAATTCTTTTATCAAGGCCGATTTGGAAAAAGCACTTTCCAATGCCATAGAGATTGCAAAAAATCAGAAAGAAAATCCCGATTTTCCGGGACTGCCCTCCCAAAAGGATGCTTTGAGCCTGAATACCTATTTTGATAAGACCGCCCGTTTTACCCCGATGCAGAGGGCGCAGGAGATTAAAAAAATCTTTGATCAGACAAAGGTTCATAATCTCACCGCCGCCGGTTCATTCTCCACCGGGGAGACTGAGATTGCGGTGGTCAATACCAATGGGGTGGCTTGCTACCAGCCATTGACTTCAACTTTCCTCAATATAGTAGTGACTGGAGATAACAGTTCGGGGTATGCAGATTGGCTCTCCAGAAACGTGGAGGATATTAATGCAGAAAAACTGGCTCAGATTGCTATCAAAAAGTGCTTAGAGAGCAAGGATCCAAAGGGTCTTGAGCCGGGTGAATATGACGTAGTCCTGGAGCCGACAGCGGTGGCAGCCCTTCTCGAGTGGATGAATTATATCGGCTTCGGATCAAAGCCTTTTCAGGAGGGAACCAGCTTTTTGTCCAACCGGATCGGGCAAAAGATAATGGCAAAAGACGTCACCATCTATGATGATGGAAACGACCAATCCGCTATCGCTTTCCCCTTTGATTTTGAGGGAGTGCCCAAACAGAAGGTAACTCTAATAGAAAAGGGGGTGGCCAAAGGTGTAGTCTATGATTCTATCTCTGCTCATAAGGATAAAGTAAAATCGACCGGACACGCTTTAACTCCGGACAGCGCAGAGGGTGCTTTAGCGTTGAATGTTTTTGTCGAACCAGGAGATTCTTCACTAGATAAAATGATAGAGTCTGTGGATCGTGGGCTTCTGGTAACTCGATTTCATTACATAAATGGGCTTCTTGATACCACCAATGCGCTTTTAACCGGGATGACCAGAGATGGGACTTTTTTGATCGAGAACGGCAAGGTTAAACACGGAATTAAGAATTTGCGTTTCACCGAAAGCATGCTCAAAGCCTTCTCCAATGTGGTTAAAATCTCTGAGGATAGAAAGATCGTTAATTCCTGGTGGGGAGATGTCGGCTGTGTGGTCGCTCCGGCTATGCTTATGAAAAGCTTCAAGTTTACAGGCAAAACCGAGTTTTAGTCCAAGTCACTGCCGACTTTGCATCAAAATCTGAAAGGAAGAAGAAAAACTCTTGGGTTTAACGCTCAAGGGTTTCTGATTCTACTGAAGTTGCCCAATGTATTGGGCTAACTTCTTCTCAGCAAATCGAGCAACTCCAGAAGCATCTCTTTTGATCGTAGTTGCCCGGGTGCCCCACCGCTTGCGGTGGGTTGAGATTCATTTTACGGAGGTGATCCGTAGTCCGTAGTCGGGTGCCCTAAGTACCCAAACGCCATTCCGCCGCGCTCCAAACCAGCCGGTGAGCCTGTTCGTTATCATCCTACAGCCTCAGAGAAGCTCCCTCCCCCGCCGCGGAGAGGAAACAAAACCCCCTCTCCTAACAGGAGATTCGTATGAATGTGCGTATGCACTCACACGAGCTTCGCAGGGCCGGGGTGAGGTACATATCCACTAACCCTTTTAACCTTCGAACCTTCCGACTTTCTAACTTTGAAACCTTCTAACTTTTTTACCAAAATCGCTACAATCTCAATGGTGAACCGAATACCTCCGCTATTTATAAGGAGAGTGAACTATGTGTCGAACCATTACGGCGTGATTTTAAGAAATGAGAAATTTTTCAAAACAAACACACGAAAGGCACGAAACACACACTCTCGTCCGTCAGGGTGCCTTTCTTCTGCTTCTCGTCCGAAGTCTGGATCCACTGGATTGGTGTTCCTCACCAACGAGTGGACACAAAAAAAACAGAGACTCAAATACGCGCTGCAGGACACGTGCTCGAAACGGGATAAAAAAAGCCCCAATCCCGATGGAGGAGGATTGAGGCTTTCAGGTAATTATCTATCTATAATTTCTATTCACATTCCGGCGGCGGTCCGCCTTTGAACAGATAGTTGATTAGGTAAACCACGTCAGCACTATTGAGCACCTCGTCACAATTACAGTCCCCAACCCATAAAGGATCTGGTGGCGACCCATTTTTAAAGAGGTAATTTATCAGATATTCTGATGCTTCGGGAATAGGAATTCCCGAAGCTGGAAGGCATCGGCGCTCCCCAATGCCGATGCATCAAGAGAACGGGATAAAAAAGGCCCCAATCCGTCCAAACGGTTCAACCCCGCCTAACCGGATTGAGGCAAAAAGAACAAGGCAAATTCAACAACTAACAGCCAGGCGGCGGTCCACCTTTGAACAGATAGTTGACCAGATAAACCACGTCAGCACTATTGAGCACCTCGTCACAATTACAGTCCCCAACCCATAAAGGATCTGGTGGCGACCCATTTTTAAAGAGG